>MPMA02267265.1_pt1 | contig 11169 bp, 5 predicted proteins | sample 1617361 | NCBI WGS metagenome assembly MPMA02 (sample SAMN05944807, study PRJNA350692) | marine metagenome | biome: marine; feature: ODZ; material: water; isolation source: 180 m water sample filtered on 0.2 um supor filter | place: Pacific Ocean | collected 2012-04-08 | depth 180m m | reverse complement strand
TCGAAGGGTTGGGCAGTGCCGTCGCGCTCTCGTGGAGGGAAGCTGTGGTCGGTGCCCCCAATGCCGATAGCGGCACGGGCAAGGCCTATACCTTCAGCAACCAGCGGTACTGGTTGACTGCCAGTGGAGGGAATTGGATTGATGGCCTCAATTGGACGGGCGGACGTGTCCCCGACTACGAAAGTGCCATCTACTTTGGCCTCAACAACACACTTTCGGTGGACATCGACTACAACAATGCCGAGGGTGACAGTCTCAACTGCTTTGCCGGAGATGTCACCATTCTGGACGGTTCGGGGGGTGGACTGGGTTCCCTGAACATCTATGGTGAAACGGGAGATGCCCTGTCTATCGCATCCAATACCAGCAGCCCCGTCTCGTTGAGACTGCTTGATTGCGTCAGCAATGTTAGTGGTTCAACCTACGTCGGAGGCGCCGCAAGCGGCGAAGGGACGTTCTCGATTGCCAGTTCATCGGGCCAGTACGCCAACATCTTCATTGGTACCGGTGGCAATGGTGACATGAGCCTCCTCAGTTCGAGCACACTCTATGTCGAGGGGGTCATCCAACTCGGAACCACAGATAGCAGTACTGGCACACTGGTGGTTGAGGGGAACAGTTCTCTCGCGATCACGAGCGCCGATGGAATTTCCTATGACATCGATCTGCAAGACGGTGTTCTGCATGTTGAATCCGGCTCAACCATTACCTGTGATATCGGTGCTCAAATTCATCGTGACGGGGTGGTTCAGGGAGACGGGGCTATCGCCGCGGCCACAATTATCAACAACGGCCGTGTGATCTCAGATGCATCAACAGGCGCAGGTCTCGTACTTGACGGCAATTATTACCAAGCCAATGAAGATGATCTCGGGAATCGCGTCAACGGTCTCATGGTGATCAAAGGTCTCGAGGTCAGCAGCACAGGTGTCGAAATCAGTGACGGCACCAGTCTCGATGGCGGCTGCGTCGTGGGCGTCACCGATCCCGATCTGCTGAACCTGTCTGATGTCCTCAATATCCTGACCGCCTCTGCCGTGAGCGACCAGTTCAGCGTCTGGTTCGTCCCGGTCGTCGGAGAGGACAAGTATCTTGATCTGGACTATTCGCTGCGTGGCCCGGGGTCGGGCGTATCGCTCATTGTGCAACCGCTCGGGGCGACCTTTGGTTTCAATTCCGCAACTGCCGGTGAAGGGGGCGTGGGGACACCAGAGGCCGTGGTGGTCGATGATTTCAACGGAGACTTCGTAGACGACGTAGTAATCGCGGTCGGCGGAACTGGCAACTCCATTGATATATGGCTCAATGATGGAACTGGATTACTGTGTCTGGACTCGCAGGTATCGCTGGCCAGTTCGCCGAGCGATCTGGTCGCCGCAGACTTCGATCAGGATGGCAATCTTGATCTGGCCACGGTGATTCCATCGCTCGATGAAGCCCTCGTCTTCCTCAATGACGGAAACGCCGCATTCTCGTTGGGCGCGACGCTCACCACCGGCGATCAGCCCGAAGGAATCACAGCATTTTCGCTCAACGGCGACCTCCTTCCTGATATCGCCGTCACAAACTACCTCGATGACACGCTGACGACCTACGAAAACATCACGGCACTCCTGCCATTTGGATTTGGCGCGGGCAGCCCGGTGGCAACTGTGGCCAAGCCAAAGCCTGTCAGCCCTGGAGGGGTCGGAACGGGAACGGACAAGGATGATGATCTGATTGTCGGTGGCGAAGACGGGGATGTCGGTGGACACAACAATGATGGGTTGCTCAATGGAATAGGTGCCGTGGTGCTCTACGATCCACTCGGTACGCCGGTCGATCTCGCGGTCTTGGATCTCAATGGCGACGGCTTTGACGATATCGCCGTCACGCTTGATGGCACGGACTCATTGTCGGTCCTGATGAACAATACCAACGCCGGATTCGACTCCGCAGTACTCAATAACGCTGGCGGCGCCGGTGGCACACTGCTTTCAGGCGACATCGATGATGATGGCGACGACGATCTTGTCCTCATCGAAATCGACGGTACAAGTGGAGATAGTTCAATCGTCGCGCTCCGTAACGACTCCACGGCCCTCTCGCGTGGCGGGGGAGGTGGAAACGACATCGCCATGCTCGCAGAGGCCTCTCTTGGCACTCCTGGACGTGGCGCGGGCAGCGATTCGGGACTCGTTGGGGCTGGTGATATCGATAACGACGGCAGCACGGATGTCGTGCAGGTCATGCCGGTAGCGAGCAACTACGAGATATCTGTTCAAACAGCGGTGAGTGGCTCGCCATGGGCTCCCGACGCCTGTTGCCCGGGTGATATTGATGGCAGTGGAGATGTCGGGGTGGATGATCTGCTGGCGCTCATCGGCGTTTGGGGTCCATGTGGTGACCCTTCGGATTGCCCAGAAGACCTCGACGGAAGCGGCGAAGTGGATGTCGACGACCTGCTGGCGCTCATCGGGGCCTTCGGGGGCTGCTGAGGGTAGGATCGGGAAAGAGCCATGCCCGACGAAACACCGCATCAACCCGACGAACCACTGGACGAAACTCTCGACACATCAAATGCCGGAGCGGATGACGAGGCCACCCTGAAGCCTTCGCACCCGGCCGAGTGGCCGTTTGAGGGTTTGGAAGCGACACCCAAGACGATCGGCCAGTATCGCATCATCGGCGTCATTGGCAGTGGAGGCATGGGCGCTGTCTACGAAGCAGCCCAAGATAACCCCAAGCGGCGTGTCGCCCTCAAGGTCGTCAAGAGTGAACGCGCCTCCCCGGCCGCCATGCGGCGGTTCCAGTTCGAAGTGCAGACACTGGCGCGTTTGCGTCATCCGGGCATTGCTCAGATCTATGAGGCTGGAACATTTCAGAGCGATGCGGGCGAGCAGCCCTTCTTTGCGATGGAATACATTCCTGCCGCGCGGCCGATCACCGACTACGCCAATGAGATGGACCTCAGTATCGAAGAACGCATCCGGCTCTTTGAGCGTGTGTGTGATGCAGTACACCATGGTCACCAGAAGGGCATCATTCACCGAGACCTGAAACCGGACAATATTCTCGTGGACCGCGGGGGCAACCCCAAGATCATTGACTTTGGCGTCGCGCGAGCAACGGATGCCGACCTAGCCGTCACAACACTGCAAACCAGTGTCGGGCAACTCATCGGCACACTGCAGTACATGAGTCCAGAGCAGTGTCTTGGCGATCCTGGTGAAGTTGATACTCGCGCCGACGTGTACTCGCTCGGCGTCATTCTGTATGAACTACTCTGTCGAGAACTTCCCTATGACATCAAAAAGCAGGCCATGCTCGAAGCCATCAGGGTTATTCGCGAAGAGCCACCTCGACGACCCAGCACGATTACTCGCATCATCCGCGGTGACTTGGAAACCATTGCACTCACAGCGCTTGAGAAGCGGGCAGATCGACGGTACGACTCGGCCGATGGACTGCGACGGGATCTTCAGCACTACTTGCAGCACGATCCAATCGAAGCGCGGCCACCCACCCTCTCTTATCAGGCCCGTATGTTTGCCCGTCGGCATCGCACGGTGGTCACAGCGGCAGCGGCGGTCGTATTGGCCATCACCGCCGGCCTCATCGCCACGGGCATCGCGTGGTCGCGAGCGGCCGATCTCAACGTCAAACTCAAACAGGCCAATGTTGAAGTGGCGTCACAGCGGGATCTTGCTGAAGATCGACTTCGGCAGGCCAAGGATCTGCATCGCTCCCTCCTGCGAGACACGTTCTACGGGGTGCGGGATCTTGAGGGGGCCATCGAGCCGAAGTTACAACTCGCCTCCAAAGTCGTAACCTATTTCTCGGAACAACGGGAACTGGGCGAGGTCGATCGCAACGATCTTGAAACGCTTGCAGACGCTTATATGGAGATCGCCGAGATTCGCGGCGGAACAGCACGCGGAAACATCGGAGAACTCGAGCAAGCGGTTCAGGACATCCGCGCCGCGCGGGCCGTCTGGGAGGATGTTGCCTCGGTCGATCCAACCGACACAGAGCCGAAATTCAAAGTCGCCCTGATGTATCGCCGCGAAGCACTCATGCACCAGAGACTCGACCACCTGACCGAAGCCGTCGCTGCGTTGGAGGCCGCAGGCCAATTGCTCGAAACCATCAAGGATGGTGATCCCAAGAGCTTCGCCGCAACGCGTGTTTGGGGTCTTTCGCTGCTGGATCAGGGTGATATCCGCTACGACATGGATGATCTCCCGCTTGCCAAACGTGCCTGGACGCGGGGCTTGAAAATACTGTCCGCACTGGCCGAACGCTTTCCGGACAACCAACGTGTGCAAGCCGATCACGCCCATGCCCTTCGAAGGGTCGGACTCGTCGTGGCCGATGATGATCCCCGCCACGCAATCGAGCACTTCCGCCAATCCCGTGACATCTTCCAGGCACGGCACGATGCCCAGCCACAAAGTACGATTGCTCATCGCGATCTCGGGTGGAGTCATTACTTCGTCGGCTGGTCGGCCATGTTGATCCCACTCCCCGATGAATCCGTGCAGGCTATTGATAGTGGATGGCGCATCATCGTGCTGCGGTGCAGCCTGAATCCAAACGACGTGGTTGCCCGAAGCGATGTTGAGAAGTACCTCGGCTCACTCATCGAGGTCCACGCCGACCTTGATGTCATGAACCTCGTGCCGGACCGAACGCGGCACGCCGCGCTCGTCCTTCAACCGATCGTCGAAGCCAATCCTCGGAATGTGGCGCTGGCCGAAGTGCTCCGGCAAGTCATTGATGCCGGGCAGCAGGCCACCGCTGGTGCCTTGGCGAATTAACGGACCGACCACTCGGCGTCATTTCGTGTGACGCGGCGATAGAGGGTGTCCCGCTCGGCTGGTTCCAAACCGGACTCCCGCATCACACGGTGGAGATCCTGTACCGTCACTTCCTGATGCGTACCCTCACCTTCGACCTTGGTGATGTCGTACCACACGACGGTTCCATCGATGTCATCGGCGCCGCCCATTTCGAGCATGAGTTGTGAGGCAGGCAGCGTTTGCATGATCCAGAAGGTTTTCATGTGGGGGATATTGTCGAGCATGAGCCGAGCGATCGCGAGCGTGCGCATATTCTCGAGCCCGGTCGGCCCGTACAGGCGTTCAAGCACGCTGTCGTCGGGGATGAAGGGCAGGGGGATGCAGGTCTGGTAGTAGCCGGTGTCGCAGGTATCGACGGTGGGGAGCCGCAGGCTCGGGTAGCACTCGTCGGGGCCACTCAACACGACTTGCGCGTTCTTGGTTGCAATACCCTGCTGTCCCGCCCATGCCAGAAGTGTCGCGTCCTGCTGACTGCGCAGCAGTTCCATGTGCCGCAAGCGTTCCATGCGGCCCTCCAAATGCCCGTACAGCATGGTTGCATTGGTGTGGATACCCAGTTCGTGCGCGATGCGGTGTACATCCATCCATGCGTCGCCCCGGATCTTGCCTTTGAACGCTTCGTCGTGAACACGATCATCAAACACCTCGGCCCCACCCCCCGGAAGTGATCCAAGACCCGCGGCCTGCAATTCCAACAAGACTTCGCGGATACCGTCACTCCCGTCGCCGCCACGTTTCGAGATTCTGGCGAGGTGTACGATCTCGACCGCCGTGAAGGCTTTGATGTGCAGTCGCGGCGCCTCCTCGTGGATCGCCCGAAGCATGTCGGTATAGAACTCGAAGGGGTGCCATGGATGCAGACCACCGACGACGTGCATTTCGGTCGCGCCGGCCGCGGCGGCGGTTCTGGCTTCGGCGCGAATCTCGTCGATGGTGTACTCGTAAGCCCCGTCGTCTCCTCGCTTGCGGTGGAAGGCGCAGAAGTGGCAGGAGAGGGCGCAGATGTTCGTGTAATTGAGGTGGCGATTCACGTTGTACCAAGCGACGTTTCCGTGCATCCGCCGCCGTACGAGGTTCGCCAAATCGAGCACTGACCAGAGGTCGGGCGTCTCGTAGAGAGCCAATCCGTCCCCGCACGTCAGCCGTTCTCCGCGGTGGACTTTTTCGGCAATCGCCGCCACCTTCGGATCCGAACATCGGATCACTGTTTCCGTACTGAGCATGGTCATCGAGCCTCGCATCGTAGCACTCCACGTGCCTATCGGACGTTGGCCTGTGCGGATCATGCCGCTGCCACGGCGGCGGCTGAGGATGCCGGGCGGATTCCCCAAGAAGCCTGAATTGCCACCCGTACCCGACCGATCTTCTTCAATGGCCCCACAGGGGTTTCTCCCATGATTCGTATCTACGACCATCTCCAACTCGACCCACTCGGCCCACTGCCGTTCCCCGCCGAGAAGGCACGCTCCATGGAATCTCCCACGCAGCGGCAGCGAACACTTCGCCGCAAATGCGATCGGAACATCGAAGCCCTCGCCATGCAGCTCGGATGCCTCGGCTGGTTCGATGCTGGGGGTGATGGGCCGCGGGCGGCCTGATACGCTCAGTCCATGACCAATCAAGAGCCGTCGATCCAGATCGCCGCCGCTGTCCTCATGGGTGGCAGCAGCACACGGATGGGCTCGCCCAAACAACATGTTGACCTCGGTGGAACGGCGATGGGGCAACGGGTGATCGAATTGGCTCGCGACTGCTGCGACTGCGTGGTCGTGTCGGGACCCAGCGATGCCATGCCGGACGTGGAACACATCCCCGATCTCGCCCACCACACAGGCCTTGGACCGCTCGCTGGCATCGAAGCAATCCTCACCAGCGGCAGAGCCGCTCGGTGGCTTGTGCTTCCCTGTGACATGCCCAGCCTCAAGACTGCGACAGCCAGGCAATTGGCTGGGTCGGCAGCGACGATTGCTGCGCTCGCTGATCCGGCGAATCCATCCACGCCGCTGCAACTTCCGCTGGCCCTCGATGTCTCGATGCTCCAGAGCATTTCGGATTTTCTGGATTCAGGTCGACGGTCGGTCGGTGGGTGGCTGAGCACCGTCAACGTCGAGTCGCTTCCCTCCCCGCCGATGCGCGAGATTCGGAACGTCAATTCGCCAGAAGATCTGGTTTCCTGAGCCGCCCGCGGAAACATAGTGTGTACAGTGTTGATGTAGAAAGGCCCTCCGCTACGCGGAAAAGGAGGCCACCCATGAGTGACCATCTCGACATGCATCGCCTGCTCAGGGCCATGCGGGACCACGATGCCAGCGACCTGCACATCAAGCCGGGATCGCCCCCGGTGTACCGAATTGCCTCGGTGCTGCACCCGATTCAGTCGCCGCCGCTGAGTCCGGCCGACACCCGCACCATGCTGATGGGGTTGGTCCCGGCCAATCTGGCCATGGCACTCGAAGACAACGGTGGCGTTGACTTCTCACATCGCGACGAGCACGATCAGCGGTACCGCTGCAGCATCTTCCAGTCGGGCGAAACGCTGCATGCCGCGATTCGCCGCGTGCAGCCGGAGGTCCCCGACTTCGATGAACTGCACCTCCCGCCTGTCTACCACGATGTAACCGACAAAGCCTATGAAGGGCTCGTCATCATCTGCGGCGTCACCGGAAGTGGCAAATCGTCAACGCTCGCCGCGATGATCGATCACATCAACCACGGTCGGCACTGCAACATCATCACCATCGAAGATCCGGTGGAGTTCATGTTCAAGTCGGCTCTGTCCTACATCAGCCAGCGGGAGATCGGCATCGACGTGCCCGACTTCCCGACCGCATTGCGATCCGCCGTTCGGCAAGACCCTGACGTCCTGATGATCGGTGAACTGCGAGACCGCGAGACGATGCTGGCCGGTATTCAAGCTGCCGAGACGGGGCACCTCGTATTCTGCACCCTGCATACGGCCGACACGATGCAGGCTTTCGCCCGCATTCTCGAGTTCTTCCCGACCACGGATCACGCCTTCATCCGATCAAGCCTCGCCGTCGGGCTCAAGGCGATCATGGCGCAGCGGCTCTTGCCTTCTGTCAAAGATGACGTGCAGCGCGTTCCGGCCACCGAAGTGCTGCTGAGTACACCGACCGTTGTGGACTGTATTCGCGAGGGGCATGAGGAAGATCTGCATGCCGTTCTGTGCTCGAACAAGGAGTTGGGCATGCACGACTTCACAACGAGTCTGGCCCATCTGGTCGAGACCGACTTCGTGGATCTCAAGATCGCCGAGCAGTACGCGCCCAACCGCGAAGCACTTCGCAGCCGCGTGCAGGGCATCGAAGTGCGGGCGGATCTGCTGGTCGGCAAGCGATAACGCCCCTCATGCCGGACGTACACCCGCCACGAACCCCTTGAATCCGGGCGTCCGACTCACGGGATCAACATCTCGCGGCACGATGATGTTGCATTCAGGGAAGTACATCGCCGCGTTTCCAGGCTTGATGTCGAATTCGTAGGCCACAACCTGCACCTCGCCAGCGGTGGTTGATACGACCACCGTCTCTGCGGTCCGGATGCCCCATCGCATCATGTCCTCGCGACTGAGCAGAATGGCATCGCGGCGGGGAATCCCACGGTAGACATCCTCTTCCTCGTACACCACCGTGTTGAACTGCCCCTCACTCCGAACCGTCGCCACCCGTACTTCTCGATCACCAAGCGTTGCCGGAACCGGGACCTCGACATCGTGAATGACGGCCCGCTCCGAAAGCGTGGCAAACGTAGGTGTATGGAATGTCCGGCCTTCGATCTGAAATTCCTCGCCCCCTGCATCAACCGCGCCAACGCTCTTGTAGCCTGGCACGACCTTCGCGATGGCAGAACGGATCTCTGCGTGACTTCGCATCGTGTTGATATCGATCGGACTGTCCGGGGGAAGCACTTGTTCAAACAGATCGGCAATGACCTCGGATTCTGCGCGAGGGCCATCGTGCCGCGCAAGACCCCCTTCGCTGACCCGTACAAAGTTGAACATGCTCTCCTGACTCGTGGCCTGTGGTTCCTCATCCCGTGCCAAGACCGGCAGGATGATCGTTTCGCGCCCTCGGGCCAGTACATGGCCGGAGTTCAACGTGGTATTGAGATGCACCACGGTTCCGATTCGATGCATGGCTTCGGCCGCGAAGTGTGCATCCGGATTGCTCCCAAAGAGGTTGCCGCCAAGGCACACCGCTAGGTCAATCTCGCCATTGTGGGCGGCCTCCATGCTCGCCATCGTGTCAAGTCCCTGCTCGCTCGGGATGACATTGCCCCATCGCTCTCGCATCGCTTCGAAGTAGGCATCCTTGAGCGCAGGCACCACCCCCATACTCCCGATGCCCTGCACATTAGAGTGCCCCCGAAGCGGTAGCAAACCGCAGCCTGGACGACCAAGCATTCCGCGGCAGGCCGCGAGCGAGCCGAGGATCTGCACGATCTGAACGCCCGATACGTGATGCGTCAGGCCCATGGCCCACGCGAAAATGGCCTTTTTGGACCTCGCATACAAATCGGCGACAACATTGATCGTCTTGCGGGGAACACCGCTTGACGTCGTGATGTCATCCCAAGAAATTGAATTGATGCGTGACTCCCACGCGTCCCATCCCTCGGTGTGCGTGTCCAAAAAATCGCGGTCGATTGCGTCACGCTCGATCAGATCTTTCATTACGCCGACCATGAACATCGCATCGCCACCCACGTGGGGTTGTACATACACATCGGCAATCCGAGAAGCCTTCAGCATACTGCGGACATCGCTCGGGATCTTGAACCGCACCAGCCCCGGCTCACAAAGCGGGTTGACCACAATCACCTTTCCGCCACGTCGCCGCAGTTCCATCAGGCTTCGCATGAATCGAGGATGATTGCTCGCTGGATTGGCGCCGAGAATCATGACCAGATCGGCCTGACCGAGATCATCAAGTACGACGGTGGCCGTTCCGGATCCGATCATGCTTGCAAGCCCGACTCCCGATGCTTGGTGGCAGTAATAAGAGCAGTTGTTGATGTTGTTGGTACCCCGCAGCCGCGCGCACAACTGCAACAGGAATCCCGCCTCGTTCGAAGAGCGGCCACTGAAGTAGTAGAAGGACCGAGATGGATCTACACGTTCGATGGCCGCGGAAGCGCGGCTGATCGCCTCATCCCAACTCACGCGGCGAAACCGATCATCGAGCGACGTCGCCATCAGTGGCATGGTCAATCGGCCGAGGTGTTCGAACTCACGTGATGTCATGTATTCCAAGTTTGCAAACGGCGTATCGATCGCCGATTCACTGACGGCCCCCTGAAGGTCGGCCGCCATCGCCTGAACTGATTTCTTGCAAACCTCCGGGAATCGTCCCGCCTCGTTGACCATGCCACCTTGGCGGCCCCCCATGCCCAGCGCGCAGGTCTTGCAGGTGTTGCGGGATCGCAGGGCACGCCACATCCGAACGATGCCGCCTGTTTTTCGGGCCGACCGCAGTGTATACACGATCGACCGCCATCCGCCTCCATGTGATACCGGTCGCATGCCGCGATGGTACGTACCATGCCTGCCGTGGGCGAGCAGCGATCCATTTTGATCGTCGATCCAAACGCGGCAATTCGCCGCATGCTTGAGGTGCATCTTGTCGGCCGAGGCCACGCCGTGGCCACCTGCCGAACCGCCAATGAAGCAATCGACATGCTTAACTCGGGTAGTTTTGATTTGATCATCACCGAAGCCGAGACACCCGAAGGCTCAGGATTCGATGTCCTTCGGGAGGTGCAGCAGCGCCCCAACGAACAGCACATCGCGACGATCATCACCTCTGGTCGCGATCAGCCGGAGCAAATCGTTAAAGCACTCGAGCGGGGTGCTGATGACTACCTGACCAAACCGATCAGCCCTGCGATGCTGATCGCCCGCGTCTCGGCGGTTCTCGATTTGCAGTCACAAGGACTTCTTGATTCACGAGGCCCCGACGTACTGGATCTACCCAAGCTCGATCGCACGCTTCGGGAAGCCACAGGCGGCACTGGTAAACTCCACGCGATCTGCGACGCGCTGCGGGATGGACTCGACGCGGAACGCGCATCGGTCTACCGCTTCGATGAAACCACCAACGAACTGCTCACGGTCGTAGCCCACGGCATGATCAGCGAAGATGGAAATCCGCTCATTCGCATGCCCGCCGAAGAAGGACTCGCGGGCGCATGTATGCGACTCGGTCATCTCATCAACATCCCGGATGCCCATGAAGACACGCGATTCAACCCTCGCTTTGATGAAGCGACCGACTTCAGAACACGTTCATTGCTGTCTCTTCCGCTTCGC
>MPMA02021351.1_pt1 | contig 11171 bp, 10 predicted proteins | sample 1617361 | NCBI WGS metagenome assembly MPMA02 (sample SAMN05944807, study PRJNA350692) | marine metagenome | biome: marine; feature: ODZ; material: water; isolation source: 180 m water sample filtered on 0.2 um supor filter | place: Pacific Ocean | collected 2012-04-08 | depth 180m m | reverse complement strand
GCCGCGGCCGACCGCCCGGCGCTGACGCGCACATATCACCTCGCCATCAAACTGCTGGTGGCGGTCGCGCTGCCGCTGGCCGTGGTGACCACCTTTCTTGCCGCTCCGCTGGTGGGGTTGCTCGGCGGGCGCGAGTTTCTGCCGGACGGCGCCCTGACGTTACAACTGATTATCTGGTCGATTCCGTTCGGGTGGATAAACAGCGTGACCAATTATCTGCTGGTGGCCATCGGGCAGCAACGGGCACTAACGCGCGCTTTTGTAATCGCTGTTGCTTTCAATATTGCAATCAATGCCATGTTCATTCCGCGCTACGGTTTCCGTGCGGCGGCAATTTCCACTATTCTGTCCGAGATTGTGGTGGGCGCGGCTTTCCAATGGTATGTCTTTCGTCACCTGAACCCGACGCCATGGCGGCGTCTGTTCTGGCGTCTGGGAGCAGCTGCGCTGCTCATGGCGGCCACCACCTGGCTGGGGGCACAGCTGCATGTGTTGCTCGGGTTGCTACTGGGCGGCTGTGTTTATCTGGCAGCCACCATCATTCTCGGGGTGTTCGCCGTTCCGGAACGGAAATTGCTTGCCGAACTGCTGCCGGGGCCGGTCCGAAACCGAATTACTGCCTTGAGGCGCGAATAGTCAGGAAGGTTGCCAATGTTAATTCGCATTGAGAACATCGCCGATTATGTAGGCCGGGAAGTCACTTTACAGGGCTGGGTGTACGCCAGAACGGGCAAGGGGAAGCTGCACTTTGTGCAGTTACGCGATGGCACCGGCACGGTGCAATGCGTGGCCTTCCAAAAGGAGGCGCCAGAGGCTGTCTTTGAAACCGCGCGGCAATTGACGCAGGAATCAGCCGTGGCGGTGACCGGCACGGTGCGCGCCGACGAGCGCGCGCCCGGCGTGCCCGGCGGCTACGAGGTCGGCGTCGCGGATATTCAATTGCTGCAGGCGGTGGAAGAATACCCCATCACGCCCAAAGAACACGGCATCGAATTCCTGCTCGACCGCCGCCATTTATGGATTCGCTCATCGCGCCAATGGGCGATTCTACGCGTGCGCGCTACCATTATGCGAGCGATTCGCGCATGGCTGCACGAAAACGGATTTGTGGAAATCAGCACGCCCATTATCACTCCGGCGGCCGCTGAGGGCACGCCACCCTGTTTGAGATTGACTACTTTGGCCAACGCGCTTATCTGGCGCAGACCGGACAGCTCTACAACGAAGCTAACATCGCCGCCTTCGGCAGGGTGTATTGTTTCGGCCCCACCTTCCGCGCCGAAAAATCAAAAACCCGCCGCCATCTGACCGAGTTCTGGATGGTGGAGCCAGAAATTGCCCATTGTGATTTGAGCCAACTTCTGGAAATCGAGGAGCAGTTTGTCAGCCACATCGTGCAGACCTGCCTACGCGAACGGGCAGCCGAACTAGCCCTGCTGCAGCGCGACCTGAGCCATCTAGAGAATATCGCGCCGCCTTTCGCGCGCATCACCTATGACGAGGCCATTGAGCGCCTGCAAGCGCTTCAAGCACAATGTGATGACCCGGAGCAGAATGCGCTGCTGGAGATTGAATGGGGCAGCGACTTTGGCGCACCGCATGAAACCGCGCTGACCGAAATGTTCACCGGGCCGGTTTTTGTTACCCATTACCCCGCGGCGGTGAAAGCTTTCTACATGACGCTGGTGGAAGACCGTCCGGAAGTGTGTTATTCGGCCGACCTGCTCGCGCCGGAAGGTTACGGTGAAATCATCGGCGGCTCGGAACGCATCCATGAGCACGCGACCCTGTTGGAACGTGTCCGGGCGCACAATCTTCCCCGCGAGAATTACGGTTGGTATCTGGATTTACGCAAATATGGCAGCGTGCCCCATTCCGGGTTTGGCCTCGGCGTGGAGCGCACCGTCGCCTGGATCTGTGGCATTGAGCATATCCGCGAAACCAGCCCCTACCCGCGCATGCTCAACAGGAGCACGCCCTAGAAATGCCAGGTATCAGGCCATGATTTGCGCCCGGGGAAAAGGTGACAAATGTCACTTGTCGCGTGGTGGAAGGAGATGCTGCGATGGCTGCAATCAAGTCGCCGACCGGTCGGGTCGGGCGCAGAGGCCAACACCAACTGCATTAGACTGGTTGTTCTAGAGCCGGGCCTCTAGGGCAACCGGCCTGAACACCCACAGATTTTCCTCCCCCGACCTCTGTCCGCCGCCTACCGGCGGCGGCTTACTTTAAGCGTGATATACTCGCCTCACCATGCCCGATATAGCCACCAAACGGGCGCGCGTGCAGGCGCTGCTGAGCGCGCACTCTCCCGCCGACGCGATTGCGACTTATTACGCATTGCACCACGACCCGGCACGCACTCGTCTCTTTTTGCACCACGACGCAGCCGGGCACGCCGACGGTTTCCTGGTGCGCGCACAGACCGGAATGGATCTTTTCACCCCGACAGTTATCGCGCGTGCGCCCAGCGAGCAGGCCGCCGCCACGCTCTTCCAGAGCGGCCTGATTGCTGGCCGGCCCTACTTTCTCTTGCTGCCGCCCGAACTCGAAGCAGTGGCTTTTCGCGATTTAGAGGTGAGCGCTGCGGAGAGGCTGCACGTGTATTGCCTTGAGCCAAAGCACTTCCGGCCAGTAATTAACGCGTTGGTGCAGCCCGGCGCTGGGCAAAACGGCATGCCCCGTTTCGAGATTCGCTCCGAGCAGCGCGCGCTTTCTACCGCCGCAGTGATCTGGCGCTCGCCGCACTTCGCCGAAATCTCTGTTTCCACAGCTCCGGAAGCGCGCGGCCGCGGCTGGGGGCGCTCCGTGGTTTCGGCTTTGGCGAACGAAATTTTGACCATGGACGTGCAGCCCCTCTATATCACCGCCGGGGACAACCAGGCCTCCATCCGCGTGGCCAAAGCATTGGGTTTTGACGACACCGACGCGCGCATTTTCTCTGGAAGCGCCACTCGGCCGCCCACGAGCTGACCATGAACGCGTCGGCCGCGCTCCAGTTTCCAGGTTGAACGGCGATGCCTTTCCAGCTGCATGACGGCATCCCGGTCTGGGGCGACCTGCAGGAAAACGCGCTTGCGCAGATGCGCAATTGCCTGCAGCATGACCGCTCGGTGACAGCCGCGCTAATGGCAGACCATCACCTCGGTTACGCACAGCCCATCGGTGGCGTACTGGCCTATCAGAACGCAGTCTCTCCCTCCGGCGTGGGCTACGACATCGCCTGCGGAAACAAGGCCGTGCAGCTGGACCTGCCCGCGGCTGAAGCGCGCGCGAACATCAGCACGATAATGACTGACATCTGGGATACGCTGGCTTTTGGGGTAGGACGCAAGAGCAAACAACCGGTCGACCACGCGCTCTTCGACGAGCCCACCTGGCGGCTCAAGCCGCTGGCGGCGCTGAAGAGCTTGGCCGCAGCGCAACTCGGCAGCATCGGCAGCGGAAACCACTATGTCGACCTCTTCGTGGACGACGCAGAGCACGTGTGGGTGGGGGTACACTTCGGTTCGCGCGGCTTCGGGCACAGGGTGGCCACTCATTTCATCAAGGAAGGCGGCGGCAAACCGAATGACGTCTTTCCGGTGGTGCTGCCGGTGAACGGAAATCTTGGCGAGGATTACCTGCGTGCCATGAAACTGGCGGGGGAATACGCCTACGCCGGAAGAGATTGGGTATGCCAGCGCGTGGCCCGTTTGCTGGGCGCAGAAATCCTGGAAGAGGTGCACAATCACCACAACTTCGCCTGGCGCGAGCGGCACCGGGGCGCAGACCTCTGGGTGGTACGTAAAGGCGCAACCCCGGCTTACCCCGGGCAGCGCAGCTTCATCGGCGGCAGCATGGGCGATATTTCTGTGATTGTCGAGGGGGTTGAGTCGCATGAAAGCAAGCGCGCTCTTTACAGCACTATTCACGGGGCCGGGCGCATCATGTCGCGCACGCAGGCAGCCGGCAGACGCCGCAAGGGCAAACGCCACGGCGGAAAGGTTTCGCGCCGGATGATGCTGGACTGGGTTGCTGAGCAGGGCGTCGAGCTGCGCGGCGCAGGCACGGACGAATCGCCCCACTGCTATCGCCGGCTACCGCAGGTGGTGGAGCACCACGCCTCCACCCTGCGCATTTTGCACACGCTGCGGCCCATCGGCGTGGCCATGGCCGAGCCATTTGAATCCGGGCGTAATCGCAAATGACGCCAGAAGCCACCGCGCCCGGCAGAACTGCTTCGGAGCACTCCGCGCTGCCGTTTGCAGTGGAGTTGGCGCGCGCGGCCGGAAAGCGGCTGCTGGACTGGTTCGGCAACACCGAGCCGCAAACCAAAGCGGACGGCACCACACTGACGCAGGCCGACACCGCCGTGGACGCCTTCATCTGCGCAGAGATTGAAGCTAACTTTCCGGGTGACCTGATTATCAGCGAGGAACTGAACCATTCTCACCATAAAGAGAACGCCGATGTCTGGGTGATTGACCCGCTGGACGGAAGCACCAACTTCAGCCAGGGCTTTCCGCTCTGGGGGGTGTCCATCGCGCTGTTGGAGCGCGGTAGGCCGGCCATGGCGGTGCTGTACTTTCCGGTGCTCGACATTCTCTGCCACGCGTGCGCGGGTGCGGGCGCGTTCGAAGACGGTCGCGCGATTTCCGCGCGCAGGCCCGCCGAAGTGGCGCGTCACTCAATCTTCACGTGCAGCGCCGGCGCGGAGCAGTGGTATTGGCCGCGGCTGCGCGCAAAACGGCGCACGTTCGGCTCCACAATTTACGAGCTGTACTTGGTGGCGCGCGGGCAGGCGCTCTTCAGCATCGTCTCCGAGCCGAAACTTTGGGATTTAGCGGCTGCGTGGCTGCTGATTGAGGCGGCCGGGGGGGCAATCGACACGCTGGACGGCTCCGCGCCCTTCCCGCTGACGGGCGCGGAGGACCACTCGCGCCCGCATTTCCCGCTGCTGGCAGCCGCCAGCCCGGAGCTGTGGCAGCGCGTGCGGGAAAGCATGCTGCCGGAACAGGGGCCTCGCTGCCGGAGAGGGCGGTAGCTACGGATACGGAATCACCAGTTTGCTGCCCACTTGGATCGTGGCGTGGTTGGTGATATGGTTGCGGTCAATAATCATCTGCATCGGCACCTCATACTGAATTGAAATGCCAATCAAGGTTTCGCCCGGTTGTACCACGTGCATGCGCTGCGTTGGGGTGGCGGTGGGCGGTGGCCCGGGCGTGGGCCGCGGGGTCAGCGGGGGCGGCAGAGTGGGCATGGCCACGGTCTCATCGAAATAACGCGCGATGACCAGTTGCGGGTATTCGTCCGCGTAGCGCCGCAGCGTGTTGAAGAATTCATCCCCGCTTACCAATTTGAAAGCGCCATTGCGGAACAGGTCGCGCGTGAAACGCCGGAAGTCTGCCGGCCCCATTCCGGTGCGCAGCTCATGCAGGAAGCGCGCGCCCGCGCGGTAGGTGTTTTGCAGCAACCCCTCCGTGCTCTCAAGGTCATAAGCCGTCAGATTAAGCGCGCCCTCCGGATGCCAGTAGTCAATGCGGTCGCGCCAGTACCAATCTTTCATATCCGGCTGGTAACGCTCAAGGTACAGATATTCCGAGTACATGGCGAGCGAGGCCCCCAGCCATGGCTCGGCGATGGGATTGTAGCCAACCACCTGCCCCCACCAAAGGTGAGCCATCGTCAACGGCAGCAGCGCCATCAGCAGCGTGTCGGGATGGCCGGTGTAATCCTCGAATCCCTGGCCGCTGTGCAGTATCAATCCACCGGCGGTCACGCTGGAGAGGTAGGCATCCTGCGCTATGACCAGGCTGCGGTACGGATAGTGCCCAAACTGGTCGTTGAAGAGCACTAGCGCGCGCGTGGCGGCCTCAAGCACGGCCTCAGCCGCGAAGACATGCTCGCGTAGATGAAAAACGTAGAGGGTCACCCCGGCTTCGGTGCGGGTTTTCAGTTCGTAGTCCGGGCTGGCGCTGAAGGCGATGCTGCGCGCATTCTGCATCTGGAACTGCCATTCATTGCCCCGGCGCTCCACCGGGCCACCGCCGGCAACCACAATCCCTTCTGGCGCGCGCACCTGCAGCTGGTAATCGGCCACCTCGGCCAACAGCGGGGGGCCCACATCGGTCGGCGCCCAGCGCTCCCAGCCGCGCCCACGTTGATAAGGAACCAGTCGGGGATACCAGTTGATGAACTGGAGCACGTCCTTCCCGTAGCCCACATCGCCCGCAGGCCGGCGGGTGGCCAGCCCGATCTCAGCGGCCTCCAGCCCATAGGTGATGCTCACGAGGCGCGATTCATGTGGGTTCAGCCCTTGTGGAAGCCGGAGGGCGAGAAAGCCATCGGGCGTGAAATGAAGCTGCATGCCGGCAGTTTCGACCTGTTCTTGCAGGCGCACCGTGCTCAAAGTAAATCGCGCGGTTTGCAGATCGCCCGGCAAAAAGAAGACTAGCTCGGTCCACACGTCCGGGCCGGGGTTGATTACCTCCACCAGCTGCGATACCTGCACCCGATGGCCGGCATAATCCAGCACCACGTCGAAATGGTAATTGGCAATCGCGCCCAATTTCGGGCCACCCGGAGCAGGCGTGCCCGCCGCGCCCGGCGCGAGCGGGTTTTCACTCATCCCCGGCGGCACGAAGGTGGGCAACGCCGGGGCGGTTGGTTGCCCAGCGCCCGAACAAGCCGCTAGCAGCGCCGCCGCCAGCAGCAGGCGCATGTCGCCCACAGCCGGCCGCATCATGGGGCGGGTCGCCACGCGAGCGTGGGCCGGGGCGCTGCCGTTCATTGCTCAGGCCTGTTCCGCTTTTAGCACGACCGCTCCCAGCGGCGGCAGCGTGAGCGCCAGCGACTGCGGGTAGCCATCGCATGCCACCGCTGTGGTCGCAACCACCCCGAGATTGCAGAGATCGGAGCCGCCATAAATAGCCGCATCGGTATTGAGCAGCTCACGGTAGCACCCGGCCTGTGGCACGCCAATGCAGCGGTCATCCCGCGAAGTCTGTGTGAAATTAAAGGCCGCCAGCAGCCAATCGCCGGAGTCGCGGGCGCGGCGCATGAACGCCAGCACGCCGGATTCCGCGTCCTGAAAGCAAATCCATTCAAAGCCGCCCGATTCGCTGTCCAGTTCGTGCAACGCGGGCTGCGCGCGATACAACCGATTTAGGTCACCTAGCAGCCGTTTCAGCTGCCGGTGCGGGTCGGCCACAGCCCGTTCCCAGTCCAGCGCGTTGTCATGATCCCATTCGCGCACCTGTCCGAATTCATTGCCCATGAAGAGCAGTTTCTTTCCCGGATGGGTGTACATGTATGCAAAAAGCAGGCGCAAATTAGCGAACTGCTGCCGGCGGTTGCCGGGCATGCGCGCCAGCAGTGAGCCTTTCCCGTGCACCACTTCATCATGCGAAAAAGGGAGCATAAAGCTCTCGTTGAACGCGTGAAGAAGCGCGAACGTGAGCTTGTCGTAATGGTGACGCCGATGCGCCGGCTCTCTGCCGAAAAATTCGAGCGTGTCGTGCATCCAGCCAAGATTCCATTTCAGATCGAACCCTAGGCCGCCCTCGGAAAGCGGGCCGGTGACCTTCGGCCAAGTGGTGGATTCTTCCGCGATTATCAACACGCCCGCATGGCGCTCGTGCATAAGCTGGTTGAGGCGACGGGCAAAGGCGACCGCCTCCAGATTCTCACGTCCGCCCTGCTCGTTGGGCAGCCACTCGTCCTCTTTTCGCGAATAATCGAGGTAAAGCATCGAAGAGACCGCGTCCACGCGCAGCCCGTCGATATGGTACTTTTCCAGCCAGAACAGGGCCGAATTAAACAAGAATTGAACCACCTCGCGACGGCCGTAATCGAAAACAAGCGTGCCCCAGTCCGGGTGCGCGCCACGGCGTGGGTCGGCATGCTCGTAAAGATGAGTGCCATCGAATAAGCTCAACCCGTGTTCATCGTTCGGGAAGTGCGCGGGCACCCAATCGAGGATGACGCCAATGCCGGCGCGGTGCAGCCTGTCCACGAACGCCATGAAGTCATGCGGACTTCCGTGCCGACTGGTGGGTGCGAAAAAACCGAGCGTCTGGTAGCCCCACGAGCCGTCAAAGGGATGCTCGGTGACGGGCATCAATTCCACGTGGGTGAAGCCCATTTCAAGCACGTACTGCACCAGTTTCTGCGCCAGCTCACGATAACTAAGCAGGCCGCCATCGGCCGCGCGCCGCCACGAAGCCGGGTGCACTTCATACACCGAGATTGGCGCTGTGGGAGACTGCCGCTCAGAGCGCGCCGCCATCCACTCACAGTCGCCCCAGTGGAAGCCCGGCAGCGCGCACACCACCGAAGCGGTTTGCGGCCGCAATTCGCAGGCGAAACCGTGCGGGTCAGCTTTCAGCACCGGACCGTAACCGTCCGCTCCAGTGATTTCGTATTTGTACAACTCCCCGGCACGCAGCTCGGGTACAAACAGCTCCCAGATTCCGGAAGCGCCGCGCACGCGCATAGGGTGGCGACCACCATCCCACTGATTGAAATCACCGACCACGCTGACGCGGCGCGCGTTGGGCGCCCATACGGCGAAACCCACGCCCTCCACACCCTGATGCCAGAGCGGATGCGCGCCCAGTTTCTCGTATAGGCGAGTGTGATTGCCCTGCGTGAAGAGATTCAGGTCATCGTCAGAAAGCACAGGCGAAAACCGAGTTGAATTGGTCATATCAGGACGAGCGCCTACGGCCTGCGGGCATTATACCGGTTTCTGTGCGCAAACCGCCCGACGCCGCGATGGTATAATCACTGGCGGAGGGTCAACTCATGGAAATCGCATGGTACGGGCATTCATGTTTTCGGATGATGGAGCGCAACGCCGCCGCAATCGTCACCGACCCGTTTGACAAAAGCATCGGTTTCGCGCCCCCGCGCCTGAAAGCGGATGTGGTCACTGTGAGCCACGACGCGCCCGGGCACAGCAATCTCTCCATAGTGAAAGGCGCGCGCGCCATCACCGGGCCGGGCGAATATGAAATCGGGGGCGCATTCATCACCGGGGTACGCACCTCGGCGGGGGAGCCGGAAAACGGCGCTGAGCCGCCGCCGGAAAACACCGCCTATGTGATCGAGTACGATTCCGCCAGCGTCTGCCATCTGGGAGACCTGAGCGCCATCCCCTCGCAGCCGCAGGTGGAGGCGCTGGGCACAGTGGACGTGCTGCTGGTCCCGGTCGGCGGCGGGAAGGGGTTGAATGCGGCTCAGGCCGCTGAGATAATCAGCCTGATTGAGCCGTCTATTGTGGTGCCGATGCACTTCAGAACGAGCAAAACGAAACTGAAACTGGACCCGCTCAGCCGGTTTCTGAAAGAAATGGGCCTCGGCAAGCCGCCGCCCGAGCAAAGCCTGAAGGTGGCCAAGTCCAGCCTTCCGGAGGAGACGCAGGTGGTGGTGCTGGAGCCGAAGGGCGGCTAGCGTCCCCGGCGGGCGACGCCACCGCCAGCGAGCATGGTCAAACTTATCCTTAGCTGGGACATAAAACCGGACCTCGAGCAAGAGTATTTCGAGTTCGTGGTGCGCGAGTTCGTACCCGGCATCACCAAACTGGGCATTAAACCTACAGACGCATGGTACACGCTCTACGGTGATTGCTCGCAGATTCTCACTGGCGGCGTGGCCAAAGACACAAGCGCGGTGCAAGATATCTTGAGCAGCGAGGAGTGGGACGCTCTCGAGAGCCGGTTACTTGAATTTGTGGAGAATCTGGAGCGCAAAGTGGTGCCCGCCCGCCAGGGGTTTCAACTCTAGTTCCGGCCGCACGCTTATAGCTGCATGGCAAAACCAATCTATCTGGACCACGCCGCTACCACGCCGGTGGAGCCCGAGGTTGTCGCGGCGATGCTTCCGTACTTCGCGCAAGAATACGGCAACCCGGCCTCGGTACACCGCTGGGGGCAGTGCGCTGAACACGCGCTCAGTTCGGCGCGAGAGCAAATTGCGGGCGTGCTCAACTGCAGCGCCGACGAAATAATTTTTACCGCGTGCGGCAGCGAGAGCGATAATCTTGCGCTGCGCGGCGCGGCGCTGGCAGCGCGCGCGGCCGGGCGTGGAAATCATCTCATCGTCTCGGCGGTGGAGCACCCAGCCGTGCTTGACACTGCCCGGCAGTTGCGGGAGCGCCACGACTTTGAGTTGTCCGAACTGCCGGTGGACGAACATGGCTTGACCTCTACCGAAGACCTTTCCGCCGCGCTTCGTACCGACACCGTGCTGGTTTCAATTATGTACGCCAACAATGAAATCGGCGTGATAGCGCCCATCGCAGCGCTGGCGCGCGCGGCACACGAGAAGGGGGCGCTCTTCCACACCGATGCTGTGCAGGCGGGCAGCCAACTGCCGCTGGACGTAGAAGCGCTGGGCGTGGACATGCTCTCTCTGGGTGCGCACAAGTTTTATGGACCGAAGGGCGTGGGCCTCCTCTACGCACGGCGCGGCACGGCGCTGCAGCCCGCGCAAACCGGCGGCAGCCAGGAGGCCGGGCGGCGCGCCGGCACGCACAACGTGCCCCTGATTGTGGGCATGGCTGCCGCGCTGCAGCTCACCGAGGAACTCCGAAAACAGGATTGCCGCAACATGAAATCGCAACGCGACAGTTTAATCAGCGCAGTGCTGCGCTCGGTGCCGCACTCGCGTTTGACCGGTCACCCCGCCCGCCGGCTACCCAACAGCGCCAGCTTCGTGTTCGCCGGCATCGACGGCAACGAGCTGCTCATGCATCTCGATCTGGCCGGGGTGGCCGCCAGCTCCGGCTCCGCCTGCAAAACCGGCAGCCCGGAGCCGTCCACAGTGCTGCGCGCGCTCGGGCTGCCCCCGCGTTGGGCGCTGGGTTCATTGCGCTTAAGCGTCGGCCGACACACCGAGAGTGATGACATCGAACACACGGTTTCGGTGCTCCCCGATATCATCGAGCGAATGAGGGCGGCAGGTGATTGACGGGCAGCGCGTGGCGGTGGCGATGAGCGGCGGAGTGGATAGCTCGGTCGCGGCCGCGCTGCTGCGTGAGCAGGGTCACGCAGTTTTCGGGCTGATGCTGCGCCTGTGGAGCGAGCCCGGCCAGATCGGGAACGGCCACAACCGCTGTTGCACGCCGGACGCGGTGGAGCGGGCGCGGCAGGTGGCGGCGCTGCTCGACATCCCCTTTTATGTGC
>MPMA02161270.1_pt1 | contig 11172 bp, 12 predicted proteins | sample 1617361 | NCBI WGS metagenome assembly MPMA02 (sample SAMN05944807, study PRJNA350692) | marine metagenome | biome: marine; feature: ODZ; material: water; isolation source: 180 m water sample filtered on 0.2 um supor filter | place: Pacific Ocean | collected 2012-04-08 | depth 180m m | reverse complement strand
TTTGAAACTGCAAGTGGTTCGATTATTCCATCAACTTTAACGTGTATCCCTCTGTCAACGCCTACAGCTAAGGCTTTTCTAACTGTCTCTTGAGCTTTATCTTCTCCAACTGTTATCGCAACAACTTCAGTTGCTATGCCTGACTCTTTAATTTTTACAGCTTCTTCAATTGCATTATCATCAGGTGGATTAGTTGACATTTTAACATTATCAGTAACAACTCCGGAACCATCTTCTTTAACTCTTATTTGTACGTTGTAATCAATAACTCTTTTTACTGCGACTAGTATTTTCATTATGCTCTTAGTAATTTATTTTCTGGATCATATGGACTTTCATCTAGAATTGTAACGTCGTGCATTTTTCCTAGAATATCAATTTTTAATTTTTGACCTGTTGTCGCAAGTTCTGGCTTAACCATTCCTAAAGCAATTGATTTATTTATTCTAAAACCAAAATCACCCCCTGTAGCTCTTCCAACAACTTTTTCATTATCATAGATTGGATTATTTCCTAAAACATCGGCATCAATTACATTATGTACTTCCATAGTTATTAATTTATTTTCAAAACCTTTTTCTCTCCATTTGTTTAATGCTTCTAAACCAATAAAGTTTCCTTTATTTGGATGAATAAATCTGTCCAATCCCGATTCATAAGGTGAATATTCAATTGATAGTTCAGTTCCGACCAATTTGTAAGATTTTTCTACTCGCAAACTATTCATTGCTCTAATTCCATAAGGTTTTAAACCAAAATCTTTTCCAAATTCCATCAACTTATCAAATATATGGTTTTGATATTCAATTGGATGATGAAGTTCCCATCCCAATTCACCAACAAAGTTCACTCTCATTGCTGTACATGGTGCGTAACCAATGTCTACTTTTTTTGAGCTTAACCATTTAAAATTTTCGTTAGAATAATCATCTCTAGATACTTTTGTCATTAAGTCACGAGCTTTTGGTCCAGAAACAACAAGAACACCAATTGAATTTGTAAGATTTTCAAATTGAACAGAACCATCAGTTGGCATCCATTTAAGTATCCAATCATGATCTAGTCTTTGAAAAGCTCCCGCAGAAACTAAATAAAAACTATCCTCTGCTTCTCTCATAATTGTAAATTCAGAATGAACTCCACCTTTTGTATTAAGTGCATGACATAAATTTATTCTTCCAATTTTTTTAGGAAGTTTATTTGCAACTAAATTATCTAAAAATTCTTCTGCTTTTGGGCCTTTAATTCTGCATTTTGCAAAGGCTGTCATATCTAAAAGGCCTACATTTTCTTTTACATTTTTACATTCTTTTTCAATAGCCTTAAACCATTTAGATCTTCTAAATGACCAATCATCTTTTTGTTCCATGCCATCTGTTGCAAAAAAATTTGGTCTTTCCCAGCCAAATTTTTGGCCAAATACAGCTCCTAAATCTTTCATTCGATCATAGCAAGGTGCTTGTCTTAGAGGTCTTGCTGCTTCTCTTTCTTCATCTGGGTAGTGAACAATAAATACATGTCGATAAGCTTCTTCATTTTTTTCAATCAAATAAGATTTAGAAGCATAATCTCCATATCTTCTTGGTTCAACACCAAGCATATCAATGGTTGGTTCACCATCTATAATCCATTCAGCGAGTTGCCAACCTGCTCCACCTGCAGCTGTAATTCCAAAACTGTGACCTTCATTAATCCAAAAGTTTTTTAATCCCCAAGCAGGACCAACAATTGGATTTCCATCTGGTGTATAACAAATCGCACCATTATAAACTTTTTTGACTCCAACTTCACCAAAGGCTGGAACACGATGAATTGCACCCTCAATATGAGGAGCAAGTCTTTCTAAATCTTCTTGAAATAATTCATACTCTGAATCTGTTGATGGGCCATCAACATAGCAACATGGAGCACCTTTTTCGTATGGGCCTAATAATAAACCACCAGCTTCTTCTCTCATGTACCATTGGGTATCACTATCTCTAAGCACTCCCATTTCTGGTAAACCATCTTTTTTTCTTTTTTGAATTTCTGGATGCGGTTCTGTCACAATATATTGATGCTCAACAGGTATAACCGGAATTTCTAATCCAACCATTTTACCTGTTTGTCTTGCAAAATTTCCTGTACATGAAACTACATGTTCGCATTCAATTGAACCTTTATCTGTCTCAACTGTCCAACCATCTTTAGTTTTTTTAATTCCAACAACTGTTGTATTTCTATAAATTTCTGCTCCTTTATTTCTTGCACCTGTTGCAAGAGCTTGCGTTAAATCAGCTGGTTGAATATATCCGTCTTCTGGATGTTGAATTGCGCCAATTAAACCTTCAATATTACATAAAGGCCAAATTTCTTTTATCTGTTCTGGTTTTAAAAATTTCACATCAACACCAATTGTTTGTGCAACTCCTGCATACTGATGATATTCATCCATTCTATCTTTGGTGCTTGCTAATCTGATATTTGACACAACGCTAAAACCAACATTTTTTCCTGTTTCTTCTTCTAATGTTTTATAAAAATTAACTGCATATTTATGAAGCTGTCCTACAGAATAGCTCATGTTAAATAGAGGAAGTAATCCTGCTGCGTGCCAAGTAGACCCTGAAGTTAATTCTTTTCTTTCAACAAGAACAACATCTGACCAACCTTTTTTTGCTAAATGATAAAGTGTGCTAACTCCTACTGCTCCACCTCCTATGACAACTACTTTTGATTTAGATTTCATTATGCGATTCCTACTAGATTTTATAAATAATTAAAGATTAATTTTGACCTTAGCTTTTTTCTATTCTTCATTTTTTCATCTAATACCAATATCAATTACACTTATTTTACCAGAATATTTCATTCCTGCATTAACAGTCAGTCCGATTTTTTTTGCGTGTAATGTGTAAGTGTTATCAGCTTTAATCGCTTCGCCCATTATTTTTCCGTTATTGCCATTAATTCCTGAGGGAATATCTATAGAAATAACATGTTGTTTCGAACTGTTAACTTTTTTAATAATTTTTTTATATATTCCTTTAACTTTTCTTTTTAACCCAATTCCAAATATGCAATCAATTATTACGGAATTTTTAGGGATATTTAAGTCATTATAATTATTTTTAGTTAATCGATTTTTTTTATAGGCAATTTTTGCATCCCCTTTGTAAATGTCGGACTCGAGACAATACAAAGTAACATTTTGATTCAATTTTCTTAAAACTTTAGAAATAACCAAACCATCCCCTCCATTATTTCCTGGTCCACACAAGATAATAAATTTGCAATTTAATTTTGATATATATATTTTTTTCGCACAATTAGTTCCTGCTCTTTTCATTAATACATAAGAATTTCTTAGTTTTTTAAATTCTTCTTTTTCTATAGTTTGAATTTCTTCAACGGAATATATTTTTTCCATTAATTGGTTTTTGAAGCAATATAAAAACCAATAAACATCGAAACCACGAAAATAGCAGAACTGACATTAAATAGAGCTATAGAGGTAATAGCAGGACCTGGACACAATCCAACCAGACCCCATCCAGCACCAAATAAAATAGATCCAAAGATCAATTCTTTATCTATCTCTTTTTTATTTGGGATGGAAAAACTTGAAGAGAAAATTGGTTTTTCCTTATTTTTAAATAAATGAAATGAAGGTGAAGATATAATAAGCGCACCTATCATAACAAAAGCAAGTGATGGATCCCATTCTCCAAAAAGATTTAAAAATCCTAAAACTTTAGCGGGATTAATCATTTGAGAAATTACAAGACCAATGCCAAAAATTATTCCACAAAGTAGAGACACTATCTTGTTCATGATATTCCTATAATTAAGACAGTTAGTATACCAACTAACATAAAAGTTATTGTTGAGATGATTGATCTTAGAGAAAATCTACTTATTCCACTGATTCCATGGCCACTGGTACACCCACTACTTAGTCTTGTTCCAAAACCAACTAGAAATCCACCTATAACTAACAAAATTAATGAATTTGAAATTGATATATTAATTTCTTGACCTGAAATAAGATTGTAAATTAATGGTCCTAGTATTAATCCAACTAAAAATAATAAATTCTCAACTCGATTTTTTTTTGAAACTAAAAAGTTGCTAGCTATTCTGCTAATTCCAATCATGCGCCCATTAAGGATAAAAAATAAAGCAACTGATAAACCTATTAACAGGCCACCTGTTAATGATGATATCGGGGTAAAATTCACTATGTTCATTTAATTCCAAATATTATTTAAAGCTTTTTCTCTTCCGCATGCTTTTTTATACCTCAAATAATTCAAAAACTTTACTTCATAATAATTTTGATGTTTATCTTCAGCTTTGTAGAATTTATCAAATTTTCTCACATAAGTTACAATTTTTTTGTTAAATTTTTTTTCTAAATTTATTATGCTTTTTTCTATCAAATGCTTTTGTTCATCATTTTCGTAGAAAGCCACCGATCTATAACTATAACCCTTGTCGCAAAATTGACCATATGCATCAAAAGGATCGATATTTTTCCAAAAGTACTTTAGCAGGTCTTTATAATTTGTTTGATCTTTGTCAAAAATAATTTTGATTGTTTCAAAGTGTTCAGTATCTCCATATGTAACTTCCCTATATGTTGGATTGTTTGTTGTTCCACCTGAGTAACCGGAAATTACTTCTAAAACACCTTCTTTTTTTTCAAAAGACTCCTCCATGCACCAAAAGCATCCGCCAGCAAAATATGCTTTTCCTAAATCTTGGCTAAAAGCAGATGTATTAAAAAGTACAAATAAAAATAAAATTTTTTTCACTAATTTTTTAGTACTGGAAATACTGGATTAGCCTTTTGAAATAATCTCTGATATTCCTGTTTTATACATTTGTTTGAAACATATTGAATTTTTGCATTTTCAGCAATTTTTTCAGCTTCTTCATTTTGAATTCCATATTGCAACCATAATACTTTGATTCCAATTTTAATTGCTTCATTTGCAATAACGGGTATTTCTTTTGATGGTCGAAATATATCAACTATGTCAACTGGTTCAGAAATTTTTTCTAAACTGTCAACTACTGTTTCTTCATTTATTATCTCTCCTTCGGCAAAAGGATTAACTGGTATTACTTTGTATCCAAAATCTTGCATATATTTCATGACTACATTGGCTGGCTTTCTTTTTAAATTCTTTGGATCTTCGCCTTTTTTTTCTGAACTTACTCCAATCATTGCAATTGTTTTTGAATTTTCAAGAATGACTTTTATTTCGCTATCAGTCATTTACTTATTTTTCCATTTTGGTTTTCTTTTTTCTAAAAACGCAGAGATGCCTCCTTTTGCATCCTTTGCCATCATATTTAAAGTCATCATTTTACCTGCATAAGAGTAAGCTTTTCTTAAAGGCATCTCTAATTGTTTGTAAAAAGCTTGTTTGCCAATTTTAATTGTTAAATTTGATTTTGAAGAAATATTTTTTGCTAATTTCAAAACTTCACTATTTAATTTTGATTTAGAAAAATGATCATTAATTAAACCAATTTCTTTTGCATAATTAGCTTTAATAGGTTCGCCTGTTAAAAGCATTTTCATCATTCTTTTTCTGTTAATCTTTCTACTAACAGCCACCATAGGAGTACTACAAAACAGGCCTATATTAACGCCAGGTGTAGCAAATGTGGCATCGTTAGTACTATAAGCTAAGTCACAACTTGCAACCAACTGACATCCAGCAGCGTAAGCTGCTCCATGAACTTTTGCTATAACTGGCTTTCTGCATTCTACTATTTGCATCATTAATTTTGAACAAAGGTTAAATAATTTTAAATATTTATATTTTTTCTTTAAGCTTCTCAGTTCTTTTAAATTATGTCCTGCGCTAAAACCTTTGCCAGAGCCTTCCAACACTATTACTTTTGTAGAATTATCATTGTTGATTTTTTTGAAAGTTTTTAAAAGTAAATTTAAAGTATTATAAGATAAAGAATTATAAGTTTTTGGATCATTAATAATTACTTTTTTTATACCTGATCCCAAGTTTTTTATTAAAACATTTGAAATTGTTGTCATATTTTATTAATTCTACCAATATTTTCTTCTTTCATTCTTCTAATAGAATTCAGTTTAATAAAATTAGTAATTGTATAACAGTTAAACCGATTTAGATCAGTTTTACAATTTTTTAATTTTTTTTTTATTTTTGATAATCTTAAATCATGGATTGGATATTTTTTTAAATCTACAATAGTTTTAAGTCTATCGTCCATTGAATTTTATTCCAACTTTCCATCTTTTCTCATTTTTGCTCTTATTTTTGTAGCTGAAATATTCTGTATTTCTTCAGGCATAACTATCTCTTCAATTTTGTAACCTACGCCTCTTCCATAGCAAATGGAAGTTATATTAGGCACCAAGATAATTTTAAATCTACCTTTGTATTTTGGATTTAATTTTTCTTCTATTTTATTTTTAACTGTTTCAAAATCAAAAGGATTATCATCTACTCCCTGAACATCTCTTATTTGAATACAAACTTGTCCTATTTTTTTAATTATTTCCTCGAACAAAGCGTAATGACCATTGTGAAATGGTTGCCATCTTCCTAACATTTGTGCTGTTGGTTTTTTATTATCCCATTGATATGACATTATTTTAAATCTTCCATAATTTTAGGTGCCCATACCTTAGCATCTTGAGTTGTTACATGAAAATCAAATTTTTCAGGTTTTACAAACATTTGATTTGTATCTTCAAATCTTCCTTTTTTAATGGTATCTACCCAAACAATATAATCTGCAGGGAATAATTTTCTTGCCTCTAGTGTAGGGCAAATAAAATCAGCAATAACATTATTTCCTTCATTTTTTAATTGAAGCGCTGAGTCGGACATTCTTTTAGCTTGTCTTTTTCTACCTTCTTCTGAAAAATCCCAATCATTAGCAGTTCTTCTAACTTCGTCTGCATTCAATCTTTTTGATTTAATTAATGTAGCTAATTCATTTGCTAAAGTTGTTTTACCGGCCCCTGGCAGACCCATTATTAAAATTATTTTCATTAAACTTCTTCTAACTGATGATGTGATAGTAATTCAAGCTTATTTTCATCTACGAGATATTGTTGTTCTAACTTAACTCCCTCTTTACCCCCTACCTTGCCAATATACGATTCAACTGTAATAGTCATATTTTTTTCAAAATGGCCTTCTCTTTGACCGCCATCCGTTGGATATTTAATCATTGGCCATTCATCACATAATCCAATTCCATGAACCATGCAGGAATATCTATTGCCATAATATTCCTCTGGAAGTTTCCATGATTTTTCAGTGAACTCTTTAAATGGTAAGCCAGGTTTAATTAATTCCGCATTGTAATTGATATGTTCGACAGCCATTTGATATAATTTTTTCTGTTCAGAATTAAATTTATGTCCTTCAACAAAAGCTCTTGATATATCAGCGCAATATCCATAAGGACCAACCATATCGGTATCAAATGATACAATTTCTCCTTTTTGGATAATTTTATTACTACTTTCATGCATCCATGGATTTGTTCTTTGTCCAGAAGATAGTATTCTACATTCTATCCATTCTCCGCCATGCTCAATATTTGTTTTATGCAAAATTGACCAAAGTTCGTCTTCGGTCATTCCTGCTTTCAATTCATTTCTCATTTTTGAAATTCCAATTTCTGCAACTTCAATAGAAGCTTTCATACATTTCAATTCTTCTGTAGACTTAATTGACCTTGCTTGTTCTAAAATTGATTTAGCATCAACTATTTCTAATCCTGCTTTGTTCAATGCCATTACAGCAGGACCATTAATTACATCTATTGCAAGTTTTTTACTATTTTTAAAATAAGAATTATTGAGATCATTAATTTCTTTAATCCATTTATCTAATTGAACACTCGCTTGATCACCATTGCTAAAATAATCCCAAGTAATTGCTGGCCTTACTTCATCTATTAAATCTAAATGGCTAGATAAACCTTCACAATTAAAATACTCATATAGTATAACTGGCCCGTTTAAAGGAATAAAACAATAACGAGTAAGATTGTGCATGTTGTATATGCTCATATTTGTAGTATCCAAAGCATAGCGAACATTTATTGGATCAAATAATAAACAGGCCTCAATGTTTTTTTTTTCTAATTCTTTTTTTACCCTATTTAATCTGTAAGATCTTAATTCTTCGAAATTGATTTCATCTTCGTGTAATCTTTTTTTTGTAATGAAATTAGGCTTATAATTATTATTAGAGATTATTTTTCTATCAAATTTCATTCTATTTTATCTATTCAACAGCTGTGTTAAGTTTGTTGCAACCCATTTATGAAAATTGTGTGTTGGAGTATCCATTACAGGTGAAAAATTTCCACCATTATAAGAAGGAGAGTTTCTTCCAGCTTGCATTCCTTCAATAATATTCACATCTTCAGATTGAACACCAAGCCAAAGTTTACAATTTTCTTTTCTAAGATCTCCGTATTCATCTGAATAAGCGGCTTCATTACCAACGTAATAAACTTCCATATGCTCCAATGTGTAAGCATGGTTGATGGGTTCTAACCAATAAGCGTAATAATGATCTCTATGAATTCCCAGCATTACATTAGGAAAAAGAGCAACGTATTCTGCAAATTTTTCTTTATCTTTTGGCCAATTAGGAAAACAAGGAAATTTTTTTGATCCTTTTAATCTAGGATCGTAAACCGTAGTACCTTGGCCTGCAAATCTATTTGGATCACTTTCAATATGATAATGATCTTCTAGTTTTGAATAAGAATTTAATCCTGGATGAACCCATGGTAGATGATAGCTTTCACAATAATTTTCAATAGCAAATTTCCAATTACATTTTGCTTTTAGTTGAAAATAACCATGATCCTTTGGATGTTTGATCAATCTTTGATCTTCTTTTGTCCAAAATTTTGACCAACGATCACTTAAAGGTTTAATATATTCTTCAAATGATTCTGTATTATTTGAAATATTAACAAAAATTAAATCCAACCATACATAAGATCGTACTTCCTTAAGGCCACTACATGATTTGTCAAAATCTTTTGTCTCATGTTTATTCGCTCCTCCAATATGTGGTGTTGCAATCAACTTTCCTTCCATATCATATGCCCAAGAATGATAAGGACATCTTATAACATTTGCTATTTTTTCAGGTTTATTTAATATTTTGTATCCTCTATGGCTACAAACGTTGTGAAAAACTTTTATTTTTTTATTTTTGTCTCTTAAAATTAATAATGGAATACCTAATAAATCAAAAGGTCTAGCATCTCCTGGATCAGGAACAGAACTGGCTACTCCAATAACAGACCATTTTTCTTCAAAAAGTTTCTTTCTTTCGATTTTTGTATATGCCTCACTTGTATAACATTCATTAGGTAACCCGTGAGATTGTTCAATAGGGTTGTTAACAACATCTAACTTTGTTTTTTCAATTATTTTAAAAATTTCGGACATTGTTTAATTTCTCATTTTTTTTCCACTTGGATCATAAAGTGGTTCTTTAATTATTAAACAATTAAAAAAATTGCCGTTTATCTCTACTTGAATTTTTTTATCAGAATTTAAAATATTTTTATCTAAATAGGAAAAAGCAATACTTTTATTTACATAATGAGCAAATCCCCCTGAGGTAACATAACCAATACTTTTTCCATCTTTCATTACTGCCTCATTGTTACAAACGTCAATGTCATCTGTTTCAACGATCAAAGGTGTGAGTTTTAAATTACTATTATCTTTTTTTGCGCTCTCTTTTCCAATAAATTCCTTATTCCAATTGATGAAAACATCCAGGCTGGATTCTTTGGCTGTAAAATCTGGCCTATAATCTAATGTCCATGCACCCCAGTTTTTTTCAAGCCTCATAGACATTAAAGCTCTTCCACCAAAAGGCTTTAAATCAAACTCTTTGCCTACTAATTCCATTTCTTCAAATAATTTTAATAGAAATTGAGGAGCTACATAAATTTCATAACCAAGTTCACCAGTAAAAGAAATTCTATTTACAATCGCGGGAACTCCCGCAACATACATTTCTTTAACATCTCTAAATTTAAAATTTTCATTTGATATGTTTTCTCTAACTAATTTTTGCAATAATCCTCTTGATTTTGGCCCAGATAAAGCAAGACCATGAAAATCATCTGATCTGTTTTTATATACAACATTAAAATCTTTTAAATGGCTCTCAAACCATCTTCTATGCATTTCTTGAACCGCACCAGATCCAAAAATAATAAACCTATTTTCATTAAGACAAGCAACTGTTAGGTCTCCATATAGTTTGCCTTTTGGTGTTAGCATTGGATTTAAACAGATTCTTCCAGGCTTTGGAATTCGACCTGCTAAAATATAATCTAAAAATTTTCTTGCATCTGATCCTTGAAATTCATGTTTAGAAAAATTTGCAACTTCAATAACACCTACGTTTTCCCTAACATTTTTAACTTCTTTTGAAACATATTCGTGAGACCTAGATCTTTTTATAGTTGGTTCTTCATAAGCATCTGTTGGATTGTCTGCAAACCACAAAACACTTTCCAAACCAAAACTATCACCCATTACAGCGCCCATTGAGACAAAACGATCGTAAAGAGCTGTAGTTTTTTGTTTTCTTCCTTTAGGTAAAGTTTCATTTGGAAAAGTCATAATGAATCTTCTTTCATAATTTTCTGAAGATTTTATTGTCCCATATTGTGGAGACGCATAATCACCAAACCTTGCGACATCCATTGCCCAAACATCAATAGATGGTTCACCATCTATTATCCATTCAGCAATACATTTTCCAACTCCGCCGCCTTGACAAAAACCTGCCATAACACCGACTGCAACCCAATAATTTTTTAAACCTGGCACAGGACCAATTAGAGGACTTCCGTCTGGACCAAAAGTAAAAGGACCATTAACAATATTTTTTATTCCTGCTTTTTCCAAAGCTGGCATTCTTTCAAAACCTATGGCAAGTCTATCTTGAATATTGTCTAACTTAGGTTCTAAAAGTTCATGACCAAAATCCATTGGTGTTCCTTCTACTTTCCAAGGAGTTGATTTTGGTTCATAAGTTCCAAGAAGCATTCCTTTTCCTTCTTGTCTAAAATAAATATTACCTTCAAAATCTGTTCCAACAGGTAATCTTTTGTCTTCACCCATTGCTT
>MPMA02232171.1_pt1 | contig 11176 bp, 14 predicted proteins | sample 1617361 | NCBI WGS metagenome assembly MPMA02 (sample SAMN05944807, study PRJNA350692) | marine metagenome | biome: marine; feature: ODZ; material: water; isolation source: 180 m water sample filtered on 0.2 um supor filter | place: Pacific Ocean | collected 2012-04-08 | depth 180m m | reverse complement strand
CCACGACCAAGGCCACATCCCGATCAAGGTGCACGACTTCGAGAAGAGCGTCAGCGTCAACCTGGGTCTGCCGTTCATCCGAACGTCGGTCGACCACGGCACTGCTTTCGACATCGCGGGCAAAGGGATTGCGCAAGCGGAGAGCATGCTAGAATCCATCAAGACAGCGGTCTCTCTCGCCAGCGACGGGCGGCTGCCGTAAGCCGGGAAGCGCGATCTGGCTGGCGGCTTGTGGGTATCCGTTCGATTTGCGCACGCGAGGCATCGACGGTCCGCAAGTCGACCAAGTCCAGGTCCGTCACAGTTTGGGCCGTAGGGTCGGGTTTCAAACCCGACCGATCCGCTGCTCACCGGAACGCGTGCACCGAATGCAGCGACACCGCTTGGCGCATGCAGCCGCTGAGAACGTCAGCGGACGTGCTGTGAGAACAACACGCGGGCGGGTTTGAAACCCGCCCCTATGAGCACAGCCCCGTTCGTGTAGGATGCAAATCTCTGCACGGTCGGGATCGAGTTGCATCTCAAAGGGGGCCAACATGCGAATTGCCTTCATCGGCGGCGGAATCATGGCCGAAGCCATCATCGGTGGAATCATCGAATCGAAGATCGCGCCGGCTTCCGACGTGCACGTCGGCGAGCCCGTCCCGGCGCGCCGTCAGCACTTGGAGCAGATGTACGGCCTGACGACTCACGCCGTCAACCTCGAGGCGCTGGACGGCGCGGTCCTGAGCGTGCTCGCGGTCAAGCCTCAGACTCTGCCCTACGTGCTGCCCGAGCTCCGCGGCAAGATCGCGACGGACAACACGGTGCTCTCGATAGTGGCGGGCGCCACGATGAAGACGCTTGTCGACGGCCTCGGACACGAAGCCGTGATCCGAGTGATGCCGAACACGCCGGCGCAGATCGGCGCCGGCATGACCGTGTGGACCGCTGCCGCCGCCGTGCCCGCCGAGGCCACGGAGACGACGAAGCGCATCCTCGGCACCCTGGGTGAGGAGCACTACGCCGACGAAGAGAAGCTGATCGACATGGCAACGGCGCTCAGCGCGAGCGGGCCCGCGTACGCCTTCATGTTCGTTGAGGCGCTGATCGACGCTGGCGTCTACCTGGGCATGGCCCGGGACGTTGCTCGGAAGCTGGCGCTCCAAACCGTTTTGGGCAGCACCCAGCTCGTGAAGGAAACCGGCAAGCATCCCGCCGAGCTCAAGGACATGGTGACGTCGCCGGGCGGAACCACGATCGAAGCCGTGCGCGCACTAGAAGACGGCGGATTCAGGGCGGCGATCATCTCCGCGGTCAACGCCGCATTCGAAAAGTCAAAGGCCCTCGGGAGTTAAATTTGGACGAATATCTTGTTGGATTTATCAACGCATTGGTTACCGCTCTTTACATCGCCATGATCGGCAGGGTGCTGACGTCTTGGATCCAGGTCGGTCGCGATAGCCCCTTTTCCCCCGTCGTGTCGATACTGTGGCAGGTGACGGAGCCGATCCTCGCCCCTATCAGAAAGGTTCTGCCAAATCTCGGCATGCTCGATCTGTCGCCCATGGTCGCATTGCTGCTCCTGGGGGTCGTCCAGCGTGTCTTCATCAGCGCCCTCAGCTAGCGAGCCTGCTCAGCGCTTCTTCTTTGGTCGGTCCGTCGATTAGATGCTGAGCGCCTAGATTTGGGCCACTCCAAGGAATCCTTCTCAGCGGCTTCAGGTCAGCGATGCCGGAAGCGCCTTCTGTTTGTCTAATTCGTCTGATGGCGATAATGTGTCGTCAGCAATGGGACATTTTAGGGGATTGTTTTTGCGGTGTTTATCCGGCTGTAGCTTTAATGTTCTGTATTGTTCTAGGGACACACGTGGCGACAATGATCGATAGACAATATGCATCGACCCATCCTTGGATCACCTTCTCGGTGGATCTGAGGAACGCGCCTGTCAGGGTATGGATGCTTTTGGGCGAAGCGTCGTCGCTGTGCAGGCGCCTCGCGGGCGTCCCGTTGGACCGGGCCACGGCGAAGGATTTGCACAACATCTACCTGACTAAAGGCGTTCGCGCGACGACTGCTATCGAAGGCAACACGTTGTCTGAAGAACAGGTCTCTGGGCTGGTCAGCGGTACGCTCGAATTGCCCTTGTCACAGGGGTACCTGGGCCGTGAGGTCATGAATATCGTCGAGGCGTGCCAGGACGTTATGAATGAGATAAAGCAGGGCGGCTCGCGTCGGTTAACAACCCTCCAAATCCACGACCTCAACGCCAGGACGCTCGCGGGTTTGGCAGTGGAAGCCGGCGTTCTGCCTGGGGTCATACGATCTCACTCCGTCGTCGGTCGATATCTCGGAGCTCCCGCCCAGGATTGCGAGTACTTGTTGAGCCGGCTTTGCGAGTGGTTGGCCGCAGGCGATTGGCAGATCGACCAACTCGGCGATGCGGCGACAGCGATTTTGCAGTCGATCATTGCTCACCTACATCGCATGGATCCACCCGTTCGGTGACGGCAACGGCAGGACGGCGCGCATGATCGAATTCCGGACGCTTGTCACTGCCGGAGCTCCCAATCCGGCCGCTCATTTGTTGAGCAACCACTACAACGAAACTCGATCGGAATACTACCGCCAATTGGAACGGGCAAGCCTCACCGCAGACCCAATCGGGTCCGTCGTGTATGCGCTGCAAGGATTCGTCGATGGGCTCCGAGCGCAGTTGGCGTTGATCCGGGAGCGACAATTACGCGTCGTCTGGGAGAATCACGTCCTTGCAGCGTTCGCCGGCGCCAACAGCTCGGCGAGCTCGCGAAGACGCGATGTTGCGCTCGACCTGATGGCGGCCGGCCGATCGGTCGCACCGCATGAGCTGCGGACGCTGACGACGAGGTTGGCTGCGGCGTACGCAGGAAAGACCCCGAAGACGATCACCCGAGACATCAACGCTCTGTTGCAAATGGACCTGGCTCGAAGAGACGGCGCCAACATCGTTTCGAATCGACGGGTCTTGCTCGCTTTTCAAACCGACGATCTATAGACAGATTGTTCCAACTCCGGGCTCGGGTAAGGACATTCATTCGCATCGCCGAGAAGCCGACATCGGGCCCCGGCTACGACGCACTACCCAGCAAGCCGCCTCAGCGCCTCGTCACGAGTCACGCCGTCGATCGAGATCGTCTTGTCGCGCGAGGTGTGGCCGCGCACTACTTCGACGTTGCGCTTCGGGACGCCCAGCGCCTTGGCGATCAGCGCGATCACGGCGGCGTTCGCCTTGCCGCGCTCGGGGACCACGGTGACGCGCACCTTTATGCCGCCATCTTCGTCGAGCTCGATGGCGTTGCGTTTGGCTCGGGGCACAACTCGCACTTGCAGATCAGCCATTCGGTCGCCGCCTTACGCGTGGGCCAACGCGCCGCCGTCGATGAAGATGGTCTGTCCCGTCACAAATCCGCAGGCGTCAGAAGCCAGGTAGACCAACAGCGTCGCCAGATCATTCGGGTGCCCTTTGCGTCGGGACGGCAGGTATCGGACGAGCAGTTCTTTCTGACTCTCCTCGTTGGGTTCGTCCAACGTGAGCCAGCCAGCGCCGTTCGAGTTGACGCGGATGTCGTTCCGGCCCCATTCGAGCGCTAGCGCCGACGTGAACTGGTGGATCGCGCCTTGAGCCGCGCACGCAGCAACCGAGTTGCCGAGCCCACGAACCGCGAGTCCCGATCCGATGTTCACGATGCGTCCGCTTCCCTGCGCCAGCATCGTCTTGCCGACCGCCTGCGAGCACAGGAACATCGACTTTACGTTGAAGTCCATCAGCGTCTGCCACTCGGACTCAGAGACATCCATGAACGGCTTGCCGAACTCGGCGCTAGCCCCATTAACCAGGATGTCGATGCCTCCGAGTTCGGCAACGGCTTTCTCGGCCATCGACGCGACGCTCGCGGCGTCCATGAGGTCGGTCGTGATCGCGGCCGACTTTCGACCATGTTTCTCGACAGCGGCCACCGCTGCAGCCACGTCGGATCGAGCGGATCCGGCAACTGCCACGTCCGCTCCGGCTTCGGCCAACGCCGACGCCAGGTGCGGCGTCCAGCCTCGACGGTCTGCCGTGATGATTGCTTTTCTGCCCGTCAGGTCCCATTCTTTCGGGATCGACATTGTTTCCTCCAAGGGCTTCCCGTGAGGTGCAGGGAAGACGTTTCAGTTAGCTCTGTTGGACGTGCCTTCGTGCCGGACCATCTAGACTTCGAGCGGGATCTCGGGTGCGTAGCCGGTCGGGGCGATGCCGCCAGCCAAGCCGCCGCCGTCTATCGCGAAGACTTCGCCGTTCATGTAATCCGACCCCGACGACGCCAGGAACACGGCAACCGCGCCGAGCTCGTGCGGGTGGCCGACTCGCCCGATGGGGATGAACTCGCCGCGAGGCAACGTGAGTCGCGACGCGTCGGTTCCCTCGGTGGGCAGGAACCCGGGCACGATGCACGTCGACGTGATGCCATAACGGCTGAGGCTCGTGGTCAGCGCACGGGTGAGCTGCACGATGCCGCCCTTGCCGACACAATACATGTAGTTGTCGCGCCCACCCCGGAATCCGAAGCCCGACGAAACGTTGATGATCTTGCCCTGCCCACGCTCGACCATGTGCTGGGCGATCGCGCGTGAGCAGTAGAACGCGCTGGACATGTTGGTGTCGATCCCGAGATGCCACTCCTCGTCAGAGATCTCCCAGATCGACGTCGCGCCCTGCCCGCGGACGATGCCCGCGTTGTTGATCAGCACGTCTACGACGCCGAACTCGTCCAGTGCGCGTTCCATGAGCGCGTTGACCTGCGTCGAGTCGGTGACGTCCGTTGAAACGGCAATCGCCTTCCGGCCGAGGTCGCGAACGATTTGCGCCGCCTCGTCGATGGGGCCCTGACGCCTCGACGCGATGACGAGATCGGCGCCCGCGCGGGCCAGTGCGGTGGTCATCTCGAGACCGAGGCCGGTGCCCCCGCCGGTGATGACAATCTTCTTTCCTTCCAGGCTCAGTTTCTCCTCGAGCATGGTCCCTCCTTAGGTGATGTTCGGCGGATCGCGGAGATTATCCCCGATCCGATGATCGTGAACGCAGATTTGCAGATGGCCCCGTTGAACTCGTTCGGCCCGCCGAGTCAACGCGGCATGGGATGACCGAATTGGCCGTTCGAGCAGCCGATTGACAGGCGCTGCGCAGGCGCATTATACCTGGAGCGTGACCTCTCCGGCTACAACTGTCATCAGGTCGCCGTCGGCCTTGCGCAGCAGCAGGTTGCCCTGCTCGTCGACGGACTCGGCGAATCCTTCGATGACGTCATCGACCCAACGAACTTCGATCGTCTTGCCGAGCGTTTCGAGCTTCGACGCCCATAGGTCTTTGAGCGACGCCCCGTTCCGGATATCGGCGTAGTACCGGTCTACGTGAGTCAGCAGACGCCGGAGTGCGTCTGAGCGATCGACTTCATGCCCGCTGTGGGCCAGAATGCTGGTCGCGATCTCCGCGATCTCCGGGTGTTGGCTCGGATCGAGGTTGACGTTCACGCCGATGCCGACCACCGCGTGGTTGAGCTCGCGCCCAACCAGGTCGGTCTCAACCAGAACACCGGAGAGCTTCTTGCCGCCGATGCGAACGTCGTTCGGCCACTTGATCGACGCCGTCTCGTCGGTCAGGTCGTTGACGACGTCACAAACCGCCAGCGCCGCGGCCATGTTGATGTACGGCAACTGTGCGATCTCAGGGCGGAACAACACCGAAAACGCCAGGTTGAGCCCAGGCGGCGACACCCAAACGCGACTGAACCGTCCGCGTCCCTTGGTCTGCTCCTCGGCGATGGCCACCGCCCCCTCAGCAGCCCCGTCCAGCGCCAGCCGTCGCGTCTCGTCCATCGTCGAAGACAGCGATTCGTGATAGTGGAACGCACTCCCGACGATTTTGCCGGTGAGTGAGTCGCGAAGGTTGTCGATGTTCAACGGCGTTATCGGGTCCAATCCCAACTCCTGAGATGTGCAAGTCAACAACTTCGGGAGGCAATTACACCGGCCCGCGCGCGACTTCTGCCGTCGACTCACTTACGTCCGCCGTTCGCTGTTGCTTGGCCCAGCGCCAGACGACGACGGCGCCAATCAGCATCGCGACCCCCATCAGGCGGAATGTCATTGTGTAGTCCAGCCAGTGGATCAGGCCGCCAGCGATTACGGGGCCTGCTACCTTGCCCGCGTTCTTCATCGTGCCGACCAGACCCATCCCGGTGGCGATGCTGCGCTCATCGACCCGAGCCGACACGAGAGCTATCGTCGACGGGAACACCAGCGATTGTGCGGCTCCCATCAGCACCGCGATAGGCATCAGGGTCAAAGGTCTGGCAGCGACTGGCAGGAGCGGCAGTGCTAGCGCGAGGGCGGCCATCCCGAGCGGGACAGCGACGACGTAGCCAACCCTGTCGCCGATGCGCCCGCCGACAGGGTTGAGCACGATGTGCACCGCCTCCTGCACGGCGAAGAAAGCGCCAACCAGCGCCACGTTGAAGCCGGCCGCGAGAGCGTATCCCGGCAGGAACGTCTTCGTCGCGTAAAGCGCCATGAAAGTGCCCGCTTCCATTCCGCCGGCCAGCCAAACGGCAGTGGAGCGTCCACCAGACCAGAGCGAGGCAACGGCATCACGCCGTATCGGCAGCCGTTTGCGGACCGCGTCACGTTGCGTCTCGGGCAGCAACAGCACCGGCAGGAACGCGGCACAGCTCAAAAGTCCGACGACTGTGAAAACCGTCACCGGATCTATGGTCAGCAGCATCCCTCCGGCAGCAGCCGGACCGACGATATAACCGGCGTTACGAGCCATGCCGAACCAAGCCAAGCGCTCGGCGCGGCGGTTGGGCGAGAGCTCTGCGACGTACGCGAGCGTCACGGGTCCGTAGATCGCGGTCGCGAGGCCGTGGGCTATCCGGACGGCGAAAAGTTGCTCCGGCGTGTCCACGAACCTGTACGCGAACGGCATCAGGGCGAAGAAAGCGGTTCCGATCAGAAGCCACCCGCGCCGCCCCCATCGATCCGACAGCACCCCGACGAACGGCTTGAGGACCATGCCCGTCAGCGTCGAAACCGAGACGATGAAGCCCAGAAACGCGTCCCCCGCGCCCAGAGCCGCAGCGTAGAGCGGCAGCAACGGCGTCTTGCCCATCTGGTACGTCGATCGAACCGTGAAGTCCGCCGCGGTTATGTAGGAAAACGCCTTTGACCGAATCAAAGCGACCACCCTCCGGTTCGCGGATTCTCTCACAGGCCGCAGAGCCCTTCAAGAGTTGATGTCGACCGGCGATGCGTTGTAATGTTCGCGAAGACGCCCGAGTTGGATCAAATCGAGCCATTGAAGGCCGCGATCGGCCCCTTGCGCGACGGTTTGGACAATGAGTAGAATACATAGGTTCAATTGAACCTGAATCCGTCTTCACAGGAAGTTCTCCCATGGAAGCCTCCGAATACGTAGCTCTCGAACCCAACCTGGAAATCGAAGAATTCCGACCAGGCGACACTGTTCGTGTCGGCACACGAGTCACAGAAGGCCAACGCACCAGGACACAGGTCTTCGAGGGCGTCGTCATCCGCAAGCGCGGCGGCGGCCCGGGCTCGAGCTTCACGGTGCGCCGGGTGACCTACGAAATCGGCGTCGAGCGCACGTTCCTCATCCATTCGCCCGCTGTCGAGTACGTCAGGGTGATTCGCCGCGGCCTGGTAAGGCAGGCGAGGCTCTATTACCTGCGCGGACTCTCAGGGCGCGCCGCTCGCATCAAGGAAGACCGAAGAAGGTAACCCGCGCACAAGGTCTGCAGATCCGCTAGCCGCCGTTGTCCGGAGGTCTGCGGTCCGATGAGATTCGCCGAAATCGCGGTCGACGCTCCGACCGGTCCCGACAGGACGTTCAGCTACTCGATTCCCGACGAGCTCGACCTGTCCGCCGGACAGTCAGTACGCGTCCCTTTCGGACCTCGAACGCTTCAAGGCATCGTTTTCGAGTTCGTTCCGGCTCCCTGCGTCGAGCAGACCAGAGCGATCCTTGCCTCGACCAGTCCCGGATCACTCGTGGACGAGCATCACCTCGAGCTCGCGCGATGGATCAGCCGCTACTACATGTGCTCGCTCTTCAAGGCGGTCGCCCCGATGTTGCCGCCCGGCGGCAGGCTTCGAGTCCGAACCCAACTCTCGCTCAATCCCGCCGTCACCGACCTGGCCTCGCTCGTGAGAACCAAGCTCCAACTTCGCGTCCTGGAGTACATACGCGCCAACGCTCCGGTATCGGCCGAGAGGTTGACGCGAGTCATGGGCGACGGCGCTCGTGGGGCGTCGACTCGGTTGGTCGGTCGCGGAATCCTCGAGAGCCGGGTGCAGGGCTCCGTTCGCGAGATCGCTCCGAGGTTCGTCGATCATCTGGCAATCAGGCCCGACGCAACCGAAGAGATCGGACACTGGATGTCGAAAGGCGCCCGCCGCGCCCCGAAGCAGGCTGCGCTCGTTGAAGCATTGGCGGCCGCCGAATCGCCGATTCCGGCGCCCGAGCTACGCAAAGAGTTCGGCGCGAGCGCGGTTTCGCGGTTGTTGGAACGACGCTGGCTGGCCGTCGAGAAACGACGCGTCGAGATCGATCCGCTGACGAATACTCGATTGGAGCCCGCGCCCGAGGTGTCGTTGACCGCTCGCCAAACTGCGTCTGTCGAAGCCATCTGTCGCATCATCGAGTCGGAAGACGTCTCGCCTCGGACGCTGTTGGTGCAGGGCGTCACGGGCTCAGGGAAGACCGAAGTGTACCTCGCCGCCGTTGCGCGGTGCCTCAAGCTGGGCAAACGGGCGATCGTCATGGTGCCCGAGATAGCCCTGACGCAGCAAACAATCGAGCGATTCGCGTCCAGGTTTCGCGGCAAGGTCGCGGTCCTTCACAGTGGCTTGACCGGACCCGAACGTTTGGACCAGTGGTGGAAGACCCACGAAGGACGGTTCGACGTGGTTGTCGGATCCCGCAGCGCGGTGTTCGCACCGATCGCCGATCTCGGCCTAATCGTGATCGACGAGGAGCACGAGTGGACGTACAAGCAGCATGACTCGACGCCTCGATATCACGCCCGAGACGTCGCGATCAAGCTGGCCGGGCTGTCGGGCGCGGCGGTCGCGCTGGGCAGCGCCACTCCGGACGTGGCCTCGTACTATCGCGGACTACGGAAAGAGTTCATGCTGTCCACGCTGCCCGATCGGCTGCGCGCGGACACCGGCTCTCGAACCACGACCACTTCGCTGGCCAGCGCGACGGTCGTGGACATGCGGCAGGAGCTGAAGGAGGGCAATCGGGACTTCTTCTCCCGCCTGTTGGACCAGGAGATGGAGTCCTGCCTGGAGTCGGGCAACCAATTCATGCTGTTCCTAAATCGTCGTGGATCGGCGACGCAGATGCAGTGCCGAAACTGCGGCCATCAAGCGAGATGCCCCGCATGCGACGTTTCGCTGAGCTATCACCGGGGAGCGCAACGGCTCATCTGCCACTACTGCGGCTCGCGTCGCAGGATTCCGCGAATGTGCCCCCAGTGCCTGGCCTATCGCCTGAGCTTCTACGGCATCGGCACGCAGTCGGTCGCGGACGCCCTGGAGAAGCGATTCCCCGAGATCAACGTGCTCCGATGGGATCGCGACGCGACACGCAACGTCGGCGAGTATCGGAAGCTGCTCGGCGATTTCAGGTCGGGCAAAAGCCAGGCGTTGGTTGGAACCCAGATGATCGCCAAAGGGCTGCATCTGCCCTCGGTGACGTTGGTCGGCGCGGTACTGGCCGACGTCGGCCTCGGCATCCCCGACTACCGGGCAGGCGAGCGGGCGTTCCAGCTTCTGTGCCAGGTCGCCGGTCGAGCCGGCCGGGGTGCAACGGAGGGCAAGGTGGTGATCCAGACCTACCAGCCCGACAACTACGCGATCAAGGCCGCGGCCGCGCAGGATTACCAGGGTTTCTACACCAAAGAGATGGCCTTCCGGCACGAGCAGGGCAACCCGCCGTACCGAAAGCTGATCCGCCTGCTGTACTCCGACACCAACAGCGCGACCTGCGAAGAGAACGCGCGACGAGTCGCGACCGAACTCGAAAACGAACGGGGGAGGAACGGCATCCTGGACACCGAGATTCTGGGACCGATGCCCGCGTTCCCCGCTCGACTTCGCGGACGATACCGATGGCATGTCGTCCTGCGCGGCGCCGATCCTCGTACGCTGCTGGATCGAATATCGCTGCCGAAAGATTGGGTCATCGACGTGGATCCGCTTGCTCTTACCTGACCGAATGCTCGACAGGGCAACAGTACACCCCGACGCGACCGCCCGTCGTCGAACGTCACGACTCGTTGACACGCGATTGCCCGTGCCCTTGACACGCCATGTTCGCTGACTTACGGAAAATACGGAGCAGTCGTTAGAAAGCTTCTAAACGATTTACGGAAGGCGATCACGACGGTGTGGCCCAATCGGAGGATAACGTTTGACCCAGACGTCCCAGGCGCAAAGCAGGCTCGACGAGATGACCGCGTCGCTCGTCGGTCGATTGGTGTTCATCACGCCCAGACGGGCCAAGCTGCTCGAAACCCTTGCCGGCACGGACAGTTATCCCAGCGTCAGCGAGCTGCAAGCCCAAGTTCAGCCCCGGTATCCGTCGACGCGTCTCGCCACCGTCTACAACACCATCGAGCTGCTCAAAGAGTGCGGTCAAGTCCTCGAGATGGAGTTTTCCGGGTCAGCCAACCGGTACGACGGCCGTGGCGCCACACCGCATCCCCGAGTCGTGTGCCTGGAGTGCGAATGCATCGACGACGCGGAGATCATCGATTCCGACGGCTCCTACGCTTCGATTGCACAGACCACCGGCTACGAGGTGTCCAGCCATGGGCTCGAGTTCTACGGCACGTGTCCAGTGTGCCAGGCTCGGAGTGGCGGCGGAGCGTAGCAGCGGCGCTGGCTTGGCCGTGATGGCGATAAACAAAATAAGTGCATTGTCCAAAATGTGTCATTCTGAGGCCGCAGTCGAAGAATCTGGTCGCTGAACACAGCTTATTGCCTGAGCAACTCTAAACGCTTCTTTCTCTCCGGGCCACCCAGCACGGTAAGAAACGTTGAGAACAACGTATTGGGTCAATGACCGTAACGGCTCAAGCGACTCTTGCATGTG
>MPMA02105815.1_pt1 | contig 11186 bp, 12 predicted proteins | sample 1617361 | NCBI WGS metagenome assembly MPMA02 (sample SAMN05944807, study PRJNA350692) | marine metagenome | biome: marine; feature: ODZ; material: water; isolation source: 180 m water sample filtered on 0.2 um supor filter | place: Pacific Ocean | collected 2012-04-08 | depth 180m m | reverse complement strand
TCGAATTTAACGGAAAAATTGTGCGTATCGCTCCGGAAGCCAGGATTGAACAGAATGTAACCCTTTTTGACCTGGTAGTGGAAGTGAAGAATAATGACGGTAAACTAAGGTCTGGTATGAATACCAGAGTAGAAATAGAAATTGTTAAGAAGGAAAATGTACTTTTAGCCCCTGCCATTACCATGCAAATTCCTGATGTCAAAGATTTGGAAGACTACCAGAAAAAAGAGGTTAACATACGAGAGGTTCTAATAAAACAGGGAGATAAGTTTATACCTCAGATGGTAGAAATAGGACTTTACAATTTTAAGCAAGTGATCATCCTGGCCGGTGTTGAGGAAGGCAGTATTCTGGGCGTACCAATGACATCACGATTGAAAGATGAAAGTGAACGACTTCAGGAGCGTATAAAGCGTATAAGAAGCAGTCGCAGTTTTGGATCTAAAAAACGTCCATCCTCATCGAAGTAGAGAAGTAGTCTTTAAGGGTGTAATAAATACAGCACGATAAACCTTAAGGTTAGAATATATTTCCATACATAAATATCGTTCTAATGCCAGATGTTGTTAGTTGTTTTTCCATCCCGGTTAACTATGAATCGAATATACTCACTTAATCCGGATTAATCATGATCATTCTTGAGAATATTCAAATGGCATTGCAAAGCCTCAAGACGAATCCCCTGCGATCAGTATTAACACTCACAGGCATTGCAGTGGGAATAGGTGCGGTACTCTACGTCGTTATTCTCGGGGAAATTACTCAACAAAGAATCAATGAACGTTTGGAATCATTAGGATCAAACGTCTTGTTAATACGTCCCGCCTATTCCCGTATGAGGGGAGTTCGCACTGCTGAAAGTGTTATCAATCTAAAATGGAATGAAGCAAAAGAGATTAAAACATCTTCGAGTATTATAACTGCTACCGTACCAACATATGCAGAACAGGGAGTTGCTGAATTCAAAGACCAGAATTGGAGCACCCGCGTAACAGGAACAACTCCGGAATATGAAACAGTAAATAACGATCACCCCATTGAAGGGAGATTTTTTTCTGAAGACGAGCTGAAAAGAAAGGCGCGTGTATGCCTGCTGGGTGCCACGGTACATGAGAAGCTGTTTGGAGATCTATCTCCAATAGGTGAATCAATCTTAATCAACTCAAAGAGATTCACAGTAATAGGATTGCTGGGTTCAAAAGGGGAAAGTTGGCATAATCCGGATAACCAGGTTTTTATTCCCCTTACCACTGCACAAGAGCGCCTGTATGGAGTAGACTACCTTTCAAGCATCCTTGCGCAAATGCGTTCTGCTGGCGACTATGACGAATCACTTTTTGATATCGAAACGATCCTGAGACGGAGCCACCGCTTACGTCCTGATGAGGACAATGATTTCCGTGTTCGGAGACAGGATTTATATCTTTCTACAGTTCGGGAAACCAACCTGGAAATAGCTAACTTTATCATTATTATTGCACTCGTGTCTCTGATAGTCGGTGGCATAGGCGTTGCCAACGTGATGTTGGTAACTGTTACAGAGCGCACTCGTGAGATAGGTATCAGGAGAGCAATCGGTGCTAAAAAGTTTCATATTCTTACTCAATTTCTTGTTGAAGCAGTGATTCTTGGAATTATTGGTGGTATATTGGGAATAGCCGGATGCATGGGCTTTAATTATTTCTTTACAGGTAGCGGCTTGAACGTTCCATTAGACTGGATCGGTTATAGTTTTATCATCTGTTCCGGAATCGGTAGTATCGCAGGTCTGTATCCTGCCGTCCAAGCTGCCAATAAGAATGTTATCGACGCCCTCAGATACGAATAGGACAAGAGAATCTTTTAATAACCTGAAACATAAAAACAATGCTTATCGAAATGAATAATGTGTTCAAGACATATGTACTGGGAGAGGTAAAAGTACCTGCTCTAAATGCTATAAGCCTGGAGATCGAAGACAATGAATATGTGGCAATCATGGGGCCGTCCGGTTCCGGAAAATCTACATTGATAAACATTATGGGATGTCTGGACACACCGACTACGGGCACATATTATCTAGGAAGAGAAGATGTTGGCAGTTTGAACGACAACCAGTTATCTGATATCAGGAATACTAAAGTCGGATTTGTTTTTCAGACATTTAATTTGCTGCCCCGCTCAACAGCCCTGCATAACGTCGAACTGCCATTGATCTATTCCGGCATGCCTTCCTTCAAAAGAAAACAATTAGCAATGGATGTACTGGAACGAGTTGGCCTGAATGACCGCATGATGCACAAATCAAATGAGTTATCCGGAGGGGAGCGTCAAAGAGTTGCCATTGCCAGAGCCCTGGTAAACAAACCATCCTTGATTCTGGCCGATGAACCTACCGGAAATCTTGACAGTAAGACCGGTGAAGAGATCATAGAAATCATACAGAGGCTACACGAGCAGGGCAACACCATTATTCTAGTAACGCATGAAGAATATATTGCTAAACAAACCAAACGTATCATTCGACTGCGTGATGGCGTTATTGAGAGTGATGAAAAAAAGATATAAAAACAGCCATCGTCATGCATTGCCTGAAGTCATCCGAAACGCCATTGTCACACAAAACGGCAGGTTGACACAACGCTTTAAGTATCTTAAGATAAAGCATTCGTAATTAACTCATAAATATTGTCCTCAACAAATGCAAATTGTCTTACAATTCACAGAAAAATATGGTAATTTCCCTTATGAGATTTATCGTAATTATTCTTCTAAGCCTTATCACTTTAACTCAAGCGTATATAGTGTATGCTGACAATGAAAGCAAAGGTTCAAACATAGATAACAAAGAAATAGAGAAAGCTGTTTTTGCGGGCGGATGCTTCTGGTGCATGCAGAATCCCTACGACGAATTAAAGGGAGTGGTGTCAACCACCGTTGGTTATACCGGCGGTCACGTGGGAAACCCTACATATGAAGAGGTGTGTGCCGGTAACACAGGACATGCTGAGGCTATAGAAGTATTGTATAATCCTTCACAAATTTCTTATGCTGAATTGCTCAATGTCTTCTGGAGGAATATTGACCCGACTACACTCAACAGACAATTCGCCGATGTAGGAACACAATATAGAACAGCCATTTTCTACAATAGTGAGGAACAGAAGCAATCATCCGAATCATCAAAACTAGAAATGGAAAGATCAGGCATTTATGATGACCCAATCGCTACCGAAATCACCCCGGCCTCTACGTTTTACAGGGCCGAAGATTACCATCAGAAATATTACGAGAAATGCCCCCTGAAGTATAAGATGTATAAGACCGGGTCAGGCAGAGAACAATACCTGGAAGACATGTGGGGCAACTAAGTGTGAATATTTTGAATACCCGTCAGACCACCTTGCCCGGGCAGGTATGAATTACCCTGTCTGCAGACAGCAATGTCAATGAATTAAGACATAGCGGAAACCTTTAGGTTTCCATTGTCGTACCTGAGTGTATAAATGGAAGGCTAAAGCCATTCCTCTACACCTTGACCGGGTAGGCACTTTTAACTTTTTATTTAAAGGAGAAATGATTGAAGGTCCTTATATCTGATAAATTGTCTCAAGAAGGTATTGATGTTCTTAATAATGTCGATGGAATTCAGATGATTTACAAAACTAATCTGGAACCGGAGGATTTGAAAAATGAAATCAGGGATGTTGAAGCGCTCATCGTGCGCTCTTCAACTCAGGTTACCAGGGAGGTCCTTTCAGAGGCAAACAATTTAAAGATTATTGGAAGGGCCGGTATCGGAGTTGATAATATCGATTGTTCTGCCGCTACTGAACGTGGAGTTATCGTTATTAATACACCCAGCGGAAACGCTACCACAACGGCTGAACATACAATTGCCATGCTCATGTCTCTGTCCCGCCATATTCCTCAGGCTGACAGAAGTATGCATCAGGGAGCCTGGGAAAAATCAAAATTTACCGGTACGGAAATTACAGGAAAAGTACTGGGTATATTTGGGTTTGGCAATATTGGTAAGATTGTTGCCGACCGCGCGCTGGGTCTCAGAATGAGAGTCCTGGTCAGTGACCCGTTCCTGAATGAACAAATTGCCGCAAAACATGGATTTGAGCTGGTTTCTAATGAAGTTCTTTTTGAACGATCCGATTATATTTCAGTCCACGTTCCTCTCAATGAAACTACCCATAACTTGATTGACCATAAAACTATTCAGACAATGAAAACCGGTGTTAGCATACTCAATTGTGCACGTGGCGGAATTGTTAATGAATCTGCTCTTCTGGATGGTTTGAACTCCGGAAAGATTGCGGGTGCTGCTATTGACGTATTCGAAGAGGAACCGCCTCAAAAAGACCATCCACTTTTAACGCATGAGCGTGTTATATGCACACCCCATTTAGGAGCTTCTACTGCAGAGGCACAAGTCAATGTTGCTATTCAGGCTGCAGAGCAGATTCGAGATTATCTGCAGACCGGAGAAATTCGAAACGGTGTAAATTGTCCATCTATCAGTTCAGAAATGCTTAGGCTACTCAACCCCTACTTGAAAGTTTGTGATAAATTAGGCTCTTTTCAAGGACAAATCTATCGCGAAAATCAGGCAGAAGTCAGAAAATTAACCATTAGCTATTCAGGTTCAGTAACTGACTATGACACCGGAGTATTGACATCCGCTCTGGTACATGGATTTCTGAATACCATTCTGGATGCATCGGTTAATTTTGTAAATGCACTCAGTCTGGCTGAATCAAGAGGCATCGTGGTTGAAGAAAACGTTGTGCATCACGTACAGGATTTTGCCAATCAGATAATCCTTTCAGTTTCTGGTAAAAAACAGACCAACCTGATTGCAGGTACGGTATTTGGAAATAAAAATTATCGATTTGTGAGATTTAACGACTTTTACCTGGAGGTCATACCGGATGGCTATCTCCTGGTTCTTCACAATTATGACAGGCCCGGGGTGATAGGAAAAGCCACTTCTATCCTTGGAGATCATAATATAAATATTTCCCGCATGCAATTGACCCTGGAGAATTCCTATCAACCGGGATCGAATACATCATGTCTGCAGGAAGCCGTATCCTTTATTAATATTGATCAACCGGTCGATGAATCGATACAAGAAGAGCTGAAACAGTTAGACAATGTTATTGCTGTCCATCAAATCGACTTGAATTAGATTTATAATATTTAGAGTGTTTCAATTAGTATGGCAAATCAAGATAAAAAACATAGAAACAACACACGTCCATCCTGGGATGATTACTTTATGGAAGTGGCTAATGCCATTTCCAAGAGAGCAACTTGTGACCGAGGAGAAAGCGGCTGTGTAATTGCAAAAGACAGACAGCTAATCGTCTCAGGATATGTAGGGTCTCCAACCGGTTTTCGGCATTGTGATGAAGCGGGACACCAGATCAAGAAGGTAACTCATGAAGATGGTGCGGTTACTGAACACTGCATGCGTACCGTCCATGCCGAACAGAATGCCATTTGCCAGGCAGCAAGAATCGGGGTTTCAATATCAGGTGCTACCATTTATACCAGAATGACCCCTTGCAGGACGTGTGCGATGCTTCTTATCAATTGCGGTATTAAGAGAGTTGTTTGTGAGCGAAAATATCACCAGGGAGAAGATTCCGAGAAAATGTTCAGAGAAGCAGGTATTGAGCTGGTTTATAAATACAATGAGCATCAGCAATACTCAAACAAAGAGGAGAATAATTCATGAAGAAATCTTTAGGAGCAAAACCACTGGCCTTCCCCACGCCTGTCTGGATAGTTGGAACATATGATGGAAAAGGTAAACCGAATGTAATGACAGTGGCCTGGGGCGGGATTTGCTGTTCAAAGCCGGCGTGTATTAATGTAGCTCTGAGGAAGGCAACATATACCTATGATAGCATTATTGAGCGGAAGGCCTTTACTGTAAGTATTCCTTCTGAAAAGCATGTTATGGAGGCCGATTATTTCGGGATTGCCACAGGCAGAAAGACAGATAAGTTTGCAGTTACAGGACTCACTCCTGTAAAGAGTGAACTTGTCGACGCCCCTTATGTGAAAGAATTTCCATTAGTATTAGAATGCCGGATGACCCATAAGGTTGAAATTGGATTACATACTCAATTCATTGGTGAAATAATGGATGTTAAGGCTGAAGAATCTGTACTTGGAGAAAAAGGGCTTCCTGATGTTGATAAGGCTATGCCATTTCTTTTCGCTCCGGGAAGCCGTACATATCACGGAATAGGAAAGACCCTTGGAAATGCATTCTCTATAGGAAAAGAAATAGAAGGCTTTAAGAATGCTAAAGAAGATTAATCATATTAATGTGGTTGTCAGTGATCTTGATGAGGCAAAGTCATTCTTTATCCTGCTTGGTTTTACCGTAGGAGATGAGTCCGAACTATCAGGAGAGTGGATCTCTTCTATAGTTGACCTGCCGAATGTCATGGCTCGATACGCAACATTAAAGTTACCGGGCACAGAGACAAATCTGGAATTAATTGAATATACCAACCCCCCTTCTGAACGAGATCCTGATATGGGTAAGGCTAACCAGATGGGATTCCGCCATATTGCGTTTGAGGTAGAAAATATCGATGAGATAGTTCAAGGCTTGAAAGATAAGGACATTAAATTCATCAGCTCAATCCATACTTATCCCAAGACAGGTAAGCGCCTGGTCTACTTTTGGGGACCGGACGGAATCTTATTAGAGTTGGCACAGTATTGAATAAATGACATTGGATATAAAGAACATATTTTCAGGCATTAAAAACCAATCTCCTGAAGAGATATTTGAGCCAATCATTAAAACAAATCAATTCAAAATAGAGCGAATTATATCCAGCGGGCAATCAACCGATAAAGGAAAATGGTATGATCAGGACGTAGACGAATGGGTAATCTTGCTAAAGGGAAGTGCCGGTTTGCTATTTGAAAGCAACAACGAAAAAATTATTATGAAACCTAGTGATTATATCAACATACCTGCTCACCAGAAACATAGAGTAGAGTGGACTGTTGCCGATGAAGAGACTATATGGCTGGCCGTCCGCTACCGGAACGAAACCAGTGAAGTATAACTCATTTCGGACAGGCACAGATAAAGAGATTTGTGCTATCAGCAGGCTTTAGGCTGATGTTGATATAACAACGCTTTAACACTCAACAAATATCTTTACAAACCACTCAAGAAGATATGCAAGATATTCAATATCTATATAAGCCTCTGCACTGCTGTCTAGATGCAGTTTACAACTTGCAGGGAATTCTTCATCAGCCTCCCAAAAGCATAAGTACATGGGCACACGTGGTAAAAGCTCGAATCCGCAAACATAGTCTGCCTTAATTTTATCCTGAACTTCTACTCCTTCAAGCTGCTTACAACGCTCCTTCAGGCCACTCATATTACTATTAAATTTCTCTGCAATCTTGGTCTCTGCCTTTTTTTGAAACGCTTTTGAATGAGAAGCCGTGTTGGGAAAGTGTCCCAGTGAAACCCAATCCCCCGTTAAAGAAATGTTTCCTTTCCTGCGAACATAGTCATAGATTATGATCTTTGACCATGAGTCCTGACAATATTGGTTGCCTTTGAACAAGCCTTCTTTACGTACCTCATACTCGTTATTCATCATTTTGAACCTTATAACTCCCCCGCCATTCCTGTCATCATAATTCCCTCCAATGGCATCAGCAGCTTCTTTTAAATCAACGTGCTTAATCTCTTCTTCTAATTCATTGCTTACACGCTTGTAATTATTCTCCATTGTAACGATAGGATCTTCTATTAAACTCTCCCCATCCTCATGTTTAACATAAGGACATTCCGACATCTTACGCTGTGCATTCTTCACCTTCAACGCAAACGCCGTGCACGTAGACTCTCCACATTCTCTACAATTAGTTCCCGGTAGTTTTTTATATATCTCAATCATGAAATAACTAATCCTCACACAAAGACACAAAGACCACAAAGGTTGACTTTATTTGCGTTCCCCGTTTATAATTCTCTGTGCTTTCGTACCTTTGTGTGATTACTTTTTTATGTTATACTTTTCTACAAAAGTTTTAGTATCTTACTCTTCATCATCTGCGAATAAAGACCAGTAGCGTTGAAAAAAACAGGCTGTAACTATTGCATATAATATCGTTACACAAAGGCTATAAAAGGCCCATATTGGAAATCCAAGAATATTACCTGCCATAAATTCTGTGAAAAACCATGGAACGGAGGCAATAATAAGAATAGCAGATATTAAACACACCCTGAGCTTTGTCATAGATTCCCTTCTATAATGTTAAATTGATTTCTTTCTTTGAAATATACACTCTTTTTTTGTACTAATCAACATTTCACAGGCATTCTCTTGTAGATAGAAGTTATTCCAACAGTCGAAAAGTTGGCCGCAAGGCCCCACACACCTGCATGTACTCCCCACGGCTTAGGCTCCATGGATAACCCTATTGAATTTGAGAACATTATAAATAACGTTATACAGATCCCGATTGAGAGCCCTAACAGAATTGATCTGCCATGCAGTGATTTAATATGCAATCCCAGAAAGATAGCTGGCGCTACCTGGCACAGGATTTCAAGTTTAATCTCAGTCAATCTCCATATTGTCTGTGGAAGATTGACAGCAAAATAAGCCATACAAGCCATTAGAACCCATGAAAATATCTTGCCGGTTCCTGTTAGATTAGATTGAGATGCCCCCGGTCGAATACGCTTGTATATGTCCTGTGTAAATAGTGATGAGATTGCAAGAAGTGCTGAATCAACGGTGGACATTATGGCTGCAACTGCAGCAGAAAGAAATAGGATGATAAAATATTTTACTCCCGGAATGTGGACAGACATGTCATTTAATAAAAGCAAAGTAATTTCCTCACTGCCCTGCTTGTCAAGTCCGGGAAACCTGGCCAGGCCAACTATGCCCACCATGACCAGGAAAAATGTCGTTACGATAGGCATAAAAATCATTATCTGAAATGAACGTCTCAGGGTCTTTGCATCTTTAGCGGCATAAATACGTTGGATAGCCTGCGGGTAGATTGAGATTCCAAACATTATGATTATTATCGTACTAAGCCATAATCGCTTTTGTTCAATATCGGGGGGATGCCACAGGTCAGGCCGTGATTTTACAAGGGTTTCGGCTACTGTTGATATTCCCCCATACTGGTATTCAATCCCGCAGAATATAAATATACACCCTGCTATAAGCAAAATACCCTGAATTGCGTCAGTCCATGCAACACTACGCATACCACCAAGTGTCTCATAAATCACCATAACCAGTGACAACGCAATTATTCCCTGCACAAAGGTTACACGGCCTCCCGTGGTTACCTCTACTATATAACCAATTGCCTTCAGATTAGTGAGTATATAACTGCCAACTGCAATTATACAGACTATGGTAATAAAAACTGTCAATACCGGAGATCCGAACCTGTGTTGAACATAGTCCCCAACTGTAATATACCCATGCTTCTTTGAGCGATTATGAAGCTTTGGGGCATATATCAAATATGCCCCAATGACAGACATCATAAAAATCACACTCACGAGGAAAGCATACCCCTGCCTGTATGCTGACCCAGCCATGCCAATCAATGTGTTGCCGCTATATTGGGTCGCATAAAGAGTGAGAAAAAGGACGAACAGCCCCATGCCGCGCCCACTCAAATAAAAATCTGACAGAGAATTTTCCTTGCGTGCAAACCTGCCTGCAACACCTATCAAGATGAGAGAAGCTAAATAAACTCCCATAAAAATAATACCGGTAGTATCAAGAAGTGGCGTATTTTGCATATTGGGCTAAATTTTTTTGACAGACAACAAAACCTAATTCATTACCTTTAAGAATTGAACAATATTGCTCACATAAATAATCTTGTCGGCATGTATGACTTGATAATTATCACAATATTGTTATAGGAGGAGTGCAAACGGGTTTGAGTCTCATCTAATTTGCAGTTATATCAATCCATGATAAAAGCCACATAAGAATGACAGGAAGTCTACACAATATTACTCACATAAATAATCTTGTCGGCATGTATGACTTGATAATTATCACAATATTGTTGTAGGAGGAGTGCAAACGGGTTTGAGTCTCATCTAATTTGCAGTTATATCAATCCATGATAGAAGCCACATAAGAATGACAGGAAGTCTACACAATATTACTGACATTTCAATAGAATTATCGAGTGAAATTAGAGGAAACTAACCCCCCTGATCTCATTTAGTAAAAGTAAATTTTGTCAACGGTATAGACATATTACACCTATCTACTGTATCTGCCCATAAGTTATCCTTGTGCCAGGACATGTCCCTTAACTGCGTCAAGAACTTCATCCTTTGTCGCCCCGGGATCCAGGTCAACCACTGTATTCACTGCATATAATTTGAAAAAATAGCGGTGTGTGCCTCCCGGCGGGCAAGGACCGCCATAGCCATACTTGTGAAAATCGTTGACTCCATGTTTTGCCCCGCCTAATACTTCCCTGTCATCAGGTATATTTTCAGATATTTCTAAAGTATCCGGTGACAGCCCGTATAGAACCCAGTGAACCCACGTCCCCATAGGCGCATCAGGGTCATCACAGATTAACACCATGCTACCTGTTCCTTCCGGTGGCTGTGACCATGACAGTTGTGGTGAAACATCAGCCCCATCACATGTGTATTGTTTTGGTATTAAATCACCCTCTCCAAAGGCTGTACTCTTAATATCCAGGTTCATTGCATAACCCTCCTTTCCTATAGCTCCAATGTGAAATCCAATAACACAAGAAAACAGAATAAATGGAATTGCAATTTTTACTCGGCTGTTTTTATGATATATTTTAGCATAGGACGTGCATACATTGAATTAATGGGGAGTCTGCGGAATGTGAATTTTATATTTAATCAGACTTTACAATTTATTAAAAATGTACCTGACAAAATTCTTCGTAGTCTATCAGTTCTTTTATTGTAGGATTTTCGCTACAAATCGGACAATCAGGATTTCGTTGTATCTTCAACTTCTTAAAATCCATTCCAAGTGAATCATAAAGAAGGAGTTTACCATTAAGAAGCTCTCCTTTGCCCAGAATTAACTTAATAACCTCAGTTGCCTGAATAACTCCGATGGTTCCGGCAATCACTCCCAATACACCTGCTT
>MPMA02109553.1_pt1 | contig 11190 bp, 6 predicted proteins | sample 1617361 | NCBI WGS metagenome assembly MPMA02 (sample SAMN05944807, study PRJNA350692) | marine metagenome | biome: marine; feature: ODZ; material: water; isolation source: 180 m water sample filtered on 0.2 um supor filter | place: Pacific Ocean | collected 2012-04-08 | depth 180m m | reverse complement strand
CCGGCGTGAGTTCCCTGGTGGAAGCCCGCGTTCGTTCCGTCGGGTCCGCCGCGATTACCCCATGCCACGATTGCTTCCTCATTGCCAATCGCTGGGTTCCAGACCCACGAGATGATGCTGTAGGACGCATTACCGGAGAGCCCTACTGACTCAGCAGTCACCGCGGAGTTCATCCTGGCACCCCCATTGTTGAATCCCAGCCCCTGAATCATGACTCCCGCGTTGTTGTTGGCGGGATGACTGGCGGCGGTCACATTTCCGGTCACGGTAGAGAACTGTCCGGCGCTCCCGGAGTTGGCGACACTTGCGATCGCGTCCCCATCGGTCAGCCCCAATCCTGTGGCATCGACATCAACGATGGTTGCAGCCTTGATTGGCAGCGCGCAGATGGTGAGCGTCGCCACGGCGGCAAGGGGTAGAATGGTCTTGAGCCGATGTTTTTTGGTTGCTGTAGTCATTGTAGTTTTGATTGCTACGAATTTGCTTTCTGCGGGGTGTCCCTGAGGAGGTTGTGGAGGAGATCGGAGAGGCTATCTTCTCGCTGATTGAGTTTAGAATAGGATGAATGCGCCAGAGCGAAAAGGGCGGCTCCCATTTGGCCGCCCTTTTGTGAAGGTCTAACAATCGATCAACGTTGATCAATCACTCAGGTCTATCTCCGGCGACGCAAGCCGAGGAGCATGAGTCCAAGCACACCCAAAAGTGAAGTCGTGGGCTCCGGGATCCCATTGACGAAAAGGGCCGCTTGCTCGTTATAGTTATCCAGCACATCCTGGTCGGTCAGCGTCGTGTCCCAAACCTGCAATTGGGCGATCGTTCCGCTGTAGGGAATCGGGGTAGCGGTCGTATTCCCATTATTACTTTCCGATCCAATCGAAATGACATTGGCCCCGCCGTGCACATTGATGGCACCGATGATTTCACTGTTACTGAAGACACCGTTGATGAAGAGCCGTTGCTCGTTTCCATCGAAGGTCGTAGAAAGGTGGGACCATTGTCCGATGGTCGCATTGATGTCCGCACCCCCATTGCCCCAACCAACGTCCGGACCACCGCCCCAATGCCCGACCGCACCAAACCCGGCGTGAGTTCCCTGGTGGAAGCCCGCGTTCGTTCCGTCGGGTCCGCCGCGATTACCCCATGCCACGATTGCTTCCTCATTGCCAAACGCTGGGTTCCAGACCCACGAGGTGATGCTGTAGGACGCATTACCGGAGAGCCCTACTGACTCAGCAGTCACCGCGGAGTTCATCCTGGCACCCCCGTTGTTGAAGCCCAGCCCCTGAATCACGACTCCCGCGTTGTTGTTGGCGGGATGACTGGCGGCGGTCACACTTCCGGTCACGGTAGAGAACTGTCCGGCGCTCCCGGAGTTGGCGACACTTGCGATCGCGTCCCCATCGGTCAGCCCCAATCCTGTGGCATTAACATTCACAACCGATGCGGAGTGGGCGTGTGGCATTCCGAAAGACACAGCCAAAGCAAGTCCAGCTACAGCAGATGAGTAAGGCGTTGTTTTCATAGCGGTGTCATTAACGTTAGTCTCCTTGAAAACCGATAGAGTAATTAGGACATTTTTTATGCGATTTCGGACAGTTCTTGGAAAGTTGCCCTCGTCACCATCACCGGCGGCGAGCTTCGGTTGCCCAATCTGGGCTTCTAGGATGAGTGGGAAGCGGGCCTCAAGCTCTTTCTCCCTCCGACCATCGTATGACGCTTCTTCTGAAGTTTTATGATTTGTTTGACATCATCGCGGCACTCGGTTTCGTATACGAGCAACTTTACATTCAATGGTGCTTAATTCATGCCCTGTCCGAATACTGCCCTGCTTGGTCGCTTTTCTCTGCATGCTACAGGCGACATCCGGTCAATCCGCCGGACTATTATCCAGCGATCTCGCTCCACGTTCAAAGTCAGGTGATACCAACAAATCCTTCACCGAGCTGCCTGCCACGGCGACCGGAATCAAGTCTATCAATCCGATCGATACCAAGCATCCGCTCAAGCGTCTCTACACCAGCGCCTTTGGCGGCGGTGGAGTCGCTGCTGGGGACTTCGACTCCGATGGGCGGTGCGATCTCTACTTCGTCTCCGGAGCTCGCAAGAACCGGCTCTATCGAAATCTTGGTGAAGGCCACTTTGCGGACATCACGGTTCTGGCGGGGGTCAGTGGCGGAGAGGCGTGGGGCGCCGGCGCAGCCGTGGTCGATATCGATGGCGACGGCGACCTCGACATTTATGTCTGCAATTACGAGTCGGCCCATCAATTGTTCCTCAACGACGGCAAGGGGAAATTTACAGAGTCCGCTCGTGCTTTCGGGCTCGATTTTGCGGGTGCCTTTCTGAATGCCGCCTTCGCCGACTACGATCTCGACGGCGACCTTGACCTCTATCTCCTGGGGCAACGCCACTATCGCGCCGGCGGGCGACCCGCCCAAGGAGTGACCGTGATGAAGGACGGCAAGTTACAGATCCTGCCCGAATTCGAGGACTACTACGGCCTCATGTGGCGCGGAGGACAGAACTCCGAGATCAACAATGTGGGCGCCCATGACATGCTCCTGCGAAATGACCCCGGCCCGGACGGGCGTCCCCGCTTCGTGAACGTTACGGCCGCCGCAGGCATTTCGGACGGACGATACCATGGAAACTCGGTCACCTGGTGGGACTTCAATCACGATGGACTGCCGGACCTCTATGTAGGAAACGACTTCGAGGATCCCGACTTGCTCTACCGGAACAACGGCAACGGGACTTTCACCGATGTCGCCAGCCAGCAATTCCCCCACACCACCTGGTTCACGATGGGTGCCGACTGCGGCGATCTCAACAACGACGGCCTCATCGACTTCCTCGCCGCCGACATGGCTGGAACGACCCATTACAAGTCCAAGACCACGATGGGAATCATGGGATCGAGCAAGTGGTTCATGCAGAATGCCGATCCCCCGCAGTACATGAGAAACTGCCTCTACGTAAACACTGGCACGGGCCGGTTCATGGATGCGGCCTTCATGGCAGGGCTGGACTCCACCGACTGGTCGTGGGCGGTGAAATTCGGGGACCTCGACTGCGACGGGCGCCTCGATCTCTTCATTTCCAATGGCATGACCCGCAACTTCAACAATTCCGACAAGCCGCTCGAGACGAAAAAACTCCAGGGGCAAACCGAGTGGGATCTTTATGAAAACACCCCGACCCGCCCGGAGAAGAACCTCGCTTACCGCAACCTGGGTGACTTCGCCTTTCAGGACATCAGCAAGGATTGGGGCCTCGGGAAGCTGGGCATCAGCTACGGCGCGGTCTGGTTCGACCTGGAGGGTGACGGCGACCTCGACCTCGCGGTCGCCAACCTCGATGAACCGCCGAGCATTTACCGCAATGACCTCCAGGGCGGCTCGCGCGTCGTGATCCGGCTGGCAGGCCAGGGAATGAATCGTTTTGGAATCGGGGCGACCGTGAAAGTCCGCACCGCGGCCGGCGAACAAATCCGACAGTTCAATCCCATGCGGGGGTACTGCTCCACCGACGAGGCGTCCATCCACTTCGGTTTGGGCGAGGCCCAATCCCTCAAGAGTCTCACGGTCACCTGGCCGGGGGGGAAGGTCACGAACTACCAAAACCTGCCTGCCAACCGCCGCTACACGGTCCATGAAAAGGACGCCAAGGCCTTACCCGGGCGACCCGCCAAAGAACCGTCGATCTATGTGGAATCCGACGCCTTCCGCGGCGCGCGACACTGGGAAATGCCCTTCAACGACTTCAATCTGCAACCGCTTCTGCCCAACCGACTCTCGCAGTCGGGCCCCGGACTGGCCTGCGGTGACATCGACGGCGATGGCGATGACGACTTCTTTCTCGGCGGCTGCGCGGGGTATCTCGGCACTCTGTTGGTGAACGATGGAAACGGGCGCTTTTCCCGCAACGCCTTCACCGCCGCCAAGCGCCACAAGATTAGCGAAGACCTCGGCGCCTTGTTCTTCGATGCCGACGGCGACGGCGATCTCGATCTCTATGTCGTGAGCGGGAGCGTGGAGGCGCCCCCCGATCACGGATCGCTCACTGACCGGCTCTATCTCAATGATGGCAAAGGAGGGTTCACACCCGCTCCCTTCGGAGCTGTGCCTCTCGACCCGTCGAGCGGCAGCGTGGTGGTGGCCGCCGACTACGATCGCGACGGCGATCTCGATCTCTTCGTCGGCGGACGGGTGATCCCCGGGAGTTACCCGGACGCACCGCGTAGCAGGCTGCTCCAAAACCGGGGCGGTCGCTTCACGGATGTCACCTTCAAATCGCCGGCTCTCCTCAAACCAGGACTGGTGACCGGCGCCTTGTGGTCGGATGCGGATGGCGACGGATGGATCGACCTCCTCGTGAGCAACGAGTGGGGACCGGTGAAGTTCTTTCGCAACGAGAACGGCCGCCTGGTGGACCACACCGAAGCGGCTGGCCTCGCAGCCCATCTCGGTTGGTGGACCGGGATCAGCGGAGGCGATTTTGACAACGACGGCGACATCGACTACCTCGCGACGAATTTTGGGCTCAACACAAAGTACACCGCCACCCCGTCCGCGCCGGAACTTCTCTACTATGGCGACCTGGAGGACACCGGCCGCAAGCGCATCATCGAGGCCGGATTCGAACACGGCGTCTGTTACCCGCACCGCGGACTCAGCTGTTCCCGCAATGCCATGCCCTTCGTGGGGACCAAACTGGAGACCTTTGACCTCTTCGCCAAAGCCAGCCTGAGCGAAATATATACCCCCGAGCGGCTCCAGGGCGCCCTGCGCCTGGAAGCCAATACGCTCCAATCAGGAGTATTCCTCAACGACGGCGCCGCCAAATTTACCTTTCGCCCCCTCCCCCGCCTCGCGCAAGTGGCTCCCTCCTTCGGCTCGGTCGTGATCGACGCCAACGGAGATGGAAATTCCGACCTCTACCTCGCACAGAACTTCTTCGGGCCGCAGCTGGAGACCCGCCCCATGAACGACGGCCTGGGGATTCTGTTAGAAGGCGACGGCAAAGGAGGATTCATCCCGGTGTGGCCCGCACAAAGCGGTCTCGTGGTGCCGGGGGACGCCAAGAGCGTGGTGCGCGCCGATATCGACCAGGACGGCCGACCCGATCTCGTGATCGGCGTCAACGATGGTCCGATCCAGGCCTTTGAGAGCCGCCTTGAGACCGCCCCTCTCGCGGTTCGCCTGGCCGGCCCGAAGGAAAATCCAACCGGAGTCGGAGCCCGAGTGGCGGTGGAGTTCTCCAAGGGAGTGACCCGGGTGGCGGAGGTCACCGCCGGCAGCGGGTATCTTTCGCAATCGCCCGCCGTGCTCTACTTCTCCGCGCCCGAAGGCACCGCCGCCAAGTCGGTCTCGGTTCGCTGGCCGGATGGCAAGACTTCCACCGCGGCCGTGAAAGCCGGGAGCCGCCGCGTGGTCGTCGAATCCCGGTGATCGATTGCAGGGCAGGCGCCCTACAATTCCCAGTCTCTACCTTTCTAACAACCTTCGCGTCTTTGCAAGATTGCGGCGGGCGAGCTCGGAGTTCGGCTGGAGCGAAAGAGCCCGCACGAAGAGTTTCTCCGCCATCCCCAAATCGCCCCCATCGAGGTGGTGGAGACCAAGATTGAGGATCGCGGGAAAATAGTTTGGCTGCGCCTCCACCGCAGCGCGGAACGAATCTCCCGCGCGCGCGATCTCACCAAGGCGTTTCAAGGCGAGCCCGAGATTGTTGTGCGCGTCGGCGTGCTTCGGATTCAGATTGGTGGCGCGCAGCAAGGGCGCTACGGCATCCTTCGGCAGATGCAGGGAGAGGAAGATCAAGCCCAGGTGATTGTGTCCCTCCGCAAACTTCGGATTCACATCCGTCTCGGCCATAAAGAACTGCCGCGCCAGCTCGAACTCTCCTCGCTTGGCGTGTAACAAACCCAATGCGTCGTTGGCCTTCGCAACAGTGCGGTCGATTTCCAGGGCACGGAGGTAATGCGTGCGCGCTTCATTGACCCGGTTGAGGGCCTCCAACGAAATCCCGAGATTGAGATGGGTCATGGCCGTCTCGGCGCGAAGTGCGAGGGCCTTTTGGTAGGTCGCAATGGCCTCCTGGTGCCTCCCCATCGTGGCATACACCAGACCCAAATTGTTGACCGCTTCCACAAATTCCGGCGCCAGGGCGAGGGTGCCGAGAAACTGGGTGACGGCGTCATCGAGAAATCGTCCGTTCCACATGTCCTGGGCAAACTGAAAGCGTTGGGTCACCTCCAGTTTATCACCCGCCTCGACCACCGAGGGATGCTGCGCTTCCAGGGAGATCCCATCCAATCCGGTCGACGCCACCAACCTCTCGCTCCGCGCTTTGGCCGAGTGGGACAGGTCCGCGATGAGTTGGTCGACACTCGGTGCGCCCTTGTAGAACACCGCCAGGCGTCCCTCCTTGTCGATCAAGAGACTCATGGGCACCACCACCTCAAGTTCCATGGGAGTGAGCCGGACGTGCAATCGTTCGAGGATGGTCAGGATCTTCTCGTTAGCGCGCCCGGTTGGGAACGGCAGCTTCAGAGAGGCCGCCGCCTTGGCCGCTGCCGCGGGATCCGTGTCATCGGCGCCCACGCCGTCGAGAGCCAGCGCGAGCACATCCAGCCCTGCTTCCTCCATTTCCCCGGCACGGGCTTTGAACTCGCGTAGTTCCACCAGGCAGGGCGCACACCAACTGGCCCAGAAATTCACCAACAAGGCGCGCCCCTCGGCACCCCGCACAGGCTGCCGCTTGCCCTCGAAGGACTCGTAGTCCATGGCGGGAACCTTGAGCAAGGTCACCATCGGAATCCGCGCGCGCGACGTCGCCGGCGCGGGAGGCAAGGTCGACGCTTTGATCGCCAGCGAACCAGCCGGCCGCTCCCAGGCTTCCGGCTGCCCGCCCTCGGCGAGCAGGTAGTGACGGTCCACGGCCAACTTCTCAACCATTTCCACCGCCCCGCCCGGCCACCGAACAGTCAATTGGACATCCTCTTTCTCGGCCCCGAGTCCGAACACGAGCCACTTGCTCGACTGCGCGAGATACCCGTCTCCGGCCCGCAAGGTTTTGATGAGCGGCTTCCCTCCCCCGGCAAGTCGCACTTCGACTCGGGCGCCGATGGCATCGCGATTCCCCTTCGTGCTGCGTAACTTCAAGGCCACAAAGTGGTGCTTGCTCGCCAAGTCATTCCGCAGGAAGCGCAGTTGCGGGGCGGTGCGATTGGAAATCCAGAAATCGAGATCCCCGTCGTGATCCCAGTCGGTGAGGCACAGCGCTCGCCCATCTTCTGGAAAGTCGATGCCCGCCAGAGCCGAGATATTCGCGAAGCGCGGCAGCGTTCCCTCCTCATCCTTGCCCAGGTTGAGATAGGCACAATGACGCTCCCGCCCGCTCCACGAACGACCGCGCTTCATCATCTGCGAAAGCTCGATATGAGCCGGCGAGACATCATCTCCTTCCAGGGGCTCATGGTTCTGCGACACGACCTGCCGCCAAAAGAAACTTCACAAGTCGCCGGTGTCCGGCGTGGTGATGTATCCATTCGCCACCAGGAGATCGTCCCAGCCATCGTTGTTGATATCGGCGAACATGGAACTCCACGCCCAACGGCCCATCGTGACGCCCAACGGTTCGCTGGCATCCGCGAAGCCCTCGTCATCTTGCAGCAACAGGGTGTTACCCCGTGCAAACCGCAGAAGAGCCTCCTTGACGTCCTTCGTCGATCCGGGACTGAATTCCTCCTGGGGCGCAATGCGCTTGCCCGCCGCGGAGAACATATTGGCAATGTAGAGGTCCATGCGCCCATCGCGATTCACGTCTCCCCAAGACACCGACATGCCCGAGGCCCGGTCCTCGCCCTGCACCGTGGCGGCGATGTCGGTAAAATGTCCGCCCTCGTTGCGAAAGAGATTGTTGCGCCCGAAGTCGTTGGCGACATAGAGGTCCTGATCGCCGTCGTTGTCAAAATCCTCCCAGGCCGCCGCCAGGCTGAAGCGACGGTTGTTGACATCGAGTCCCGATTCTTCCGTGACGTCCTGGAGTTTCCACTCCTCTCCCTCGATTTCGTTTCGGAAGAAATAATTGCGCCCCGCATTGTTCGCGTCGTGGTAGACGAACCGCCCCCCGGAACCGATCACCGTCGCACCCGCATCCAGGTCCAGGTCACCCCGACTATAGTGACAGACGTAGAGATCGAGATCACGATCGTTGTCGAAGTCGGTCGCCGAGATTCCCATCGATCCGATCCCCGTCTCCAGGACCGTCATCACCTCGAACCGACCCGATCCGTCATTTCGAGCGAGCACGAGACGTGCGTAGGTCGCCACCGCCAGGTCCTGGTCTCCATCGTTGTCGAGATCGACCAGGAGGGCCGCGCGGGACGACTCCACCCAACCGGTTCCCGATTCCATCGTAGCGTCGCGCAGAGTCCCGTCTGGATTCTGCAGGAAGAGGCGGTTGGGGAGTCCCCTGGCCTGGCAAAGATACAAATCGTCCAGGCCGTCCCCATTAACGTCCCCCAACGCGGTCCCGGGAGTGCCCAGCATGATCATCTGCCGCGTATCCTGGATCCGCGGCAGCCAGTGGGTGGCGCCAAAGAGCAGCTGATCCTGAAAGCTTTGACAGGAGCCCAGGACCGATTCGGTGCAGTCGCTGAAGAGGCTCTTCGGCGCGCTGCTCTGCTCAAAACGATCAACCCGCACGGCAGCGATCCTGGCATCGCTGCCCTCGTCGGAAACTCGCCACTCGATGGTCCACTCCGAATGCTGCTCCGATCGTCCGCTCACACCGATCCGGGCGCACTCAACCAGTTGCCTGGAAACTGCCTGCTCTCCATCCGCACGAATCCCGATCACCTTGAACTTACAGCGCAACTTCCCGTCCTCAGACCCAAGGCTCGCTCTCAACTCCTGAAGCGACTCTTCAAGACCAGCCACTCCGGAAAACTCCAGTTTCTTCGAAGGAGTCCCCCGGCGAACTTGGATCCCATTGCTATCAAACACTCCGGTAAGAGAGGTCGGAACCAGGTGAGTCCCTCTGAAGTCCGTGGCGACGATGCTCGCGAGGGATTCCGCGCTCAGTTCGCCACTGACAATCCGCTCCGACAATTCATCCAACTGCTTCTTGAACGCTGCATTCAACACCTCACTGTCCCAACCATCCGCCGCGGGATCGTCCAGCTTCTGCCACTCCTTCTTCGCTGAAGTCACCGAGGCAATACCATCGTTGACAGCCGGAGCATCCTTCGGCGGCGACCCCACCCCTCCCATCGCATTCGCGTCATCATCTGGCAGAACGAGACGCCAGACAACAATTGTCGCAATCACGACAATGCACGCCAACAGGCCGAGCACTTTGTATCCAGCTTTCATCGAATCTCGTCCTCAGCTTGGCGGAAAGGTGACTGGATGGCCAATGGATTCCACACCGCCGGAACACCTCCATCGCGAGGCCACTCTGCTCTTGTCGCCCGGTATCGGAAAGAGAGGAAAGAGAGGAAGGGAGACGATCAGATCGGGATCCTACGGATCCCTGCGCGAGATCAAGGAACAGTCACGCTGACGTCATCTATGTAGAGGCCGGCTTGCGGATTGTTGGTGACGTCGTCGGTTGCCAGGATGAATTCGATCTTCACCATCTTACCGGCCACTTCGGCAGGAAGTTTGATGCTCACCTCTTCCCAATCATTGGTGGTGCCGTCGAAGGTTTCCTCCAGCACGGCGATCTCGGAATCGTCGGCCGCGTCCAGGACGCGGACCCTGCCCCAGTCGAAACCTGTTTCGATGTCGTAGAAGCGCCAGAAGGTCAAGGTGGCTCCCGCCGCGGTGGTGAGATTGATAGAGGGCGAGCGCAGGAAAACCCCGGTCAAATCTGCGTAGCTGGTGTCGAGGTCGGTGCCAAAGCAATTGGTTCCACTGTGGGCAGCGGGTGGGCCTCCCAGGAGGACGGGATCAGGTGTTCCCAGCTCCCAGACGGTGGCGGTGGGGGAGGAAACGCCCCCGGGCGGATCCGGCAGGGGGACTCCGCTGTTCCCGGGTACCCAGTCGCCCTGCCCGCTCTCAAAGTCCTCCGACAAGACACTCACGGGCGGGGCGGGGAATCCTTCGATGACGAAGAAGCGCTCGGAATCGGCAGGGAGGGGGAAGGTGAGGGTGTTTTCGGGTGGAGTGGCGGCGAGGTCCTGGTGGCCATCGAAGATCGGCCAGTCGATGGGAGCTGCTACCGAGGGATCGGACTCGCTGCGCAAATTGTACAGCCTGCCGTCCTGGCTGTCCCAGCGAATACGCAAGTTCCCGGCGTCGGGATCGTAGTCGATCTCGGTGATGGCGAAGGGCTGGGAGGAGGAGGGACCGGCCGTGACGGTCATCCCTCCGAGGACGTTCCACTGTCGGTCAGTTCCGCTTCCGCCGGGCGTCTGCGTCACAACCACCGCCAGATCTCCGGAACCATCGGTCAATGCGGAAAACGTGATCAGATCGGGTGTGCCTCTGTCGTTAAGGATATCCTTGTCGTCGCCGTCTACCGAGAACGTCAATAGCCCCCATTTGTCTTGCCTGTTCCAGACACCTCCGCCAACCGCTTGGACTTCCACTGCCGTGTTCGCCCGGCCCGCGCCAAAACCGAAGGTAAAAGTAGTGGTGCCGTTAGACTGAAAAAGCGCCCCGGAAGGCCATAATTCTGCTTGCGTGTTGTCGGCAGACGCCGGCGAAAACGTGCCGACGAGGCTGTTGGCATTGTTCCATTCACGACCAACGCTTTGGGCTATAGACGAGATCGCAAGCGTGGCGCCTGCTTCTCCGGAATTTAGAGCAATATCCGCCCCAGTATCCTGAGTCGTAAAATCAATATCATCAAAGTCCACGCCCTGAATGGTGCCCACCGTCGATTGTCCTTCGTTTGTTCTATTCGGATCCCAGAGGCTCACGGCGGCCAGCACGTTACCGCCAGCCAAGTTCAGTTGAGTGGAACTGCTGAAGACAACGGCGTCGGCCTGTGCGGCCGGGGCGAGTGAGAAAACCGCCGCCACGGCGGCGAGGGGCAGAATGGTCTTGATGGGGGGGGTTGTGTTCATCGTAGTTTTGTTATGCTTAGTTTAGGTTAGGAGCGAATCCCGCGGTTTTTTCCCCATTTTATTTTTTGCAAATTAGTTAGCGTCCTTGGAACCCGATAGAGTCATTAGGACAT
>MPMA02253618.1_pt1 | contig 11191 bp, 9 predicted proteins | sample 1617361 | NCBI WGS metagenome assembly MPMA02 (sample SAMN05944807, study PRJNA350692) | marine metagenome | biome: marine; feature: ODZ; material: water; isolation source: 180 m water sample filtered on 0.2 um supor filter | place: Pacific Ocean | collected 2012-04-08 | depth 180m m | reverse complement strand
CCCATGGTATCAACTATCACGAGGCCGTCCATATGGCCTTCATCGCCAACCCGTTCGATGAGATCGCAGACCCAGTGGAGGTCAGAGCGGGTAAAGTCGATCGGGAAAAAGACAACTTCAAGGCCTTGCTCGTGGGCGTAGGTTGTCGATTCAATGGAAAGATCAATGGCGCGATCCAATTCCCAACGATAGCCCTTTTCGATCAAATGCGGGCTTGCCGGTACTTCCATAATAACGCCTTTAACCCCGGCATCGACCGCGCGTTTAACATCATCAACCATGCAGCGAGCGAAAGAATAAACTTTCGGGCCAAAGTCGCGTTTGGCAAGCTCGGTAACAACCTTAGCGTCGTCTCGGGAGACCACCGGCATACCAGCTTCGATCCGATGAACACCTGCTTCAGCGAGGCCTTCGGCGATGCGGATTTTGTCATCATAGTCAAAAGCAAGACCGGCTTGCTGCTCACCATCACGCAAGGTTACGTCATGAATTTGAATTTTTTCTGGAAATTTCCAATCTTTGGTAACTTCCGGGTCGAAGTTCCAGGGGCTGGTGAACCAGCCTTCGGCTTTCCAAGGTGTGTCTGACATCAAAATATTCCTCCTTAAGTTTCCCCCAGTAAACCTGAAGAGTCCCAGGCGTTCCGGCTATATTGAATTCCGTTATTCCGGCAGGATATTACCCCATCTTATATAAGACCTACCCAGAATTCGCGGACCATACGTAACGATTTTCGACCTGTCAAACCGTCAAAATGCACAATAAGGTTACCGAAATTGGATAGCTTCACATGGTCCCATATTGTGGGACTACACCGCGGTAAAACCGCCATCGATTAGTAAATCCGAGCCCGTCATAAAGGACGATTCGTCGCTTGCCAGGAACACCGCGCCCGGCGAAATTTCATCCGGTCGTCCCAGCCGGTCAAATAGTGTAAAGTTATTCTCTCGGGCGTGTTCGACGCTGTCGAAGTTGCTGACATAGCGGCCAGTTTCAATCGGCCCTGGCGACAATGCGTTGCAGCGAATACCCTGCTTAGCGTGATCGAGGGCTATGGCGCGGGCCATATTTATGAGACCCCCCTTGGCGCCACAATACCACGGGCGGCCCGGCCGCGCGACCCGGCCCAATTGCGAGGCGACCAATATAATCGAGCCGCCACCGTCTTTTTCCATCTCGGGGATGGCGTGTTTGCAGAACAGATAAGAGCTGTTGAAATTGACATCCATCAGGTGCCGCCAATCATCGGCATCAATTTCGGTTAGCGGCACGTAAGGGATATCGGTGATGGCATTGCTGACCAGAACATTAAGTCCGCCGAATGTGTCGACCGCTGTTTTTACCGCTGCCTCGGCGCTGGCTTCTTCGGCGACATCGGCGGTCATGGCAATCGCTGTGCCGCCGAGATCGTTGAGCTTCTTTACTGTCTCATTGACGGTCTCTTCGTTGATATCGAGGCAAAGCACGGTGGCCCCTTCTTTGACGAAATCAACACAGATAGCGCGGCCAATGCCGCCACCGGCTCCGGTCACAATCGCTTTCTTGTTTTCCAAGCGCATAATATTCCCAACTTATTTTAATTTCTATGAACTCGTTTTATCTGGAGCCTTCTGCTTTTAAAAGAAATAACTTTGTGATCATATGACGCGTTGACTTTAATGGGGGAATTGATGTCTGAAATGAAGATTGCTGTACTGGCGACATTAGACAGTAAATCTGAAGCCGCCGGCTTTATGTGCGAGGTGTTGCGGGGTCTTGGCATTAAGCCCTGGCTGATGGATTTATCGCTTCAACCCCACGAAAAACCGGGGGCCGATATCGGCGGTGAGCCGCTGGCGGCCAAAGCTGGTGCAACCTGGGAGGCGTTGGGTGAGATGGAACGCGCCGCCGCCGGTGAAACCATGATCAAAGGTGGCACCCAGGCGCTGGTCGAAGCATATCAGGCGGGCGAGATTTCCGGCGTCATCGGCGTCGGCGGTGCCAATGGCTGCACGGTCTTTTGCGGTATGATGCGGGCCTTACCGGCTTTGTTCCCCAAAGTCATGGTGACGCCGGTCGCTGCCACTGCCGCCGTTCAATGGTATGTCGCTGAAAGCGATATCGCCATGTATCCGACAATCAGCGATATCGTCATGAACCGCATCACCAAAGCAGTCATGGAAAACGCCTGCTATGCGGTGGGTGGCATGGCCGAAGCGTGGCAGAAACGCAACAGCGCTCAAGCCGAGGAGCCGCCGCTGATCGGTGTGTCGTCTTTCGGCAATTTGCAGAAATGCGTTGACCGAGTGACCGACCGATTGGAAGCGGAAGGTTTCGAGGTGATGCACTTTCATGCCTCGGGCCCGGGCGGTAAGGCGCTCGAAAATCTGGCCGGTCAAAAAGAGCTCGCCGGCGTCATCGATATCACGACCTCGGAATTGGCTGATTTACTCAATGATGGCGTCTACCGTACTGGCGATAATCGATTAACCTCGGCGGGCGCTGCCGGACTGCCGCAGGTTGTCGTGCCGGGCGCAATTGATCACACCAACTGGTGGGTTGGTGAATGTCCTGAGCGCTTTCACGACCGCGAATTTTATCAATATAACGTTGAAATTTTGTTGATGCGGACCAATGCCAAGGAAATGACCCAGCTTGGAGAAATGGTAGCCGAGCGTTTAAACAGGGCCAAAGGCCCGGTATCGATGATGATTCCAACGAAAGGCTTTAGCCAGCATATTATTCGCAAAACTCAGGATATTAATGGCAACGAGATCGGCACCTGGCTGCAACCGGAAACGGATCAATGTTTTACCGACGCAGTGAAAGCAAATCTCACCAGCAGCGAGGTTAAAGAGCTTGATCTCCATATCAATGACGAAGCCTTCGCCGATGCCTGCGTTGATGAATTCCTTGCATTGATGAAACAAGCATGACCGGGATAACCTCACAATCGTTCGAGACCGATGTTTTAATTGTTGGCGGTGGCGCGGCAGCGACATTGGCGGCGTTTGAATGTGCCGAAGCCGGTGTGCACTCAATCCAGGTGACCAAAGGCCGGGCGACCAGCGGCACGACGACGGTGGCGAGAGGTGGTTTTGCAGCAGCGATAGGTAAAGACGACAGCCCGGAACTGCATCTCAAAGAGATTTTGGAACATGGCGGCGAACTGATCGATCCCGAGCTCGCCGCGGTTTGGACCCGCGACATTATCCAGGTGGTCAATGATCTCGAAGCCTGGGGCACGGACTTTGTTAAAGGTGATTCGGGTGCGCTTGATCTCAAATCCTTTCCCGGTCACAGCCAGCCTCGAGCTGTCCATCACTACGACACCACCGGCAATAGGTTGACCAAGGCTTTGTCTGCAAAACTGCGCACCGATGACCGGATCGAAAAACATTCTCTCACATCTATCGTTGATCTGGCGAAAGAGGGTAAGCGGGTCACCGGTGCCTGGGGGGTTGATTACGGCACCGGCACCCTGGTTTCTTACACGGCCAAAGAAGTTATTCTCTGCACCGGCGGCGGCAGTGGCCTTTTTTATGTCAACGATAATCCGCCGCAAGTTACCGGCGACGGCTATGTCTTGGGCTACCGGGCCGGAGCGCCGCTTCTGGGCATCGAGATGATTGATTTTCAGGCGATGTGCTGCTCACCAGAAGAATTGTTTGGGTTTGCGCCGCATCCGACCGGCTTTATCAATGCGGGCGCGGTGTTTAAAAACCAGGACGGTGAGGAGTTTCTCAAACGCTATTATCCGGATACCGCCGAGCAATCGACCCGTGCTGAAGTGATCTTGGCGATGGCCCGGGAAATACATGCGGGGAGAGCCGGGCTGACCGGTGGCATTTTTATGGACGCGACGGCGGTACCGCTTGAGACCATTGAGAAAATGATCCCGCATGTCTATAAGACCTGCCTCCATCGCGGCATTGATATCACCAAGACGCCCTTGGAAGTCGCGCCCGGCTCCCATACTTGGCTGGGCGGGCTCAAAATCGACATTGATGGCAAAACGCCGGTGCCGGGGCTTTGGGCGGCAGGCGAAACCGCTGGTGGTATTCATGGCGGTAACCGCATCGGTGGCTCGGCGCTGTCTGCTTCTTTGGTCTTTGGCCGCAGGGCGGGCAAGATGGCCTCTGAACGGGTGGCTACGGACGATGCGCCTGCACCCGTTACCATTCCAGCGGAAGCAGTCGACTGGCTAGGCGATTTGATCGCCCGCAAAGACGGCCCGTTGCAAGCTGATGTGCGGCTTAAGTGCCGCATGCTGGCTCACGAAAAACTCGGCTCGATTAGGACTAAAGAACAATGTGAGGAAGCAACCACCGAATATCAACGCATTGAAGCGGTCGATGTGCCGGCGATGCGGCTATCAGACGAAGCGCATAACTTTGAGAAAGCACTCGGCCAGGAGCTCGAAAGTGCGCTCTCGATTAAAAACCTGTCACTGCTCGGGCGCTTGCTCGGCACCGCCGCGCTCCACCGTGAAGAAAGCCGCGGTGCCCACTTCCGCTTGGATTTTCAAGATACCGACGATCAAAACTGGCGGGTGGTGACCAGACTGGAGCAGGGAACTGGCAGGGAGATATCTTTCAACACCGATTCCGCTTTTTAGAGAAATTAATGGGGACACGTAACAAGTACATGTCCCCTTATTATCAATTATCCGTCAGCGCCAATTTCAGCCCAAAGGTAGCGAAGGCGCCGGCGAAGCTGCGTTGCAGCCATTTGGTCGCCTGCGGCGAAGATGTCACATAGGTACTGACTTTGGCCGCCGCTAAGCCATAAAGAATAAAAATACCGAGCGTCATTGCCATAAAAATCGCGCTCATGGCGATCATCAGCGTCAATGGGTTGGCTTCTTCCACTGGCACAAACTGCGGTAAAAAGGCGAGAAAAAAAATCGACAGTTTGGGATTAAGAATATTGATCAGAAAGCCGCTGATGCAAACCCGGGTTAAGTTTTGCGCCCCCTCGGGCCGGTTGATTTGTAAGCTGCCGCTGTCTTTCCAAATTCCCCAGGCGAGGTAAAACAGATACGCCACGCCGACAAACTTAAAGGTCTGAAACAGCACGGCGCTTGTATGTAAAAGGGCAGCGATACCTAAAAGACTGGCCGCAATATGGGGCAAGATGCCGAGGGTACAGCCAAACGCCGCAACCACGCTCGCCAGCGGTCCCCGGAACAACCCATGCGACAGGGTATAAATAACGCCGGTGCCAGGTATGACGACAACAATCAGCGAGGTGATAAAGAAATCAATGCTCATGTGTCCAGTATAACAACTTAAATTCCTAAGTACATCAAAGGCATTTTTGCGCTAAATTATTCGTCAATTAATAAATCTAAATGGGAAGCAACATGTATGACATGATTTCATTAGACGTCGATGGCGCAAATATGCCGGCGATGGTGTGTGGTCCGGAAGGTGACGAGCCGCATCCGGCGCTGGTGGTTGCCATGCATATGCCGGCCCATGCCGGGCTCGAAGGCACCCAATTCGCTGAGAACATGATCCAACTCTTTGCCCATAGCGGCTATCTTTGTGTTGTGCCTTTCATATTTCACCGTTTTCCGCTGAAGAAGGTCCGCCAGGAAAAGCGTGCGAGCTTTGATGGCAAAGAAATTCATGCCGATCAGGAAGCCACCTACCAATGGCTGATCGACAACGAAAACGTCGACAGTGATAGCATTGGTATCTATAGCAATGATGATGGCAATCCATCACCCGAGGATGCTGATGCCGAGGAGCAGGCGCTTATCGCTGCTGGCATTGAGTATGAGTTTCATCGATATGATGGCGCGGGGCACGCATTTATGAACCCGACTTCCAGCCGCGATCCTGATCCTTACCGCTACCAAGCCTCGGAGGATTCCCGGAACAAGCAACTGGCGTTTCTGGCGAGACATCTTTAGTGGATCGGCTCAAAACCCATCTCCGCGTTATTCTCTACGCCGTGATTTTCGGCATGATTGCCTATGGGGTTGTGCAGTTGGGTATAATGGTGCACCGGCAATTTCTGTAAAAGGGCCTTTTTCTTGACTGCCTTCATTACGTCCTGGTGTCTGCTGCCGTATTTTTGGGTGGTCGAGTTTGCCGCCGCTGTCAAATTGATGGCCAAATATCTTGGCGCGATCCAGAGGTTAATTGAAGAAGCGCTTGCCAAACGCGGCGTTTATCTGCCTTAAACGCCTCTATGGAAGCTTGGATACTCTTTACCGTCGCGGCGGCCTTTCTGCAAAATTTACGTAACGGGTTGCAGAAATCGATCAATGCCGTACTGTCGACAACGGGCGCGGCTTATACGCGCTTTGCCTTTGGCCTGCCACTCGCCATCATCTATTGGATCATGCTCCGGTATTTAATCGATGATGCGCTCAATTGGGGCTGGCTGTTCTGGCTCTATGCCTTTATCGGCGGCACGGCACAAATCCTCGCCATGGTGTCGCTACTCCGCGCCTTTTCATTACGCGGCTTTGCCGTCGGCACGGCTTATGCCAAAACCGAGACCCTGCAAACCGCGATATTTACCGTGATCTTATTAGGCGAGGCGGTATCGCAATCCGTCTTGATTGCTATTTTTGTCAGTTTGGCCGGCGTCTTAATGTTGTCGAGTGCAAAATCAAGCGCCAGCATGAAAGACATACTATTTTCCTGGACTGAGAAAGCCGCTTTATTCGGCTTGGCTTCGGCAGCATTGTTGGGCCTTTCGGCGGTATCTTACCGTGGTGCGGCTTTGGCGATGGAAGGTGAGGGAGCGCTTCTGCCGGCGGCTTCGACCCTGGTGGTGGCGCTCGCCATTCAGACTGTCATAATGACGCCTTATCTCGCCCTTAAAGAAAAAGACGAACTCAAGAGAATTTGGCAAAACCGCTCGAAAGCGATGCTGGTCGGGCTCGCTTCGATGCTTGGCAGTGTCGGCTGGTTTACTGCCATGACATTACAAAATGCAGCTTACGTGCGCGCCCTCGGTCAGATCGAACTGATCTTTACGTTTTTAACCTCGGTGCTGATATTCCGCGAGCGTATCAATAGGGCTGAAATCGGCGGTACATTGCTGATTGTCGGTGGCGTGCTGATACTGCTGCTGACGTAAAAAGTTAACAAAAATAAAGGTGCCTGGCACCTTTTGAAAAATTGACTTTTTAAAGCTCTTTCACCTGCGACATCAGCTTATCGATCAGGTGGTCGAGTTCGTCGATATCTGCTGAACTCATCACCGACATCAGGCGCTCTTCGAAGGCGCGGCCCGCCGGTACGATCTGCTCATAGATATCTAGGCCCTGCTTAGTGAAATTCAGAACAGAGTTGCGCCGGTCTTTTTCATCCGCCCGGCGTTCGACATGGCCGATATCAATAAGACCGGCGACCGCCCGGCTGACCTGAACTTTATCAAGTGCAGTATGTTCAACGATACTTGAGGCTGAGCAATTGGGTGCTCGTCCAATCGCTGACATCACCCGCCATTGCGGGATGGTAATGCCGAAACGCTCAGCATAAGTCTTGGCAAACGCCGTACTCACCGCTTTGGCCAAAACCGCCAGGCGATAGGGGATAAAATCTTCGAGATGGAAGCTTTCAGGGTCTTTTGGTGCGCCATTTCTCATAATAAAAAGATTCTAATTGAATTTAGTTGCAATTGAAACTATTATTTACAAAATAAATTATTAAATCAATAGGGAACGGAAAATGATTTGGATAACGTAGTAATGACAGATTTGGACTATTAATATGAAATTTTCATTTATTCTATGGGGACTCAGCTGGTTACTGAAAGTGACCGCTTGGCGTCATGTGTCGTTCAAGGCACGGCTGAAAGAAAAAAACCTGATCGCCCAGATTAAAATCGCCGACGATAGCCGCGGCCGTATCTTTATATTTAAAGATGGCAAGGTGACGTCCAAAGCGGGCATCCACCCGGAGCCAGATATTTGCCTGGCATTCAAATCAGCTGAGATTGCCGTTGAGTTGCTGATACCGCCGGTCGACTACCAACAGCAGATTGATGCGCAGAAAGAATTTAATTTGACCATGACCGGCGATGATGCCGACGCCTATTGGTTTGCCCAGACAATTATGCTGACGCAAAATATTGATTGGAAATTTGGTACCACGCTGCCGGATGGCACCCAGCGTTTTACCAGTAATACTAATGGCGGGCCAATCTTCGTTTATGTCAAAGACGATAAAATTATCCGCATCACGCCGATTGAATTTGATGATACTGACCCGGGCACCTGGACAATTGAAGTGCGTGGTAAAAGCTTCACACCGCCGCGCCAGAGCTCACTCTCGCCTCATGGCCAGAACTGGAAATCGATGGTCTATTCGCCGGACCGTATCCTGACACCCTTGAAACGCGTTGACTTTGACCCTAACGGTGTACGCAATCCACAAAATCGTGGTAAATCAGGCTATGAGTCGATCAGCTGGGATGAGGCGCTCGATATCGTCGCTAGTGAAATCCAGCGGGTAAAACGGGATTACGGACCAGGTTCAATGGCCTCATCGCACGGCTCCCACCATACGTTTGGCAATATAGGCTACTATCTAAGCGCCAATTTCCGTTTCATGAATTTGGTCGGCCATACGGAAATCCACCATAATCCCGATAGCTGGGAGGGATGGTACTGGGGCGGTTTGCATCATTGGGGGCACAGTCTCCGGGTTGGTATGTCGGAAAATTACGGCACCGTCGAAGACCTCATGAAACATTGCGAGATGATTGTGTTCTGGTCGAGCAACCCGGAAGCTACCAGCGGCAATTATGGCTCGCACGAGGGCTCGATCCGCCGTCAATGGCTGAAAGAACTTGATGTCGACTTTGTTCATATCGATCCGTTCTATAATGATACGGCGCAAATGCTGGGCGGCAAATGGCTCGCTCCCAAACCGCAAACTGATCCGGCCATGGCCCTGGCGATCGCTTATGTCTGGATTACCGAAGAGCTTTACGACAAAGATTATGTCGCCAAGCGCACGGAAGGTTTTGACAAATGGCGCGCCTATGTTTTGGGCGAAGATGACGGCATCCCCAAAACACCGGAATGGCAGGCAGAGGAAACCGGCATCACCGCCAAAGAAATACGCGCCCTGGCGAGGGCCTGGGGCAACAAAAAAGTTTATCTGTCAGCCGGCGGTGCCGGTAACGGCTATGGCGGCGCCTGCCGCAATGCCACCGGTATTCAGTGGTCGCGCATGATGATTTGCCTGATGGCGATGCAGGGGATTGGCAAGCCCGGCGTTAATCTCGGTAACATGCAGCGCGCCACGCCGCTTGATCTGCATTTCTATTTTCCGGGCTACGCCGATGGTGGAATTTCCGGTGATTTGACAGGGACAGCACTGGCGGTGGCGCTCTATCAGCGGATGCCGCAATTGCCGACCATCAACACTTCAACCCAGAAAATCCCCCGTCTTCACATGCCGGAAGCAATTGCCGGTGAAACGGTCGAGGGTTATGCCTGGGATGGCAAAAGCATCGAGGGTCAGTTCAATAAAATTGTTTACCCCAAGCAGGGCCAGGCACCGGTCAGGATGTTGTATAAATATGGCTCGTCGATGTTCGGCACCATGAGTGACACCAACCGCTACGTCAAAATGTACAATTTGGAGAACCTTGAATTCGTCGTCAATCAGTCGATTTGGATGGAAGGCGATACGCCCTATGCCGATATAATTTTGCCCGCTTGTACCCATTTAGAACGGCCGGATATCAGCGAGTGGGCGGGCATTGGCGGCTACACCCATCATGGACAGAACCAGCTTAATCACCGGGTGATCACTTTCCAGCATAAATGTATTGAGCCGCTGGGCGAGTCTAAATCCGACTACCAGATATTTTTAGAGATCGCTCAGCGCTTAGGGTTAAGCCTGCTATTCTCCGAAGGTATGAGCGAGTTGGATTGGGCCAAACGTCAATTCGATGCTTCCGATTTACCCAAGCATATCTCGTGGAAGAAATTCATCAGGAAAGGCTATTTCGTCGTCCCTCCCTTGAAGGAAGAGCTGCGACCGCCGGTGTCGTTCCGCTGGTTTGCCGAAGGTAAAAAGAAAGATGTGCCCGAGCCGCATCCATTGCCGGCAGATTACACCGAAGAGTTTTTGAAGGGCCTGCAAACTCAGTCAGGTAAAATCGAGTTTGAGTGTAATTCTTTAAAACGCTTTGATGCGGAGGATTCCGAACGCCCGCCACTGCCGCGTTACCAGCCCAGCTGGGAAGGGCCTGATGATAAAGAGCGCTTTGCCAAATACCCGCTGCAAATGCTGACGCCCCATGCGCGCTACAGCTATCACAGTCAAGGCGACGGCAAAGATACGTTTCTCAATGATATCGTCGATCATCGGATCGAAATAGATGGCCGTTATTACTGGACGCTGCGAATCAATGATCAGGACGCGGCAGATCGAGGCATTAAGAAATTTGATCTGATCAAAGCCCACAATGAACGCGGCGCCGTCGTATGTGCGGCTTTTCCGACTAATCGATTGGCACGGGGTGTGTTGCATGGCTATGAATCCTGCGCCATTTATGATCCACTGGGCGAGCCGGGGAACTCAGTGGACCGGGGTGGTTGTCTTAACCAGTTGACGCCGCGGCGCATGCAAATCAAACAATCTCATTCGATGGCGACTGCCGCTGCATTGGTTGAAGTTGAGATTTGGGATGGAGGCAGTGAACTCGTCGCGGCAGAATAAGGGAAGAGATATCAGTGAGTGATACGCAACAAGCTTCAGATTTTGACATCAATAGAATCGGCCAAGCTTTTTTGGATGATCCGTTTCCAACCTACAAACTGCTGCGCAAAAATGATCCGGTGCATCTTAACCCGGATGGCTCTTATTTTCTGACCCGCTACGATGATGTTGTCCAGTCCTTCCGTCATCCGGCGATGAGTTCGGATAAAAAAGTTGACTTTAAGCCGAAATTCGGCGACGGCCCGCTCTATGTTCATCACACTAACAGTTTGGTATTTAATGATCCGCCGATCCATACCCGGGTGCGCCAGTTGCTCTCCGAAGCCTTTACGCCGCGCAAACTTGCGGAATTGGAACCGGTGATTGAAGGTATTATTGACCGTTTGCTGGACCGGCTGGCAGACCAGGGCCAGTTTGATGTGATCAATGATTATGCGCTGGCTTTGCCGACCGAAATCATCGCCGATATGCTGGGTGTGCCGGAAGAGCACCGCCACAAGCTGCACAAT
>MPMA02065981.1_pt1 | contig 11203 bp, 8 predicted proteins | sample 1617361 | NCBI WGS metagenome assembly MPMA02 (sample SAMN05944807, study PRJNA350692) | marine metagenome | biome: marine; feature: ODZ; material: water; isolation source: 180 m water sample filtered on 0.2 um supor filter | place: Pacific Ocean | collected 2012-04-08 | depth 180m m | reverse complement strand
TTTTACTAATTTTAAAAATTATTTTTACTGTTACGGAAAATAAGGTCAGCCTCAACAGGTAAGTTAAATCGGCACATTGTAGCAATGGATTATAAAATCTGTAAAAGATAATTGTAAGCACTTACATGGTATTTTTTTCAGGCATGTCTCATTTCTAAAGCCTGAAAAGCAAATTCACGCTCCGTAATCAATCTAAGTTCCTCTTCACTCCAACCGCGTTTTTCCCATTTTAGTTTAAAGGTATCCTGCAGTTTTTCCAGCAGCAGTTTCTGTAAATCCTGTCTGGAATGTGCGGGAAAGATACCTGCTGATTCAAGAGAGTGCATTTCCTGCCGCAGCTTATCTTCATTGACGTAGGGGAATATTTCTGCAATCAGTGAAACTGAATCTTTGAGAGGAATGGAGCCGTGCTGCAAAAAGACTCTTGAGGAAGAAGAACCCGCACTGCGGAGATTTTTTATTCTTTGCGCACTGCCGATTATTTTTCTGCCTTCCACTAAAATTTCATATGCAGATGCGTCTGCAAAACAGACGTGCGGATCGGGTTTTTTCTTTTGCGGTCTCTGCTCCTTCAATTCCGGTTTTAAACCCAACTCTTCAAAAAATGCGTAAAAACCTTTGGCGAGAAAACGGTAGTTGTCCAGTACACCTCCGTTAAATTGTTTGTCCAGAACTCCACCGACAAGAGAATATGTCAGGTCAAATCCATGCAAAACCGCTTTACCGCCTGTTGTACGGCGGATAACAGGAATTCCGTAACTTTCGCATACGTCCAGATCAAGGCGATTATCCAACTTTTCATTCCTGCCCAGTGAAAGAGTTGCTCCTGCCCATTCATATATCCGGAAAACTGGATGTGAATTTTGAGCATAACTTTCCAACAGTAGCTGATCCGCGGCCATGTTGAAACTACCGGAGCGTGGAATATCCTCGATCAGACGCCAGATTCCCATTTCTAATGCTTAAATAATCAGGATTTTGGATTTAGTAAACTTGAAAAATCCATGCCTCCAGTCATTTTACCAATTTGCTGTCCCAGAGAATTCTGCATGTTTTGCTGACTTTGCCTGAGACCTTCATTTACCGCAGAAAGAATCAAATCCTGTAGAGTTTCAATATCTTCTACATCAACGACTTCCGGATCTATTTCAATACTTTTTGCTTCCTGCTTTCCGTTGAAAGTCATTTTGATCATTTCTCCACCTACTGAAACTGTGAAAACCTGCTTTGCCAGTTCTTCCTGCTGTTGCTTCATTGTTTCAGAAAGTTCCTGAGCCTTTTTCATCATTTCATTCATGTCTATCATCAGTTACCTTTTTGTTTATAAGTTTATTAAGAATTTGCTAAACAGTGTCTTTTTAAATGTTTTTTATGCATCTGAAAATTCAATAGCGCTGATTTTGCTGTTTGTAAACACAGAGAGAATATCTTTAACCTGCGGAAATTCCCTTGCATTTTTACGTTTTAATTCTCTTGCCTGCTCCAAAAGAATTTGATCATGTTCGACTATTGTCCGCCTTGAAGTCACAATTGGAGAAATCTCACAGCTGACATGAACCGCGTGTCCACACCAGCCTGTCGCAATTTCTTCCAGAAAGCTGCGGTTTTGTTCTGTGAACATTGAAGGATAGTTTCCGCTTTTAAACGCTAACTTCAATTGTGTCCCGGACAAACTCTGAGGCACAGCATTTCGGACAAAGCTCGCCAGCTTTGATGATCGTTTTTGAACTTCAGCTGCAAAATCAGTCCACTCCTGTGCCGGTTGTTCAGGCGATTGTGCATTATTCTCCGGAACCAACGCTTTTTCTTTTTCAACAATCTCTACTTTAGCTACTTGCGTTTGAGTAGAAGTTTGCGGAATTCCAGGGGTTCGCGGAGCTTGCTGAATCTGTTGAGTTTGAGTATTAGTTTTCTGAATTTTAGGAGTTTCCGTAATTGCCTTAATTTGTTGAGTTTCCGGAGCTTGCTGAATCTGTTGAACTTCATGAGTATCGGGTGTTTGAGTATAAGCTTCCTGAGTTTCCTGAGTTTGCGTAAATCCTTGCTGACTTACGCTTGCATCCTGGATTGATCTTTCCAGAGAAACCGAAGTTTCGGCAACAGATGAATTGTTTTCATTTTGCTGAGAATAACTGGTCTGCTCCTGTTCTTTGACTTGCGTGACGGCAGTTTCTGGCTCCGAATTTACAGCATAATCCGGATTGTCTGCTACTTTATGAGTTTCCTTATTTCCGGACTGTAAAATGTTTTTAATGACTGAAGCATCCGCAAGCGGTTTTTTAACTTCGGAATCAGCCGGTGGCGAATGCTGATGTTTTTCTGCAGAATTATCCGTTACGGGGAGCACTGGGTCTTCGAGGGCAACTTTTACAGAAGTTGAGTTTTCAGCAGTTGTCTCTACAGGAGGTTCCCCACTTCGAATATTCTGGATTCCACTGATTATTTCCGGAAGACCAACCAGAGGTTCAATGGACGCAATTTGGAGAATTGTCATTTCAAAACAAATTTTCGTGTGGCCACTGCGCTTCATCTGCTCTTCCAGATCGAGCAAAATACGGAAAATCTGCTGTAACTCATCCGCACTTACAGCTTTGGCTAAAGCCGCAAAGACTTCCAGATCATCCCCTGAAATATCCTGGAACAAAGCCGGGCTTGTTCCTAGTGAGCGTACAAGTGCAGTGGTTTTAATAGTCTGAAGCAAATCTGCTAAAATGTCGTGAGCATCATGACCATGTTCATGCAGTTCCTGAAAATACCGCAGAGCCTCACCTTCATTTTTTCTCAGTAAAGCCTCCGTAAAAGCAAAGCGCGACTCACTGTCCAGAATTCCAAGTATTTGGGCCACTTTTTGATCAGATGCCCCTGTTCCGCTAAAACTGAGAATTTGATCAATTGCGGTCAAAGCGTCACGCATTCCGCCTACTGAATTCCGCGCTATCATTTCAATTGCCCTGCGTGACAGTTCAAGATTTTCATTACGGACTACTTTTTCAAGAAAATCCGCCATCGTTTTTATCGGGATTCTTAAAAAATCGTAACGCTGACAACGTGAAATAATAGTCTGAGGAATTTTGTGAGGGTCCGTGGTGGCAAAAATAAATTTTACGTATGAAGGCGGTTCTTCCAGTGTTTTCAGCAGTGCGTTGAAAGACTCAAGAGTAAGCATTTGCGCTTCGTCAATGATATACACTTTGTAACGGCATCTCGCGGGCACATAATTTACGTTTTCACGCAGTTCACGGATGTTGTCAATTCCACGGTTGGAAGCAGCATCAATTTCATATACATCCGGGGATGAGTTCTGATTTATTTCTACGCAGTTTTCACAGCTGTTGCACGGGTCACCGTTGTCTGGATTCTGGCAGTTCAGTGCGCGCGTTAAGATTCTTGCCGCACTCGTTTTGCCAACTCCACGTGAACCGGAGAACAAAAATGCATGTGCTACTCTGTCAGCAAGAACCGCGTTGCGTAAAGTTTGAGCCGCGGTTTCCTGTCCAATTAGATCGTCAAAGCGGGAGGGACGCAGCCGGCGCGCCAGCACAACATAAGACATAAAAGGGATTCCGGATTATTGAAGCGAGAGGCTGAGGAATGCGGCACATCTACAAAATCTTAGTGCTGCTTCCGTTAGGATCTGACACGGTTCGAAATTTTCAATTGCGCATCCCCAGCCATCAGAAGTATTTTAGATATTCTATAAAAATTTCATAAAGTATCAACTCTTTAAAAAAGTTATTTAATTAGCTTCCACTTCTTCACAAAGCCTGCGAATGCTGTTAGACTAAAACTCAAAATATTTCATTATTAATTCAGTCAGGTATCTTTCGTTATTTTTTTATGGCTAAATGGTTGATAGTTTCAGATGTCGTTCAGTTGCTGCATGTTCCGGAGGCGACCATTTACCGTTGGATTCGCCAGGGTGACATACCGTGCGTGGTACGGCGTGGAAAGCATTATTTTAACCAGTCTACTCTGGTAACCTGGGCTGAATCAAAACATATTCACCTCGAAAAGCACTCGCTCAGAAAGAGTAAAAAAAAACAAAAAGCCAGCGCTACTCAGTCCCCGCTGGTAGAGGCATTCGAAGCAGGAAATGTTTTTCACGCAGTTCCTTCGGGCTCAATGGAAACACTTTTCGGCGAAATACCGTCCTGCATGAATTTACCACGGCAGCTTAAAGAAACATTGGCAGAACAACTAATGCAGCGAGAACTGCTTTCTTCGACCGGAATTGGAAATGGAATTGCAGTTCCTCATCCAAAAACGCCACTTGGACAACAATTAAAAAAATCCATGGTAGGTACTTTTTTTTTAGAAAAACCATTGGACTTTAAAGCACCGGACGGGCTACCGGTTTTTGTCGTATTTGTGCTGTTGAGCGCTGATTCTTTTCACCATCTGCATTTGCTTTCTCAACTGGCACGTTTTCTAAATAATATAGAAGTAAATGACTTTCTCAAACACTCCCCTACATTAGAAAATCTCGTTGATCAATTTCAAAAAAATCTGGCGGAGACAGCTTAACAAGTTCCTTTCACGCGGTTTCGTTGATTCTGAAGCAGATCTACTTTCACGCTTTCAGGCAGTTTCAGCACGTGAAGCAGTAGTGATGATGATGGCCGCTCTGGGCATTGGGCTGGTATGTGGAATACTCGCAGTCAGTCTCAACTGGAGTGTTCATACCCTGCGGCTTTTCATCGCAGGGTTAGATCTCGGCTGGCGTTCGATTTTTTTCCCGGCTTTAGGTGCTGGGATTGCGGTATTTTTCGTACGTTATCTCATGCATGATAATGAGGGACATGGGGTTTCCTCAGTAATCAAAGCCATTGCAATGGGCTCCGGGACGCTCCGGAGGCGAATGATTTATTCCAGATTTTTTGGCAGTTTCCTGACAGTGGGAAGCGGAGGTTCAACCGGACTGGAAGGTCCGATTGTCAGCATCGGTGGAGCCATGGGGTCCACCCTCGGACGTTGGCTGGACATGAATGAACGTCACAAAAAACTGCTCGTAGGTTACGGTGCAGCAGGTGCGGTTGCGGGTATTTTTAATGCGCCATTGACTGGTTTGATCTTTTCCCTTGAAATAATAATTGGTGAATGGACTTATTTAACTATCCTGCCGACTATTATTGCTGCAGTTTCCGCGACTGAAGTCAGCCGCTGGATCATGGGTAACAAAATTGCGTTTTATCAGGAAATTGCCGGATTTTCGATCACCTCTTTAATTGCCTGTTTTGCGCTCGGAGCATTAACCGGTGTTATCTCAATCCTGTTTGTCAGAAGTTTGCATATCTGGGAAAAATTCTTTGCAAAAATTTCTCTACACCTTTGGGTACGTGCCGCTATTGGTGGTTTGTCAGTCGGAGTTCTAGGTTACTACATGCCGGAAGTTTTGTCTGAGGGATACTCTGCCACTCAGTCTTTTCTGACCGATTCAATCCGGCCTGAGCTGGGTTTTATCCTCTTGTTTGTACTGCTCAAATTTTTAGCCTGCGGTCTCACTCTGGGAAGTGGTGGTGTAGGCGGAGTATTTGCTCCCAGCCTCGTGATCGGCAGTGGAGTTGGCCTGGCTTTCGGGATGATTCTGCATTTGCTGCCACTGGATGGAGTTGCGGAAGACGCGGCTTTTGCCTTAGCGGGTATGGCTGGAATGGTTGCGGGAGTCATGCATGGACCGCTGACAGGAATATTCCTGGTTATGGAAGCCACTCGTGGGTATTCAATGATTTTGCCACTGATGCTAACAGCAAGCAGCGCCATGGTGGTTAGTTCGTTCTTTGAAATTGGTTCTGTTTATACTCAGGATCTGATTAAGCAGGGGAGTTTGATTAAACGTGGAACAGACAGATATTTGTTGCATCATCTGAATATTAGGGATATTTTAGACAAGGATTTCATCACCATTCCTGAAGGTTTGCTTTTAAGGGATTTCATTGATGAGTTCAAGAGAGCGCGTCGCAATTATTTTCCTGTACTCGATGCTGAGGAACAATGTGTTGGAGTTGTTTTTCTGGATGACATCCGTCCGCATCTTTTTGATACAAGTCTTTATGATTTAGTGACGATGGGATCTGTCATGCGAAACCTGCCCATCATCAATTTAAATGAACCGATCAATGTTGCTCTGGACAAGTTTGAAACGTCTAAAGCATGGTCGTTACCAGTCGTTGAAGGTAAAATATTTTTGGGAATGCTTTCCAAATCAACTCTCTTTGATCACTATCGACGCGAACTGCAAATTCAGGCTATTTGAAAAAATATTCACGAAACACTTGATATTTTTTCCTGTTTCCTTAACTTTACAACAACCGGTTTTTTAAGCAGACGAAGATTAGCTGGAGAATGAAACTAATTTCTGCTGAAAAATTCCACAAATTTTTTTAACCTTAAATGCATGGAGTTATGAACAAATCAGAATTAATTGAAGAGTTATCAGCCCGTACAGGTCATAATCCGAGATTAACAGACCAGACTGTGCGGATCTTTTTTGACCGCATCAAGGACGCTCTCAACGCTGGTGACAAAGTAGAAATCCGGGGTTTTGGTTCTTTTACGCTGAAAAAATATAAGGGATATTTCGGACGGAATCCTAAAACCGGAGAAACTGTGGAAGTCAAACCAAAACAGCTTCCAGTTTTCCGTACAGGCAAGGATCTGCGCAGTCGCGTCAACCGTTAACTTTCAGGGAAGATCAGGAATTTTCGTTCAAGTCTTCATTAGGTTGATCTAGTAAATCTTTAAATCGTGGCTGGGGCTCAATCATTTTAGTAATTTGAACTGCGTGCTTGCCTTTGTATGAACCTTGTGTCGCCATATATTTAAGTTTGTCCTGTACCAGGACTTTAAGCGGCTTGTCCTGATCCTGATTTAAGTTAATTCGGTCACCGTTTTTCAAAGTAAGAAAATCACGCAGGGACATGCGTGCTTCTCCAAGAGCAACCTTTACACTGACTTTGGAGTTGCGTAGATTTTCTTCAAGACGACTTACGTTAACTGCGTTAACCTCTTCATCAAAACTGGTTTTGCCTGCTTCTATTTGTAAGCGTACCGGATCAAGCATCAGATAAGGCAGACATATACTCATTGTGTATGGGACACGGTTGATTTCAACATCGAATGTTGTGCTCGCCACCACCTCTTCCTGTGGAACAATTGCAGCAAATTTTGGCTGTACTTCCATACGCTCAAAATATGGTTCCAAAGGAGTTAATCTCTTCCAGGCTTTACCCAGATCTTCGAGTGCACTGAACACGACTTTTGAGAGCATCCGAATTTCAATTCCTGTAAATTCACGTTTGGGAGGCGGATTTTCAAACCAGCCGTTTCCTCCAAAAAGCAAGTCGATCAACACGTGAACCAGATGATGTTCAAAGACAAACAAAGCGTGACCCTGAAGTGGATTCATGCCAAAAATACTTAGTGAAGCAGGGGTTGTAATTGCTCCAAGATAATCCCGGAAACTTACCAGTTCTGTAGAACGGCGTGTGATAGTTACGGGGCGTCTCACATGATGTGAAAAACTCTGTGCGTAAATCCGGGCAAAGCGGTCATAAACTGCTTCCAGTCCGGGCATCCGCCCACGTATAATCGGGGTTTGATGACCTAAATCATAAGGCTGAACCTCGGACTCGTCATGTACTTCAGGATTCAGTCGTTTGTCCTGTTCAACCGAAATGCGTTTTAAAAGTGCATTTAATTCTTTCTTCGACTGAGACATAGACTATTTGGAGTAATCCTGTGAAATTAGGAGTTCTGGTTTATCTTGAGAATAATGACGAACATGTTCTGATGATTCACCGTGAAAAAGAAGATGAACATCAGGGGCTCTGGTTGGCACCCGGCGGAAAAGTCGAAGCAAATGAAGCACCTTATGAAACGGCGGTTCGTGAAACTCAGGAAGAAACCGGACTGCATATCAAAGATCCGGAACTAAAAGCCCTACTCTCTTTTCCTGATGAAGGAGACTCACCTTTCGGTGATGAATGGCACGTATTTGTTTTTTACACGAACAGCTTTTCCGGAACACTCACCACAGATTGTCCGGAGGGACGTCTTAAATGGATTCCCAAAGACAAGCTGACTGAACTCGCTTTATGGGAAGGTGACCGTTTGTTTACGCCCAGAATTCTGGAATCCGGATGCTTTTCTGCAAAATTTCTTTATTCCGGCAAAACTTTAATAGACTACACTTTTTCCGAATGCAAACATCAATTGTAAATTCGAATGTTTTGAAACGCAAGGCAAGACAACTTTTTTCCATCAATTATACAATGTTCCGTCATTACAGCATAATCTTAATTTTCGTGTTATTCCTCTCCGGATGTCAGGTGCAAGTGCGTTATCCCGCGGAATTTCCTTCAAAAACTGTCATCAGCAATGAAGAAACTTTCTGGTTCTGGGGTTTAATGGGAGAGAAAAAATACGAGCTTAACGACCTCTGCCCTCAAGGCAGGGTTTATGAACTGCGAATCCACAACACCTGGATGCAAAGCACATACACTGCACTCACGCTGGGAATCTACAGTCCACGCACAATCACCATCGTCTGCTCAATCCGGGGCGAATAGTCCACGGATAATCCACATAGCATATCAAACATTTATTGACCCTGCTCTCTTGAACCTTAGAGCGTAGCCGGGTTAGGGTTCTTCTAGTTACCAGTCTATGCATCGTAACGCACTTTTAGGCTACATGGCTTTCAATTGCGGGCGCGATCCTGAGGCACAGTGAGACTTTGTTTTAATAATAATGATTTATACAATGCGTAAGGCGGAGCAAGGCTGACTTCATTACCCTTCAGTGACACGTAACAAGTTTATTACAACGTTATTGGTTTCGAAAAAATAATATTAAAAAATATTGCTTTTATCTTTGAGATAACTCAAGTATATTTCTGCAACTCTTAAATAAGTAAAACTCAATTAAAAGATGAATAAGTAAAAATTAATAAAACGTATCATTGCTGACAATGCGAGAAATCTCTTAAAATTTTAGTACTGATATTGTAGATATCTTTTCTACTTCTAAGATGAAAAATAATTAGTATAGAAGTTTTACGGCGACACCAATAAATGGAATAAATTAATGAAATCACACACACAGGTTGCCGTCATTGGCGGAGGAGTAGTAGGTTGCAGTGTCCTCTATCACCTCACAAAACTAGGTTGGAAAGATACTCTTTTGCTTGAACGTTCAGAGCTGACATCCGGCTCAACATGGCATGCAGCGGGTGGGATGCACACCATCAACGGTGATCCGAATGTTGCTAAATTACAACAGTACACTATTGAGCTTTACCAGGAAATTGAGGAAATTTCGGGACAGGAAATCGGCCTGCACATGTCAGGTGGAATAATGCTGGCAGCAACTCAGGAACGTTTTGACTGGCTGAAAAGCATGCATGCTAAAGGTGCATATCTCGGGATGGATACAGAAATAATAAGTGCCCGAGAAGCGGCCAAAATCATGCCTCTCATCAATCCTGATCATTTTGTAGGTGCACTGCTTGATCCGATGGAAGGTCACCTTGATCCTTCCGGAACAACCTGGGCTTACGCCAAAGCTGCCAAAAAACAGGGAGCTGAAATTTATCAGGGTGTGCGAGTAACAGATTTACTTCTCCAACCGGAAGGAGGATGGCGAGTGCTTCTGGAGAACAAAGATACTCAAGAACAGCATGAAATTCATGCGGAACACGTTGTCAATGCCGGTGGACTTTGGGCAAGGGAAGTTGGACGAATGGTTGGCTTGGAGCTGCCTGTACTGGCGATGGAACACATGTATCTGCTGACAGAAGATATGCCTGAAGTTGCAACATTCAACAAGGAAAAAGGTCACGAAATTCCGCATGCAGTTGATTTCGACGGTGAACTCTATTTGCGTCAGGAACAAATGGGGATGCTGATGGGAACTTATGAAAAAGCTTGTAAACCGTGGTCTCCCAAAGAAACTCCATGGGATTTTGGACAGGATTTATTGCCTCCAGATCTGGATCGAATCGCGCCTTCGCTGGAAGTCGGCTTCAAGCATTTTCCGGCGTTTGAGAATGCGGGAATTAAAAAAGTTATTAACGGCCCCTTCACCTTCGCTCCCGACGGGAATCCATTAATCGGTCCGATTCGTGGGCTCCCGGGATTTTGGTGTGCCTGCGCGGTGATGGCCGGATTCAGTCAAGGAGGTGGTGTCGGACTGGCACTGGCAAATTGGATGATTGACGGCGATCCAGGATTTGATGTGTGGGGTATGGACGTCAGCCGTTTTGGCGATTGGGCTACACGACCATATACTAACGCCAAGGTACAGGAAAATTATTCACGCCGCTTTTCAATTCGATTTCCAAATGAAGAACTTCCAGCAGGACGACCGCTGCGAACGACTCCGATTTACGATAAAATGCTTGCCGAAGGAGCGAGAATGGGTGAATCTTACGGTTTGGAAGTACCTCTCTGGTTTGCTCCTGAAGGTGTGGACGATCATTTTTCGTGGAGGCGTTCCACCGACTTTAAACATGTTGCGGCTGAAGTTAAAGCCGTACGTGAAAGTGTTGGCTTGCTTGAAATTTCCGGATTTGCGAAATATTCAGTAGTTGGCTCAGGAGCCACTGAATGGCTGGATCAGATTCTGGCTTGCAGGATTCCTAAGCCCGGACGTATGACGCTTGCTCCTATGCTCAACCAAAACGGGAAACTGATTGGAGATTTTACTCTCTCGAATATCGATTCAGAAGAATTTTACATCGTTGGTTCCGGTATCGCAGAAGAATATCATTTGCGCTGGTTTGATGAGAACCTCACGGAGCATCTTCCGGAAACTACGGATGTTCAAGTCATTCCGCACGGTACCGGAATTGTCGGGCTTTCGATTGCAGGACCGAAATCACATGCACTGCTGGCTAAAGTCAGTGATGAGGATGTTTCCAAAACAGCCTTCCGTTTTATGGACATCCGAAAAATGGAAATCGGCAATTCATCCTGTCTGGTTGGACGAGTGAGTTACACCGGAGATTTGGGTTATGAACTTTGGATGGAAGCAGATATTCAACGTTATGTGCTGGAACTTCTGCAGAAAGAAGGGGAAGAATTCGGAATCCGTTCATTTGGTCTCCGCGCCCTTAATGCCTTGCGCCTCGAGAAGAACTACGGTTCATGGGCCAGAGAATACCGACCTATTTACGGACCGTTTGAAGCAGAGCTCGGACGTTTTG
>MPMA02006275.1_pt1 | contig 11208 bp, 9 predicted proteins | sample 1617361 | NCBI WGS metagenome assembly MPMA02 (sample SAMN05944807, study PRJNA350692) | marine metagenome | biome: marine; feature: ODZ; material: water; isolation source: 180 m water sample filtered on 0.2 um supor filter | place: Pacific Ocean | collected 2012-04-08 | depth 180m m | reverse complement strand
TTGTTTGTGCGGGTGGACGAGGACGGACGGGAGCATGGCCGCGATTCAGTGGATCCATTGCTTTGGCCGGAAACCTCGGAATTCCTGCTACAGGGGAAAAGCCACGAGAAGATCATCACGTTGCTTGATGAGTTCATCGCCAAGGACGGGGAGAAGTCGATCAAGGACCCGCTCAAGCGCGCGGTATTGCAGCATGATCTTTGGGCAGTCTTCGACTGGACCGCAAACGTGTTAAATCCGCTTCCCTTTGGCGGCAGAGTTGACCCAAAAAAAATGGCGACCGGGGAACTGAACGCCACGCGCAAGGCGCTGCGCCAAAGGCTGGCCATGGTCATTCCACGGCTGGCGCTGGAGAAGTCGGCCATTGCCAATCTTCCGGACAATTACACGGCGGCGGTCAAATCCGGGGCCTTCACCTCCAGGCTCGACCTGGCGCACCCGCCGAAACACGTGCAGGCCAGGGCGTTCCTTTTGGACTCACACTTCAATCCCCAATTTGACCCGGTGCACCCGCCGAGACACTACCTGCCGGCCGACCTACTCGATCCGCACGGCTCGTGGGTCTGCATCCGGGGCCCTTTGTCGGGACCCTCTGCGCCGGTGCATGTCGAGTATTACCGCGGTCGTTCCCCATTCCTGGTCCTGCTTCGCCTGCCCGACGGCCGCCATGCAACACTCGATTTTCTCAAGCAACTCAACCAGGCATCCGCCCGGGAGTTTGATGCCAAGAAATGGAAGCAGCAACTGCCCCAGTTTCCAGTCGGCACAGCCGTCGCCTTGGTGCGACTGATGATGGTGGTCGATCAGGAAGGCGAAATTACGCCCACCCCGATCGTGCAGACCGCTCAGTTTCGCGTCTATCGCGAGGTCGGCGCCGACGTGAAGAACGATGAGGATAGTCAGGCGGTCTACAAGTATGTAATGCAACGCGCCAGGTTGTTCAGCGGCAAACAGGGCGGACTGCGGGCCATGACAGCGCACGAACGTTCGGGACTTTCATTGATTTACAACGATGATGAATTTCAAGTCAACGATTCCAAACACAATCGTCAGACCGTGATGCAGTCATGCATCGATTGCCACTCATGTGGAGGACCAACGGTTCACAGCATCTTCACCTTTCGGCAGGACGATTGGGTGCCCGGAGCCAGGACCTTGACCCACAACAACCTGCGACTCCTACCGACCCGCATCGACCTTGAGTTTGACAGGGTGAAGGCATGGAAAACTGGTCGGTACGATTGGGGGTTGTTGCAGGGCCTGCTGCAGGCCCGTCCAACTCAAAACTAATCCCAGCCCACAGCCACTTGCGCCGATGAAGAAAACGCATCGGGCGCATCGGGATTAAAGTCATACAGTGCCATCTACAGCAACCTCCACCAGATACGTGTCGCCGTTAGCGGTTGCGCTGAAGCTGGTTGCCGTTGCGCCGTCCTTGCGCAGATAATACGTGAGCGTCCATTCACTGGCCGGATAGTCCGAGAGGGTCTTCTTCCATTTCCATGTGACTCCGCTGGTCAGTTTCTCTGGCTCGTATGCTTGAGGTTCAGCCATCAACCCTCAGTTTTCAAGGCTGAAGGCTTTTTGCGGCAACAGTTAAAACGGCTTGAAAACTGCACTTAACGGGATGACAGTTGCTTAGCTATGAAGTCCCTACTAACCACAACCATCATCCTTTCGCTACTGGGCACCCCCGCATTTGCTGCTCAGCCTCCCCTTCCACCAGAAGGATGGGCCGACGGCTATGTAATCGCTAACGGTATTCGCATCCACTACTGGCGTACCGGCGGCGACAAGCCTGTTATCATCATGGCACACGGTTCATCCGACAACGGGCTCTGCTGGACCAACCTCGCCAAAGAACTTACCAACGAATATGACATTATCCTCCCCGATGCACGGGGCCACGGCCTCTCAGACCCTCCTGCCAAATCTGACCCCGCCGACGCCCAAGCCGAAGACCTCGCTGGCATTATCCGCAAACTGAAACTCGAAAAGCCCATCGTCATGGGCCATTCCATGGGCAGTTCTTCTGTCGCATGGTTCGCTGCCAAGTATCCCAATATTCCTCGTGCCGTCATTCTGGAAGACCCACGCCTTACACCTCGCCTACCTTCCAACTCTCGCACCTCCAACAACACCGAGGCCCAAGAGAAACGCCGAACCCAAATCCTCGCCAGAAACAACATGTCCTATGACCGGATAGTTGCCGATCAACTCAAGAAAAATCCCAGATGGGGACGCTCCGAAATTGAAATCTGGGCCACTTCAAAAATCCAACACCATCCCAATACCGCCTACCGCAGGCGCGGCAACCGGCCACAAACAACCGAAATCTTTGGCAAGATCACCGCCCCCACACTTATCCTCAAAGCTGATGCCCAAGGTGAACTCCGCAAAAAAAATATCGAGGTCACCAGCATCCTCAAGCACGGCAAGATCGTTCATATTGATGGTGCTGGTCACAATGTCCGACGTGACCAAAAGCAACGTCTGCTTAAGGCCTTAAAGGCATTTCTCGCTGGATTGTAAATCCACTGGTGGCAGGTGGATGACCGAGCTTCTCACCGCCTAACAGCAGCAAAACGGGTGAAGGATTGAAATGAAACACCTCCTAATCACAACAATCGCAGCCGTGCTGTTGGTGGGATGTGCTACGACTCAGCAAGGCACTGTCCAATCACCAGAAAGCTTAATTCACTTCACTGCCCCTACCTTTCCCAAAGGGCTCGAGGGAAAGATTCCAAGAAAGGTTTGAGGGCCTTTTTTCTTGAATCAACACCTCAGAATGTCCATTCCCAAAAAATGCTTGATAACCAAATTCCTATTAGTCATTACTTCAATCTGTAAATGGTAAACCAATGAGAAGTAACATCCTATTATCCCTCGCAGTCGCTTCATGCTGGCTGCCCCTTTGTGAAACGACGACCGCAAATGATTGGCCGATGTACCGTTGCGATGCTGGTCGTCGTGGTGTTACGCGAGACAGCCTTTCCGGGAATATGTCTCTTGCCTGGATTCGCGAATTACCAAAGTTGACACCGGCGTTCAAGGACGACCGATTGCAGTTCGATGCGGGATACGAACCTGTCGTTGCAAATGGACACCTGCTCATCGCTTCCTCCCTGACCGATTCGGTGAAAGCATACGATACGAAAACCGGAAAACAACTTTGGTCCTTTTATGCAAATGGACCGGTGCGTTTCGCGCCGGCCATCTCGGGAGACCTCGCCTGTTTCGGATCAGACGACGGCTTTTTGTATTGCGTTGAACTAGCGACTGGCGACCTTCGCTGGGAGCATCGCGCAGTGCCCAGTCAGCGACGCCTGCTTGGAAACAAGCGTTTGATTTCCGTTTGGCCCGTCCGCGGCGGTCCTGTTGTCGCCGATGGAAATGTCTATTTCGCCGCTGGTGTTTGGCCCTTCGAAGGTGTCTTTGTCTATGCTATGGAAATGGACACAGGACACGTTTTGTGGCGCAATGATCGCCTGGGTTACCTCTTTGGCCAGCAACCCCATAATACGAAAGCCATTGGTGGCCTGGCTCCCCAGGGATACTTGCTGATCAATGGCGACGAGTTGATCGTGCCGTGCTCAACGGCTTACCCGGCCAGATTGAACCGGCACACGGGCGAATTGATCGAGTTCAAATTACCTAAGGCTGGAAGATATCCCGGAGGTTGGTTCGCCGCCCTCGATACAGATACGGCTCGCGCACTTAGACGAGGAATACTGACGTTTGACGAAGTCATCAATCAACACGAGCACGAGGACAAAGTTCAATACAGTAGTGGCGGCGTGGAAGGATTGAGCCGCGAAATCCGCGCCGCAAACACAACGCTGAAGTTCGACGAGAAACACGATGGCGTCCATGGAACAATCCATTCGATGATCGTTGCGAATAACGCCTTGTTTGTAGCCACACGCGACGGTCGCGTCTTGTGCTTCCGCGATACCAGTCATACCGCTCCTGAAGCTCCTATCATTTGGAACCGTAAGACAACCCGACCGTCGATGTCGGATGATGCGATAACGACAGCAACGGCGGTCCTGGCGGGTTCATCAAGCAGACATGGGATAGCGATCGTGGTCGGTTTGTCAGACGGCTCGCTAACCAAAGCACTGATCGAATTATCCAACTATCACGTTGTCGTTTTCGATGACAATCACGATCGGATTCAACAACTGCGTAAAGAATTGGGCGAAGCAGGATTGTATGGAATCCGGGCCGCCGTCATCCATAGCGATCTGCAAAAACTCGAATTGCCTCCGTATATCACAACGACGCTGATTAGCGAACGATCTGACGTCGAATTCAAACCGCTACTTCAGACCCTCCGTCCGTTCGGTGGCATGGCGGTGGGTGGTCACGTCGGCAAAGACACATTGAAAAAGACTAAACTCGGCAACTTTTCGCTGGAGACGGAACAAATTTCCGGTCTCTCTGTGGTTCGGCGAGTGGGTCCATTGCCGGGATCAACTCAATATTCGGGAGATTGGTCGGCGAGCAAAGACGAGTTGGTGCGATTTCCGTTGGGTGTGCTGTGGTTTGACGACACACTGGCTCACTTCAAACGGTCCCCACAGCCAATTTTCGACCGCGATACGATGATTTCCAGACCAAAAAATTGGCATCTGCCGCGGTTCAAGGAGCACAACAAGATCGACTATCCGCTGCTGCCTCCCGTCTTGTCCGATATTTACACCGGCCGTGTATTGGATGATTCGGAACGTAGTGATTTGCGAATGAATCTGAAGCCGACTTCACCATCGATCCTTGAACCCAGTCAGTATCGGCTTCCGGGACAACCGAACTCGACGAAACCAGGTCGTCTGGTCGCGGGCCAAAGAGTCAATCCACTGACGGGTGAAACCGAACCACGAACATTTCCCAAAACCTATGGCTGTGATGGGGGTGTGGATTACGGTGATTTCTATACGCTCCGAAGCGGTACCGCGGCATTTTATGACAAGACGATCGAAAGCGGGACGGTCTTTCTAAGTGGGCCCAGAAGTGGGTGCACCAACAGTATCATCCCATCCGGCGGTTTATTGAATGTGCCTTACTACTACGATGGCTGCACATGCAGTTATCCGCTGCCCACCGCCATGTCACTGGTCGCTATGCCTCAAAGCCACGAGCAATGGTCGTCGTGGGGTAAAAGCGAAATCGAGCCGGCGAAGATTCAACGCATTGGGATCAACTTTGGCGCGCCAGGCGATCGGATGACGCGCGATGGAACACTTTGGCTGGACTTTCCGTCGATCGGCGGACCCTCTCCAATTGTCAACAGCGAGGTCACGACATCCACACATTATAGCTATAGTCACAGCGTGTGGATGCGAAGTCCCGAGCCCTATCCGTGGGTCAGTGCTTCAATGGCCGTGGGCCTTGAGCGATTCATCATCAAGGATCTGAAACCAGGAAGATATTTGGTTCGCCTATATTTCGCGGAACCCGATGTCCCTGGCCAGAAACATCGGCTACAGGATATAAAACTCCAAGGTCGAAACGTCGTCGTCGATTTCGATGTTGTCGATGAAGCCGACGGCGTGATGAAGGGTGTCATCAAAGAGTTCGCAAGTATCGAAGTCAAGAATGATTTGACGCTCGAACTTTCCGCGGCAAACGGTAAAACAGTCATCAGTGGAATCGAACTAATTCGACGGGATTAGAACGGAATCACTTCGACTCAGACTCGTCCTGTCAATTTACTCAGCCGACGTTTATGACACGAATGTTTTGAGTGCACACATCGATTATATGCTACGCAAATCTAGCGACAATTGACCACATCTAAGAACGACCAATCCGATTGAGTCGACCATTGCAACAGTGTGTCTTCGGACCACCCGAACCAAAGGTGCGGATGTGAATGCGGTGGATGTTCAACCTCAAACACCACTAGATGAGGCCATTCAACGCAAGCATCCCGAAACAGCCGACCTCCTCCGCAAACACGGTGGCAAGACGGGTGAAGAATTGAAAGCTGCTGGCAACTAAATTTTCCGATACCTGCACAACGTCCCCACCACGCCATTTAAGGCATTGTGACATCTTGGGTGGTCTGCTATCGTCGCCCTCTCTCAGGCCTATGAAACGCAACTTTAATTTCGCAGTTGGCAACCGGTTCACAGACGGCCTCATAATCATCATTTCAGTCGTGCTATTGATGGTTTTTCCTCGGGAGCCAAAACCGCCGAAAATCTCAATTCATCAGGCTGCCAAAGACGGAAACATTGAAGCCGTCAAACTGGATTTGGCTGATGGGATGGATGTGAATGCGAAGGATGATAGAAGAAGGACTTCTTTGCATTATGCGGCTGAGGAAGATTACAAGGAAATCGCTGAACTGTTAATCGCTGCAGGTGTAAATGTGAATGCGAAGAATAATCTTGGTGGGACTCCTTTGCATGAGGCGACTGCTTCAGGCCACAAGGAAATTGTCGAGGTACTTCGTCACCAAAGGTGCGAATGTGAATGCAAATATAGGGGGATGGACTCCTTTGCATCTGGCGATTGATGAAGGATACACAGAAACCGCCGATCTCCTCCGCCAACACGGTGGCAAGACGGGTGAAGAATTGAAAGCTGAAGGCAAATGAAACAAATTATAAAACATGCAATGAACGCAAAAAAAACTTATATAGCTCTGCCGGTGATCTTGTTGGTTTTTGTGCTTTCCGCTGTCCAGCAAGTTCAAGGAGAACTCAAAACAAAAACCATCACCGGAAGGATATCCGGCGAAAAAATTACATTTGATATCTACCTTCCTGAAAGTTACCGCAAGGAGGGGGTGGGGTATCCAGTCATCTATAACCTGCATGGTCGCGGTGGTTCCTACAAAAGTGGTGGGGCATTTCGTGCCGCCATGAAGAAAGCAATTGCTGATGGCATTCTACCGCCCGTCATTGCGGTCTACCCCGACGGCACCAAGAATGGCTGGTATGCCGACTCCAAGGACCGATCCATTCTAATCGAAACCCCCATTATCCGCGAAATCATACCCTGGGTGGATGCTAACTATAACACCAAGGTATCCAGGGATTTTCGCGTGATCCAAGGCTTTTCCATGGGAGGATATGGAGGGTCACTATTGGCTGCGAAGTTTCCCGAACTTTTCAGTGTTTGCATTAACTACGATGGGGCTATGTGGAATTGGAAAAACATGATGAGAAAGAGCAAAAAATGGCAATCGGTGGCTCCAGTCATGTTTGACAACGATAAGACATATTATGAGAACAATTCGTCTCCCTGGGCTTTCGCAACCCTCAACCGGGACAAGATCAAGGGCCGGCTCCATTTCCGTACATTGGTTGGTTCGTTGGGTTCAGGACTTCAGGAATGGCGCGACCATCTAAATTCACTCGATATTGAGATGGACTACGTGGATACCAAATGCAGGCACAATCTCCAGTGTCTCCACGAAGAAGCCGGCGATGGAAGCTTTCGCTTAATGACTAAACAATTTGCCAAGGCTGCGGCAGCCCCGGATCAGTTGCCTGACCCGGTCACGAAGGTTTCGGAAGACTGGGTTGATCTCTATGAGCCTCACGTCGATGGCGAAATGTCATACCGTCTCATGAAACCTATGGTGTTTGATTCCAACAAGCGCTACCCTGTTATTGTTTCATTGCATGGTGGAGGTGGCAGAGGGGCGGATAACCGGAAACAACTGCGCGATTGGAACAAAATTCTTGCCGACAAGCAGAGGCGTTCCGATCACCCCTGCTATGTGCTTGCTCCCCAGACAACCCGTCTATGGAATGCTTCAGACCTAAAGAACATTAAACGTGTCATTGCGGCATTGCCGTCTGTTGATATGGACAGAATCTATATCCTCGGGCATTCAATGGGAGGGCATGGGACGTATATCCTCATACAAATTGATTCCAGTTATTTCGCGGCGGCGGCTCCTTCGGCCGGTTCTGGCCTGCATAAGACTGGTGAATTTATCGATGCCTCCTTGATTAAGGACGTCCCGATATGGTCCTTTCATGGAGACAAGGATAAGGTTTGTCCAATTGAGCGTGATCAGAAACTTTTCGCTGAGATGAAAAAATCAGGAGGAAACATGAAGTTTACGACCTGGGCTGGTGACGGACATGGCGTTGCCAAAAAAATGATTACCGGTAGTGATAATGGCACCACCCAACTCAGCAGCGATCGATGTGATGGGGAGACGGAGTTTATGAAATGGCTGTTCGCACAAAAACGTTCAGATAATCAACAAAACAGCGAGAAGGAGTAATTCATGAACAAATTAAGGTAATCAAAAACTGTTCTACCGCCTCAAACTCGTAGAATAACCCTAAATCAATGAAACACCTCCTGCTCACAACAATCGAAGCCGTGCTGTTGGTGGGGGGGGTGCTTGTTTGCATAGGAACGAAGAGATGGAAGTAACGATTCGTCGGGCCACTACCAATGATATTGAGGAAATCGCGAAGCTATTCGATGCCTACAGGGTGTTTTTCGAGCAGGGTAGTGATTTGTCGTTGGCTCAAGAGTTTCTCGGGGATCGTTTAAGTAATTCGGAGTCTGTTATCTTTTGTGCGTATGCCTCGGATGGACGGTGTGCGGGGTTTGCTCAACTCTATCCAAGCTTTTCTTCGGTTTCAGCGAAACGAATCTGGATATTAAATGATTTATTCGTGTCTGAGTCTGTTCGTGGAATGGGGATAGGGACAAAACTGCTTAACAAAATCGAAGCATTTGGTGAAGAAACACAGGCCAAGGGGATTTTGATTGAGACAACAGTGTCAAACACAGGAGCGCAAAAGCTTTACGAGCGCAACGGTTATCAAAAAGTAACGGAGCGGTTTTTCTATGAGCGAAAGAATAAACCCTAAAAGAACAAGACTGATTGACTAAACCAACCCGCTCCACCACCAAAACGCTAAATGAAACACCAACTAATCACAACAATCGCAGTTGTGCTGTTGGTGGCGTGCGGGCCAAGTGGCGATCCACCGCCGCTGGCTCATTCAATTGAAGACGGCAGGCAAGACCTCGCCCGACAAACGGACATCGAGCCTGTGTTGTTTGTCGCAGATGGACTCAATGCGGACGGCTCGCTGGTTGAAAATTATCAGCGAGGCCTCAAGTATGCGATCGACTATTTCGGAAACTATGGACCGTATTACATCTACTTGCTTGGGCCTGGTAATGAGCAAAGCGTCAGAGACATCTATTTGAAAAGAGCTGAAAATAGAGCCAACCCGAGTGCGTTGACTGCAATCAAAGAACAAATAGAGGAGTTTCTCAAACGGCCTAATATTATTGCGGAAACAGACGCTGTCTTGGCTGGCAAGGCGGAAGGTGGGTTGACCTGGAGTGAACCTCCACGACGTGTATACGAGGATGTCACCACAAACGCCAAGGGACGAGAGAACGATCCCATAGAAAACACGTGGGGAGCACTGCATGAATACCACCACGTTTTTCAGATCGCCCATTGCGATTCGTATCAGGAGCGGACTTCCGACCACAATCTAAACTCGTGGATGGCCGAAGGAATGGCAACATATAGTTCCGCGAAGTTTATGGAGAATCTCAACTTAGTCGATTTCAAAAGCCACATGCTGGAGTTGAGAAAGACGGGAGGCAATATTGGGGAACCGGGCATAAACGACTTTATATCGGGTGGGAAAACCTGGCGCTTGGATGACGAAACCTATTGGGAGACAGGAGGGTCTGCACAGGTCTACTACATGCTGGGAGCCTGGGCGACAGCCTATCTCATCCACGTTCAGGGCGTCGCTGAAGTTACCGTCCTGAAGAGTTGGTATTTTGATATCCCTCGCATTGGAAAATCCGCGACTTTTGAAAAGCACATGGGTTTGTCCCTGAACGAGTTCTATACAAAGTTTGATGCCTTTATCAGGCAATCGAATGATGAGGTGATGAAAATCTTCGCGGAAAATCACGCGAAGCAAATCATGCTGCAGATCAAATAAAAGTGGCCGAATTTCTTTTAATTAAAGGCGCGAAAATAAATGCCATTGATGAGTTAGAACGTACTCCACTGGACAATGCCATACGATGGAAAGTTCCCGAAATCGCCAACCTCCTCCGCAAACACGGCGGCAAGACAAGGAAAGAATTGAAAGCTGAAGGGAAATGAAACACCTCCTAATCACAATAATCGCAGCCGTGCTGTTGGTCGGGTGTGGGACGACACGACTTGTTACAATTCACACATCTGCACAAACTGGGAACATTATAGCCGTTAAACAACATCTAGCTGATGGCGCGGACGTGAATGCGAAGGGTGTTTCTGAATGGACACCTTTGCACAACGCAGTTCAGTTTAGCCAGAAGGAAATCGTTGAACTGCTTCTGTCCAAAGGTGCGAACGTGAATGCGAAAGATTTATGGGGAAAAACTCCTTTAAACCGCGCAGCCCAGTTTGGTTACAAGGAAATTGTTGAACTACTTATTGCCAAGGGTGCGGATTTGAATACAAAGGATAAGCAGGGAGTAACTCCTTTGCAATATGCGGCTTTAAGCGGTCGCAAGGAAATCGTCGAACTACTCATTACGAAGGGTGTGGATATGAATACGAATGAGGGCGGACCGACTCCTTTGAATATAGCAATCCTAATAGGACGCACGGAAATTGCCGAACTACTTATCACAAATGGTGCGGATGTAAACGCGAAGAATAGAGATAAAAAAACGCCGTTAGATTTGGCCTATGAGTGGAAACAAACCGAAACCGCTGATCTGCTCCGCAAACACGGCGGCAAGACGGATGCAGAATTGAAAGCTGAAGGGAAATGAAACAAACCCTCACACTCCTCCTGTTTACCTTGTCGCTTGGGCTGTGCGGCCAAGCCGATGGCATCGAGGTCAGCCCCGACGGCAAAAAACTTTATGTTAACGAAAGCAAACAGCGCAACGTGTGGATGTTCGACCTCCAGCCCGATGGCTCGCTGGCGAATAAAACACTTTTGAAAAAATTCCCCGACCACGGTTTCGACGGCATGCGCTGCGACGTGGACGGCAATCTATACATCACCCGCTACGGCAAAGGCACCGTGGTCGTGCTGTCACCCGCCGGGGAAATCCTGCGCGAGATTGACGTGCTCGGCGCGCGCCCCAGCAACCTCTGCTTCGGCGGCCCCGACGGCCGCACGGTGTACATCACCGGAGTGGTGCATCAACGGCTGGTGCAATTCCGCGTGGAAACGCCGGGAGCAGCTT
>MPMA02198940.1_pt1 | contig 11252 bp, 7 predicted proteins | sample 1617361 | NCBI WGS metagenome assembly MPMA02 (sample SAMN05944807, study PRJNA350692) | marine metagenome | biome: marine; feature: ODZ; material: water; isolation source: 180 m water sample filtered on 0.2 um supor filter | place: Pacific Ocean | collected 2012-04-08 | depth 180m m | reverse complement strand
AGCCATGCCCGTCGATATACCCCACGTTCCGCTCCCATGTTTGATACCTACGGCCAGCTCTATATCTATCTGATCTATGGGGTCCACCACTGCCTTAATATCACTACAGAGCCACCTGAGCACCCGGGTGCAGTGCTGATCCGGGCCCTGGAACCCCTTGAGGGGATCGAGGTGATGGCTAAACGACGGCGAACGAGCAACCCCTACCAACTCTGCTCCGGTCCGGGCAAGCTTTGCCAGGCTCTGGCGATCACCCTTGAAGAGAGTGGGAGGCCCCTCGGTGAGCGGGTCAGGATAGGAGATGACGGTCTCTCTTGTGGAGAGATCAGATCGGTCCCCAGAGTTGGAGTGAGGCGGGCTACAGCGCTTAAGTGGCGGTTTTTGCTCTCCGGCAGCCCCTATGTCAGCCATCCAAACCCCGGCATTGAGAGCTGAATGCGCCTCTTTGTCGCCATCCCTGTTCCCGAGAGGCTCACTCCAGCCCTAAAGAGGGTGCAGAGAATGATCGATCCAGACCGGGATAAGCTTAAGATAACGAATAGTTTTCATATCACAATCAGATACTTAGGTGAGCAAGATAGAGAAAAGACAAAAGAGATAAAAAGGGCGCTCACCGCATTTTGCTTCGCGCCCTTTGCCCTTCATTTAACAGCCCTCGGTTTTTTTGGGAGGAAGGATAAGATGAGGGTGGTCTGGGCCGGTCTGGCGCCTTCCAGGGAGCTTGATCGCCTCTTTGGTCAACTCTCATCCCGGCTCCGCTTTCTCGATCTTGAGGTGATCTCCGCCTTCCACCCCCATATTACCCTCGCCCGGGCAAGAAGAGGGGGAGGTCGAATCACCCTTCCCAATGACATCGTCGTTGAAGATCACAACCGCAGATTTACGGTCAGAGAGCTGGTCCTCTATGAGAGCAGATTGTCGCCGGCAGGGGCATCCTACAAGCCGCTTCATAGCGTCTGCGCCAGCGCTTGAAAAATCCCTCTCTCAGGCGTCAAGCTCCAGGGTGATGCGGCGGTTTAACTTTCCTTTTTTCTCGATCTTTTTTATCCGAACCGGCCCAATTTCAGCTGTTGAGGCATCAGGGCAGCCGATCTTGCCCCCGGAAGATAAAAAACGGTTCGGTCAGTGGTGATGCCGCTCTCTGATGAGTGGGTCGCGCTGGCTTTGGTCGATTTAAGACAGCTCTTTTACGACAGGGCACTTCAGTTGGCAAGGTGAAGATGGGTCAGTAGTTGTGTGTGTTCAGTATACCTCAAAAGGAGAGGTGTGTGATGGACGCTGAACTATACGCAACAACTCCTTTGGCTCTGAAGAAGTAGGTTTTTGAACGGTTTTGATTTCAAATTTTGCGACAACTCCGGCAAAAGATGCTGAGCATTACTCTGAGATTGGTGTTTTTTTCTAGTCCTGGATTATTAATTGATAAGGCTGATTGGGAGCAGATAGGTTTGATTGAAATCAATGCTCTTGGGCCAACCTTGAGGGCCGTCGTATTAGTAACATAAATGATTACTCAAGAGAGTCGCTTACAATGTATTTCGAATTGATGTCATATTTTAAATCTTTGAGAACATTTGAAATCAATACTCTAGGAGGGTCGAAATATTTCTTTTTTATATAAGCGGAAATATCTGCACTATTATTATTAAATTTATTTAAATATATCTTTGCTAAAGAACCATCTTTTACAGTAATTGCTGATGCATTCATCGTTAGAATATTATCTATTATACGTACTGTAGAATTTTCTCCAACACTAATTCCTTTATCAGTATTGTTAGTTATTAGATTGTTGTTAATTGTAATTTTGCTGCCACTTACATCAATACCATCTGTCAGTTTATTTGGATCGATATAGTGTGCACTATCGATGATAAATTTACTTTTATTTATACTGCCTTGGCAAAAATCAAGATCTAGCTGATCTGCCAGATTATTCAAAAATAATGAATTATCAATTTTTACTAATGAGCGCTTGATATTTAATCCATCATCGGAAATACTATTAGAAAATTGCGAATTATCTATAATAACATTGGCATCGTGGATAGACATTTGACCAGATAATGTTATTCCATTTATTATCGCTTCACTTCCGCCAGATATTTTAAAGTAATTTAATTTAACATTGGTTTTTTTTATACCATTTCCGATTACAGAAAATGTACCAAATGGCTTGTCTTTTAACGAAGAAATTATAATGGGTTCACTTTTACTACCTTCAGCGAATAGTGAACCATTTATTAAAAGAGATACCTTGCTACCAATTTGGATTGTAACACCCTTTTCAATTCTTATATTGTAGTTATTTGGAAAAAATAAAGATGACTTAAGAAAATAATTCCCCTTTTTGATTAAAATTTCATTCGATTTGCTATCGATCTTCCACAGTATGTTGTTTTCATTTAAATTTTTAAAAACCATATTTGGTGTTGGTAGTTTATCTTGGGTTCTTGCTTTATTATAATATATATGTCGAGTATGTATTTTATTATTTGTAATTGAATTTATTAATGTAACCTTGTTTTTACCAAGTATATTTAGTGGAATTATTTGTTCTTGGTGAATTATTTTAAAACTATCATTTAATAATGGCGCCTTAATTGTTAGTTGATTATTTATTTCAACTGTTTCTGTCTTTTCTGATGAATGTTCTATTTGAGTATTATGTTTATTTATCGAGATGAATACGTCAGTAAATGAGTCATTAATTATTCCTACATTATGTTTGCCACCGTTGTTATAACTGGTCATATATATTTTATTATAGTTTAAGTAATTATTTGCTGCGTTAATATTAACGTTTAGTCTGTGATAAAATTTCTCGATTGTATAATTAATTATTCTATATGGCTGATTACTCTCAATTAGTATTTGTTTGTCTTTATCAAACTGTGAATTCGATAAATTAATCAAAAGTTGTTTATCATTTATTATTTTATACAGCTCTTTATCTCTTAACATCCTAAAATCAGGATCCATTGTTAGGTATTTAAATAATAAGTGAGTCGAAGCTCCATTATATGGGCTTATTGTCTCATATAATGAATTATTATACTTTGCAATAGTATTGTAATTAGACTTTAAATTGTCTTCTATTCTAAACAAAATTTTAAAGCGACCGGTCGAATGATCATAAATATATTTTAAATTATCTCCAGTAATTTGATGTGAATTATTTGTAATTGACATAAATGCCAAATATTTAGCAAAATAGTCAACGTCTATGAGATTCTTTATTAAAGATATATTATTTGTTTTAATTGAATAAAATAAATCATTTAATTTACCTAATGCAATTGATGAATTTAGTGAAGTACTTACTATTTCTTTATCATTAATAGTTAAATCTGTATCTGATATATGTCCAATTCCTTTATGATTCCAGTCGTCATTAGATTTCATAATTGTAAATTCATTTATACCATATTCTCTTTCTAACCATTCTTTTCCATGATTTTCAACTAGCAAATAGGAACCAATTATTGTTCCATTAATTCTCAATATCACATATTTTCCTACAGGAGAAATGAGTCCTATGCTAGCTGCTAATTTGTTTATAACATTTGTCGTTATATCAAGATCATCAAAAGAACTTATAAGATTATATTTTCTCATATTATTGAGATAAGAAGATTGTTTATTATGTTTTATTTTTAATGAATAACCACCTTTTCTAATTGGTATTAATGATTCGGATAATCCAATATTGTATTTTAAATTATCGTAGGGCGAAATACTTCTTTTTATCGGTGATAATGAAGTCCCATGGAATTTAAATTCAATATTTTCTTTAGTGCCATTAATTAAAACTTTTGCATTTCTCCAATTATTCTGTTCATCTGGTATAAACCCTTCACTATTAATAAATGAAGATAACTTATTTTGCATATGTTTAATATCTTGAATTGATAAAAATAGATCAATATATGAGTCAACATTTAAATTATTTTTATTAAATATTTTATAAAAATAAAATTGATTCATTGTCTTATCTACCAATTCAACCAATGTATTTCCAATGTACGGTATTTTATTACCCAATATAATCATTGCTTTGTATCCTTTTCTTGTATGATACAAAGGCACCGCCACAAAAAGGATCAACACTAATATTATTAAATACTTTTTCATTAATTATTCTTCTTCATAATACGATATTATCATATGATCAATCATTGAAATTTCATTGTTTCTGTCACCAAAAAATATAGAATCAAAAATCAACTATCCTACTGCTGCATGAAATCCTGCCTGGCACCAACCATCGGCTCAGGAGTCTCCTCTCTCAGGCGTCAAGCTCCAGGGTGATGCGGCGGTTTAACTTTCCCTTTTTCTCGATCTTTTTTATCCGAACCGGCCCAATTTCAGCTGTTGAGGCCACATGGGTGCCGCCACAGGGCTGCAGATCGACCCCCTCGAAGTGGACGAGGCGGATTATGCCGCTGCCGGTGGGGGGGCGGACCGAAAGGGTTCTGACCAGTTCGGGCTGGGCATTTAGCTCCTCTTCACTGATCCATTGAAGGGACACGGGGTGATCTTCCTCGATCACTCTATTGAGTCTTTCCGCAAGTTCCCCTCTGTCGATCGGTTCAGGAAGGTCAAAATCGAGCCTTCCACTTCCATCACGAATCGAGCCACCGGTTACCGCTGCCGGAACAATACTGCAGAGGAGATGGAGGGCACTGTGCATTCGCATCAGGCGGTGGCGTCTCTCCCAGTCGAGGACCAGTTCAACCTCCTCTCCCACCCCTGGAAGGGGTGAGCCGCTCTTGGGAAGGTGAATCAGCAGGCTTGAATCCTGATCGTAGAGGGTATCTTCAATAACCACTTTGCTGTTGTCAGCCAGGCGCATATATCCGCAATCACCGGGTTGTCCGCCCCCTCGAGGGTAGAAGACGGTTCGGCAAGTAGTGATACCGCTCTCTGAGGAGTGGGTCACACGGGCCGTGGTTGATTTAAGATAGCTCTCTTTTCGACAGAGCTCTTCAGTGGGCATGGTGGATATCGGTCAGTTGGGTGTGGGTTCAGTATACCTCAAAGAGAGAGGCGAACACGGCACGCTGAACCAGAATTCAACAACTCCTTTTGCTCTGGAGCAGGGGGTTTTCCAATTGTTTTGATTCCAGATCTTGCGACAACCCAGGCCAAAAGATGCGAAGCATTAAACTGGTGCTGGTGTTTTATCTGTTCCTGGATTATTTCTTGATAAGGCTGATTGAAGGCTTGATAGGGTTGATTGGAACTAATACCCTTGGGTCAATAACTAATGCCCTTGGATCAATCTTGATGATCGTCGTGTTAGTGATTGCTGGTGAGGTTGTACTGAGAGTAGGGCTCACTGTTGGTTGCTTTTCGCTCTTGGTCTCTTTTGACGGATTGGTTTCGGCAGTTTGACTCTCCGGACTCGGCTCGGTCGATTCTGAACTAGGGGTATTTGCACCATCTTCACTTGAGGATGGGGCAGATGAACTGCTTGAGCTGGCAGCCTTCTTCTTGCTTGTTTTCTTCTTGCTTGTTTTCTTCTTGGTTGATGAACCAGTAGCTGTATTGGCGTTGGATCCACCCGCACTTGGTGTGGTATTGGATGATGATGAGGTGGCTGTCGATGAACTATCACTTGGCTCCTCGGCAGGATTGTCCTCGGCAGGATTGTCCTCGGCAGGATTGTTGTTGTCTTCACTCGTACTCTGGCCACTATTAGAGCGTGAGCTTCTGCGTGATTTTTGATTCAAGTCGATCGGTTTAAACTCAAGCGAAGAGAGGAAAGTCCATGCTTGAGAAAACCACTGATCCAATGTCGAGGCCTCACTTTGGCTATTGTCTACTCTGAGGGTTCGATCAAAGGCCTCAAAGTAGGCTTTAACGCTTCCTGAGACTGGGGTCGCTGGCGTGGGTTGACTCTCCGCCGAGTCGACAGTAGTCACCAGCATAGGACGATCAAGGAGGACTGGAGGGCCACTGCCTTGAAGATTATCGACCACTACCTTCCCATGTCGGAGGAGGATGACCGTCGAACCATCCTTGCGGTTCCAGACATCAAAGACCGTTCCCCGAACACCAATAGTGGCAACAGGTGTCTTGATCTTGTAGCTCTTCGAGGGCAGCAGGCCCGTAAGAAACCGAAAGATCCCCCTGGCTGAATTGAGTGTTACAGCCCCCTGGGTGCTGTCAGGATTATAGATAAACTGGTCAAGCTGAACCGCTGTATCGGCACCCAGACTGACCTGGGTGTTGTCATCCAGAAGCAGTGTTGCAAGGCTGTTCTTGCCGGTCTTGATGAGCTCTGTATGGTAGACCCTATCTCCTTGTCTGAGCATCCGCTCCATCTCTTCGAAGGCGCCACTAACACTGTTCACGCTCCGCTCTACTTCGCCTATCTCAACCGGCGTCGCAGCGCCCACTGATGGCGTTGCCAAGAGCAGGGCGATCAGGAGAGAGGGGAGACCCACTCTTCTGGACAGGGCACTGCGATCCGCCACAAGTTGGGATCGGGCATCGCCGCTTAACCTTTTTCCAAAAGTGTGATCTATTGGAGTCTTGTTCATGGCGCTATACTAATAAGAGATCACCAGCAGGACAGTGATGGCGATCACACTCTTCGAACGAAAAATAAGACGAAAGGTGAACTTTTTAAAAGAGGGAGTTGTCTTAACGGTACGCAGTCCGCCCGATAGAGAGGAAAATCACCCATTCTCTATTGAAAAATCTTGACAATTTTTTCAGATCGAGTGGTTGTACTTCTTTTAGCCAGAGCAACTTGTTATTCTCTATCTGGTGTTATTGCCAGAAACACCAACTTTCCCCTAAAGCGGATAAATGCGTTGAATACGCCTATTTGACAACACAACAATGGCTGAAAAGTCTCAAAAATTCTCCGGTGTTTTATCTCCGGTACTCACTCCATTTTCAAAAGATCTCAAACCAGAATCGAGACGACTTGTTGAACACTGTCGTTGGCTGTTATCTCAGAATGTCGCTCTTGTTTTGTTTGGAACAACCAGCGAGGCAAATTCACTATCACTGGAAGAAAAAATATCCTTACTTGATGACCTGATTGATGCTGGAATTAACCCGTCCTTGCTGATGCCCGGAACCGGTTGTTGCTCTATAACCGAGACCGTTCAGCTAACTTCACATGCGGTAAAATTAGGTTGCAAAGGTGCTTTAATCTTACCCCCTTTTTATTACAAAGATATTAGTGATGACGGACTTTTTCGAAGCTATGCAGAGACTATTGAGCGTGTTGGTAACAGTGCGCTTAATATCTACCTTTACCATATACCACCAGTTTCAGGTGTAAGTATCAGCCTCGATCTCATTGAGCGTCTGATCATTAGGTATCCCAATGTAATAGCAGGGATTAAGGACAGCTCAGGCAACTGGAAAAACACTCAAAGTATATTGGAACGCAGATGGGATGACTTTCGAGTGTTTGCAGGGAGTGAACGTTTTCTACTTCAAACAATGCGCGCTGGGGGTGTTGGATGTATTTCTGCAACTGCAAACATCAATCCAAATGCAATATACAATCTCTACAAGGATTGGAAAATCAATCAAGCAGATAATTTACAAAAGCAATTGAATCAGGTTCGCACTATACTGGAGTCCTACCCAATGATTCCGGCACTGAAATCGGTTGTATCCTATTACAGCAACCATCCTGATTGGACGATGGTCCGACCTCCGTTCATTTCTTTAGAAAAAGAGACCCAAAAAGAACTCATTCAAAAACTCAAGAGCCTTGGGTTTGCAATGCCCAATCTTGATTAAACAGATATCTAATTGATATGAAGGATAGGGATTTGCTTGCAGCCGATGCGGGGCAGGGCATCAGGCTCACTTATGAAGCTGTGCTTTTGTAGTATGAAGCTCCGCTCCTTGATCTTCATGTTGTATAGGCTCTAGTGAGAGAGTCTTCCACAAAGTTAGATTGAGTGCTTTTCTTGCTTCAAGGTTTTTTGTGACGGCTATCACAGATAGCCTTCTCAAATTTATGTAGAGTAGACTCGATTGCTTGCACCTAATTACCACATCAAAGCCACTGTAGGCGCACCAGTAGACATTAACCTGATTAGTATTGAGAAAAATTCAATGTGATTCGAGTGGCGATATGATTTCAATAATGAGGCATTCAAAATGAAACCCGTAACCACGATTATCTCAGTACTATTGGCTTTAGTCGTTCTTTCCGGTTGCAAAACCACCCATTACAAGATCGAATTACGCCCCCATAATGACGGTCTCGAACGGACGTTGACCATCTGGCAGACCCCGTTCAAGCCCTCCGACCCTCCCAAGGATTTTCTCTCCAAGAAGGAGCGTACGCGCCTCCAGAGCTTGTTCGATCACAACGAGTACAACGTTGAGGAGGGACGTCACCTGTTCCGTGGCATGGTGAAAGAGAAAACCCTGCCGGACATTGGGGGAACCGGATCCTACCTTCGCCTGGCCAACCCGATGGGAGTGGCCTTCGTCTACCTGGAGCGCTTCCGGGGTGAGGACGATCAGGCCAAGATCATCGAGAAAAGCCTTGTCAACATCGACCAATTGTCCGGACATCTGGTGGACTGGTTACAAACGGAGGTTTCCGCGAAACCGGGTTGGGAGGTCTTCAAGAACTTCCTGAAGGAGGATTTTCCAAGGGATTTAAAGAACATCTATCTCTACTTTCGATCCTTGGACGCGGCGGACAATTTCGGATCCAACCTCGAATCCTATGAGATCATGGAAAAGGCCGAGGGCGCGCTGTTCGCCCGGGTCATCCAATATCTCTTCGAACGGGATTATATCTCGCTGCGTGACATTCCCGAGCTTCAGCGCTTGTTCGATGAACAGGCCAGCTCTGATCGTTTGTTCGAATTTCTCCAGGTCCAGCTGTCCAAGAAATTGAAGACCGACCTCAAGCCCATGTTCCGGCATCTCGGCGAACTCTTTCGCAACGAAAAAGTCCAGGCCTCCGTCGTCGCCTATTTTAAAAAAACGCCCGCCTACCAGAAGAAGCTGGAAGCCTGGCACCAGTCCCACCCCGAGTCGGAAAATCCGTCTCCGGCCTCGGTGATCGATGAACTGATCGATGACCTGACCGATGACCTGTTCGTCGAGATATTCACCCCCTCCACTTTTCCCATAGAGGTGCAGCTCTTTCTGGCTTCCGAGCCCGAATACACCAACGGCCACTGGGAGGACGGCAAAGTGGCCTGGCGGGGCAATCCCCAGGAGAATCTGGAGAGTCCCTCGGATGTTCCCATGCTTTGCTATGCCCTCTGGACCCAGCCCAACGAGAAGTTTCAGGAAACGCGGTTTGGCCGGGTGGTGCTGGAAGGGGAGACCTTGATCGAATACTCCTCCTGGTACGAATCCCTCACCACTGAGGAGGTCGGGAAATGGGACGATCACCTGACTTCTATGCGACCCGGTCCCGACCTGGTAGCCAGGCTCAGGGACTTCCGCTTTGTTCCCCTTGCCAAGGATTCACAATCCAAGGACAAAAGCCCCGCTGATTATTCCGATCAAGCCCTAGAGCTGATTCTGAGTGCTCTCAAGGGTGAATAGTGGTCGGGCTGATCACAGCCCCCGCGCTGGCAAGTTACGGCCTTCCTTTTCCCGGTTTCTTCGGTTATGGAAGAAGATCAGGAGTCGGGGACAGGAAACCGATGATTCCCATTCAATATCCTCCAGGCCAGCTCTGATCATTATGTTTTTTCAGGTATATCCCGGTGTGTTTAACAAGGTTGGTAAGCAGGCACACCTGATCAGTATGATTCAGCCTGCCTTGAGCGCTGTTCTGATTGCCACCCTGCGGCAACATCGCTGGCTACGGTTGCTGTCGGCAACAGCTCGACACCCCTGATGATATCAGCGGCCCTCTCAGCAACCATGATGGTTGGTGCATTCGGATTGCCATTGGGAAGTGTCGGGAATATGGAGGAGTCTACCACCCGCAGTCCCTGGATGCCGTGGACTCTGGTTTGCGGATCAACCACAGCCAGCCTGTCGGTACCCATCCTGCAGCTGCACGAGGGGTGATAGGCACTCTCGACCGCTCCTCGTATGAATGCATCGATCTCCTGATCGGTGGTGATGCCCTCCCCCGGGGAAATTTCGGATCCGCGAAAATCATCCATCGCCTGCTGAGATATGATCTCTCGAGTCAGGCGCACGCAGGCACGAAAACCTTCACGGTCGACTTTGTGCTGCAGATAATTGAACTGGATCTCCGGTTTATCCAGCGCACTTGCCGATCTTGCTCTGACCCAGCCACGGCTCAAGGGTTTGTTGTGACCGACATGAACCTGGAAACCATGCCCGCTGAATGAGGCCTTACCGTCATAGCGCATCGCCGCCGGTAGGAAATGATACTGGATATCCGGCCGCTTCAACCCGGCATGGGAACGAATGAATGCGCAGGACTCAAAATGGTTGGTCGCACCCAGCCCCTTCTTGGTCAGAATCCAGCGGGTACCGATCAACAGCTTTCTCCAGGGGTTGAGTTCGGCATTGAGTGTGATCGGCTGTTTGCAGCGAAATTGAAAGTAGACCTCAAGGTGATCCTGCAGATTCTCTCCGACCCCCGGCAACTCATGACGAAGTTCGACACCTGCCCGACGGACGACATCAGCCGGCCCTATTCCCGACAGCTGAAGCAGCTGTGGCGAACCGATCGGTCCCGCTGAAATAATGACCTCGCGTCGCGCGCGTACCAATCGCTGCTGCCCGGAGTGGATGTATTCGATACCGATTGCCCGCCCGGACTCAAGCCGAACCCGTTGACACAGTACTCCAGTCAGCACGGTAAGATTGGGCCGTTGCATCACTGGCTTGAGGTAGGCGTTGGCCGTCGACCAGCGGCGACCCTTTTTTACTGTCATGTGCATTGGCCCAAAACCCTCTTGCCGGCGGCCGTTGTAGTCATCCGTCTCAAGATAGCCGGCCTCGACGCCGGCCTTGATGAATGCCCGATAGAGTGGGTTGACCATCTCATTCCCGTTGTTAACAGCCAGTGGGCCGCCCTGATGGCGATATTGATCCCCGCCGAACTTCCAATCATCGGCCTTGCGAAAATAGGGGAGGCAGTTGAGGTAGTTCCAGCCCGTCGCACCGTGCTTTTCCCACTCATCAAAATCCATTGCATGGCCACGGACATAAACCATGCCATTGATTGATGACGAGCCTCCGATCACCTTGCCGCGTGGACAGTGCATCCTCCTGCCATCAAGATAGGGTTCGGGTTGTGATTCGAAAAACCAGTT
>MPMA02186136.1_pt1 | contig 11261 bp, 10 predicted proteins | sample 1617361 | NCBI WGS metagenome assembly MPMA02 (sample SAMN05944807, study PRJNA350692) | marine metagenome | biome: marine; feature: ODZ; material: water; isolation source: 180 m water sample filtered on 0.2 um supor filter | place: Pacific Ocean | collected 2012-04-08 | depth 180m m | reverse complement strand
ATGCGCGACGGCAGCGATGCAGTTGCGGACTGGCCGCTGCTCAATGCCATGCTCAACGTTGCCGCTGGTGCGACCTGGGTCAGCTTCCACCATGGCGGAGGCGTCGGCATCGGCTACTCGCTGCACGCTGGCATGGTCGTTGTTGCCGATGGCACGGATTCAGCGGCAGCGCGACTCGAGCGAGTGCTAACTACTGACCCCGGGACCGGTGTCATGCGACACGTCGACGCCGGCTACGACCGCGCTCGCGAGGTGGCCGACGAGCACGACCTGCGAGTCGGGCTGGTCGATTGAGGCGCGTATGAATCTCATTCTCGCATCACAGGCGGACAGCGCTGCGCTCAACCTGCGCGACCGATTGCTAGAGCTCGGAGAATGGCGCAAAGATGGCGAATTCCAGGGCACTCCCACATGGCGACTCGGTAGCGGTGACGGCTTCTGTACTGCGGGAACCCGCATGGCGACGCTGGCGGAGCTGCACCTCTACGCCGAGCACGTTGACCGCAAGTGGGAAGAATTGACCGGTGAAACGCCTGAGTGTATCGCGTTCCTTTCGCGCCACAAATCAGCTAGTAAACGACCCAGCCTCACCACACATCCCGTCGGCAACTGGGGCGCAGCCGACTACGGTGGGACGCCTGGTACAGTCTCTGGAACTGCACCAGAATGGATGACAGGACTGCTTCTCGCTATCTCGCGCACCGCACCAGACGATTACCAGGTCTGCTTCGAAGCGACGCACCACGGACCACTACTGGAGACACCGGCGTTCTTCGTTGAAATCGGCTCCGACGAGAGCCGATGGGAACTGCATGAGCCGGCCAAGGTACTAGCACGCGCCCTGCTCGAACTGAAGCCAGCCCGCGGAACGCCGATGGTAGGCATTGGAGGCGGCCACTACACACCGCGCTTCAGCGATGTTGCACTGCTTCACGAAGCGTGCTTCGGCCACATGATCCCGAAATACGCGCTAGAGCATCTCACGCCAGAGCTGCTACGGTCGGCACTGGAGCATTCAGGTGCTGAAGCCATCTACCTTCACCGCAAGGGAATGCCAAAATCAGCTGTTACGCGCTGGCGGGAGTGGGCGGAGGCGGAAAACATCGCGGTCGTTAGCTCGCAGGAGCTGCCAAAACGTGCTTGAGCCAGTGTAAGATTTTTAAGAAGACCACTATATAAATAGAATTCTATTCAGGAAGCAACATCTCGATAACTGCCTGCTTGAGTTCTGCAATGCCAGTTTCCTCTGTTGCTGATGTAGCGATGGCCCCCTCTGGAAGGGGTTTCTCTTGCTCCCGATCGCACTTGCTCCAGATATCGAGCCAATGGGCGTCGGGGAACCGCTGGCGCAACTCCTCGCGCAGTGTCTGCTGGCCTTCAATCGGGTAGCCTGAAGTACCTGAACCGTCGGTCACAAACATGATAGATGGCGATAGGTGCTCAAGCGCCGCGAGGCCATGCTTCTCGATATTGTTGCGCTGCGCGTCGGGACGGTCGAGCAGGCCGGGGGTGTCCATCACCTGCAATTTCTGGTATCTAGCGGTGATGTGGCCCAGACTCACCGACTTCGTCGTAAACGGGTATTCACGCACAGCTGGCCGGCCGGTGGAAATAGCACGCACCAGGCTCGACTTTCCGACGTTGGGCGCACCAGCCATCACCGCCAGCGGTGTTTCCGGATCGACCGCAGGCAGCCGGCCCAGTGTTTTTCGGGTGTCACGCAGGAACTCCAGCCGGTCAGAAACCTGCCGCACAATCGAGGTAAGGCGGCCGTAGCCCTGCCTCTGTAGCTGAAGTGCTCGCTCACCGCGGGCGCGCGCTGCTTTTGATGAGAACTGTCCGCCCAGCTTCTGCAGCTGTTTACGCGCCCAGTCTATACCGCCCAGCGACTGCCGTAGCTCGTCCAGACCTACGCTCAGATTGACGATGTCGCGGTCAAACGGGTGCAGTTGGTCAAGGCTTGGGAACTTCTCGACAATGGCTCCCAGTGGCGCCCCGAGGTTATCGGCCAGCGAAGAGAGCTTGCGCGCCGCGGAGTCGGATTGGCCACTGCGCTTCTTAGCTGCACTGTGAAGCGCACGCTCGATAAGCTGCTCTGCATCAAGTATCTCGGGCAGCGAACGCCATTCCATGCCAGCGCGAAAACGGGGGGTCTAAATCACATGTGGTCGATTACGGCCTGCCCGAACTCGCTGCACTTCAGAAGAGTCGCGTCTTCCATCAATCGATGGAAGTCGTAGGTAACCGTGCGTGCTGTGATGGTACTCGTGACTCCCTTTACCACCAGATCGGCCGCCTCGTCCCACCCCAGGTAGCGCAGCATCATCTCGCCACTCAGGATTACCGAGCCGGGATTCACCTTGTCCTGTCCCGCATATTTCGGTGCGGTGCCGTGCGTGGCTTCGAAAATGGCGTGGCCGGTGTCGTAGTTGATGTTGGCGCCAGGAGCGATGCCTATGCCACCCACCTGCGCCGCTAGTGCATCGGAGATGTAGTCGCCGTTCAGGTTCATGGTAGCAATCACTGAATACTTGCGCGGACGCGTCAGCACCTGTTGCAACATTGCATCGGCTATGACATCATTAATGACTATATCGCGGCCGGTCACAGGATTCCGCAGCGTGCACCACGGTCCGCCATCCAGCTCGGTCGCACTGAATTCTGCTTTTGCGAGCGCGTAGCCCCAGTCACGGAAACTCCCTTCGGTAAACTTCATGATATTGCCCTTGTGGACTAGCGTTACGCTTGGCCGGTCCTGGGCGATTGCGTAACGCAGCGCAGCGCGCACGATACGCTCGGTCCCATCACGTGATATGGGCTTGACACCGATACCTGAGCTGCTGGGGAACCGGATTTTAGTGACGCCCATCTCCGACTGCAGGAAGTCAATTACCTTCTTCGCCGCGTCCGAACCGGCCTCCCACTCGATGCCGGCGTAGACATCCTCCGAGTTTTCGCGGAAGATTACCATATCCACTGCGCCTGGGTCCTTGACAGGGCTCGGGACACCCTTGAACCAGCGCACTGGTCGAACACAGGCAAAAAGATCCAGCTGCTGCCGCAGCGTTACGTTGAGCGAACGGAATCCACCCCCAACTGGTGTCGTTAGCGGCCCTTTCAACGCGACCAGATGGGTGCGAAGCTCCTCCAGTGTCGCCGCCGGTAGCCACTCGCCGGTCGCGGCATGCGCCGCTTCACCTGCCAGAACCTCTCGCCAGGCAAGTCGCCGCTGGTCGCCGTAAGCACGTGCAACAGCCGCATCGAGCACGTCGCGCGCAACCGGTGTCACGTCCTGGCCAATACCGTCGCCAATAATCAGTGGAATCACCGGCTCGTCCGGAACGGTGAGTTCGCCATCGAGGCTAGTTATCACGGCGGAGGCCATCGGCCGTCCATTCACGGGAGTATAAACCGGCTACTGCTTTATTCCCGCTCCTTCTGCGGTGATGTGGGATTGCTCAACCGGCTGGTCGTGGGCAGCGCACCACTGCTACCGCGCTTCTTTATCGGCCGCATCGCAGCGCGCTATGTTGCAGGCGATTCGCTGGATGACGGGCTGGCGCTGGTCGCGCACCTGAACGCGCAGGGCTTTGCTGGGACACTCGACATCCTGGGCGAGGAAGTTCAAGAGACGGACGCGGCGCTACGGTTCCGCGACGCCTACCTCGAGACATTGGACGGTATTGGTAATTCCGGGGCGGACTGTAACGTATCACTCAAGCTCTCGGCGCTAGGGCTGCGCATTGATCCAGAACTCTGCTGGGACAACCTGGCACTCATCCTGGACCGGGCGCGCGAGTTCGACAATTTCGTGCGCTTCGACATGGAAGACTCGAGCATTACACAGGCGACACTCGGAATGTGCCAGCGTGCCCGTGAATTCTACCCGCAGTGCGGGACGGTGCTGCAGGCCTACCTGCACCGCACACTGGATGATGCACGCAACCTGGCTGGTTCGGGGAACAACGTGCGACTCTGCAAAGGAGCCTACGTCGAGCCCGGAAAGATTGCGTACCAAGGTTATCAGGAGGTACGTGACAGCTTCATGGCTACCGCGCGGCAGCTGCTTGAGCAAGGCAGTTACCCCTGCTTTGCGACGCATGACCTATGGCTTATCGAGCAGTGCGAAGCACTGGTGACGGAACTGGGCGTCGCGCCCGACCGCTACGAGTTCCAAGCGCTCTCGGGCGTACCAGTCGAGGCGACGCTTGACAAGCTTGTCGCAGCAGGTCATCGCGTTCGCTACTACATCCCGTTCGGACCGGAGTGGTATGCCTACTCACTACGCCGCATGCGCGAGAACCCCGCTATCTGGCGCCATACTATGCGCGCCATGTTCTCACGCTCGCGGCACAGACGGCGCTAGAACGGAATGTCGTCGAGCAGCCCCGGCCCCAAGACCAGCGCCCTAGCTTCACCAGCCGTGAGCCTTTCGCCTTCCATTGGTCGCTTGACGTAGCCCAGCGCCAGCTGGCTGCCGTCCGGCTGGAGCACACTGCTGGTCACCTCGCCGGCAGGCGCGCCGTCGCGCTCCAGTGTCGCACCTAATTCCACTGGTGCCGAGAGCTGCAAGCGTACAAGGCGACGACGCAGCCCGCCCACGTGCCGCAGCTTGGAGATGACTTCCTGCCCAGGGTAGCAGCCGACGTCGGCTGGCACCAGCGCGCCGAGCCCCGCCTCGAGTGGGTTACGCCGCGCTACCGACTCTGCGTCCCAGTCGGGAATGCCTGCAGCCAACTGCGCCAGCCGCGCCAGATCCGGCTCGTCATCCGCCACGATGCCAGGAGCGGCAGTGACTGTCTGCCCCAGTAGCGCCCGGAAGCGCACCCCCTCGCGATTCGGGGTCCAGCCGCTACCGGCGGTGGTTGCCAGCCTAGCACCAGTTACCCAATCTAACCGTTCGAGTTTAACGTCAGCCGCCAGGATGTATTTTTCCAGCGCGTTCACCACCACTTCACCACCGCTGGCGATGGCGGCGAGCGTGCGTTCACCGTCGGCGAGCAGCCACAGCTCGCCTAGTGTGCGGCCAGTACGTGACAGCAGCAACCCGTGCGTAGTCTCTCCAGGCTCGAGGCTGGCCACAGAGCAAGTGAGCATACGTTCCAGGTAGTCGTGCTGCTCACTGCCGGTGCAGGCCAGCCAGATCCATTCGAGACGCCACACAGTTGCGCCAGAGCGCCAGCCTTATGTAAACCGCCTTTGTAGCGACGAAATGGCGCCTCGTCGTGTGCGAAAGGGAAAGCAGCGGGAGCGCAGGACTGTACCGCAGAGCGGACGCCCGACAGTTGCCCTGGCACTAGGGGCGCTGATGATCGTGAGCATCTTTGCCGGGGTGGTGCTATTCCTGATTCCGGATGAACCACCAGTAATCACCCACGAGGTCGCAGCTGAGCTACTCAGCAATAACCACGCAGTGATGCCGGGCGAGGCGACCGATTTTGTACTGCTAGTCGAAAACCGGGGATCGCACGTTGACACATTCATAGTTGGAGTCGAGTCCAACGACGGAGGCTTCGATATCCAAATCGAGTCCGATTTCAAGTCAGTTGTGGTTTCGCCAGGTGTGCAAGTGCCGTTGCTGGTGAACGTGATTTCGCCCAATAGTGGAGAGTTGTATGGATACCTAACTGTCCACTCGCAGGATGACGCCTCGGCAACTGCGACAGTGCGTTTCAACGTCAGCGCCACCGCCACCTTCGGTAACTCCAGCTCTATCGGCGATGTAGTTGAGGTGCAGTATGCCGGTATCCTTGCGCGAGATGGAGTGATGTTCGACACAAACCTGGAGTGGTTGGAGCAATCCAGTCATCCTCGGCTACCAGAGATGGACCTACGCCACTGTGGACCAGGGGAGACCCCCCAGAACAACGACTGCTACACTCCGCACTATGACCTGCTCTGCGCCTGGGAAGTCGGCGTCCCGTCCGTTGATAAGGACCCGAACCCGTCGCAAGGCTGTGGTGGGATGATTCCGGGCTTCGACGCTAAGTTGGTCGGGATGCAGACAGGGCAAACACTTGCAGTGCGCATACCTGCCAGCGACGCCTATGGAGAGGATTCGTCGCAAGGAAAGCTAGGTGGTGAGGATCTTATCTTCCTAATCACACTGGTTGCCATCAGGTGAGCCCGGAAAAGTGGGAAACAGGCGAGCCGCAGGAGCGTGGACAGTTCCGCATCTTCCGCGTAAAGGAGGTCCAAGGCACCTCGCCCCGGACCGGGGAAGAACTGAGCTTCTACCTGCTTGAATGCAACGACTGGGTAAACGTCATTGCATTTACGGAGGGGGGTGAAGTGGTGATGATTCGGCAATACCGCTTCGGGACACAGCAGGTGGAGCTTGAGATTCCGGGCGGAATCATTGAGGAGGGCGAAACCCCGGAAGAGGCGGCAGTGCGCGAACTCGAAGAGGAAACCGGTTACAACGGTGGTAAAATCTCATACCTTGGGTCGGTCTCACCCAATCCAGCCTTCCACACCAACCACTGCCACACCGTTGTCATTCAGGGAGTGAAGCCGGAGGGTGAACAGTCACTCGACCCAGGCGAGGACCTGGATGTGGAGCTGATGCCGCTTGCCGATATTCCTGGATTGATTGCCGACGGTACTGTCCGGCACTCTCTAGTGATGGCTGCCTTCCAGCTGCTAGGATTAGCGGTCGACACTTCAGATGAATAGACTAGACCGCAAAAGCACCGAACTGGCGGCAGAACTGGCATTCACCCTCGCCTCCAGCCGGTTCACCGCAGGTGGGGCAAATCGCCAATGGCTGCGGCGGTGCCAGACTCTCGCGCAGTCGATCCATCCCACGCAGTAGTCCGTAGCGCGTTCCGGGCTGCGCATGCTCCAGCTGCAGCAGTAGCTCGCGGAACAGATTACGCTGTGCTTTCGCCGCATGCGGGCAGTCACCGTCGTGGAACTCCCACCCCTGCAGTAGTGCTAGGAGGTAGACTTCCTGTTCGGGAATTCGGCGCAGCGGCAACAGCCGTGGCACCATCCCCGGCTGCCGGTACAAGTGCGGTGCCATGCGCTGAAGTCGCGCCACGTCACCGCGCGTGTGATTCATCAATACTGTCTGCGCGCAGTCGTCTAGGTTATGCCCCAGCACCAGCGCATCCACTCCGGCGTCGCGCGCGGCGAAGTTAAGTGCTCGACGGCGCAGGATTCCGCAGGGTGAACAAGCTGAACCGGCAGGGGGCTGCACTTGCAGCATCTCGTCCAGTCCTATACCTATAAGGTCGTGATAGCTACTGACTCGGAGCTCGACACCAAGTGTGTCACAACAGCTACGTGCACACTTGAGAGCTGAGGAACGATAGCCGGCAATTCCCTCGTCGACTGCTAGCGCCACCATCTCTAGACGTCGTGCACTAGCCCACTCCTGCACAAGATGAAGCGCGACTGTTGAGTCCTTACCTCCTGAGAGTGCAACTGCTACACGTTGCAGCCGGGAGCCATTGGTTTCGAGCGCGGCGATCTGCTTACGCAATTCTCGCTGTACCACCTTTTCCACTGCAGAAACAAAATGTCGGTGGCAAAGTTGTTCGCCCGAGTAACGACGACTAATAACCGGTTTACTCGTGCAGACACGGCAACTCATACAGCCACAGCAGCCACTAGGTTTAGCAGCTGCCGGCAACCGAAAGTATGACGCAGTTTTGACTCTAGAAATTGCAATAATATTATAGTATGACGCAAAAATGTTGTCAAAAGCCGATATCTTTAAATAGGAATATAATGTAGTTGTGTATATGGCCCCGTTGGGAAACCTTACTTCAAACCGTCTGACAGTGCGACTGGACCCGGAGCGGGCAGCACAGCTGGAGTACTATGCCAGCCAGAACCCGATGTCGATCCGTTCCTACAACCAGGTGTTGCAAGAGGCACTTGACGACTTGCTAAAGCGAACTGTTCCTGTTCCCGGCCGGCAAGACCTAACGATTTCGCTACCGGACAGGACTGCCAAAAAACTCTATGAACTGCAAGAGCGTGGCTTCGGCTCGCTAGACGAGCTTATCGCCGGAGCGATTTCCGCGCACGCCCGGACCTTGATGCGTGAAGAGAGTGAATACGATACCATAGTGAGTGGATTCAGCACGGTGGCAAGCAGGCGCAAGATGCTTTTCTCAGACTCAGGGAGGGAACAGCCGTAAGTTCTAGGTATTAACTATGCTTAACAGACTCGAAGAATTTGACAGCCAGAATCTACAAGAGTACGTTACACCGCCCCGTATTCGCCTGATGGGCGTCGGTGGGGCTGGTAACAACATTCTGCGGCGGTTACACCGCCGTACTATCAGCGGTACCGAGACTATTGCACTCAACACAGACGCAATCCAGCTGAACGTGTGTCAGGCTGACCGCCTGCTACTGCTGGGAAAAGAAGAAAACAAAGGACGCGGCACTGGTGGCAGACCCCAGCTAGGTCGCCGCTACGCCGAGGATGAGCGGGAACTCATCAAAGCTTGCGTTGAAGGCGCCGATCTAGTGTTCGTGATTGCTGCCATGGGTGGTGGTACGGGAACAGGCGCAGCGCCAGTTATCGCAAGGATTGCAAGAGAAGCCGATGCACTGGTAGTCGGAGTCTCGATTCTGCCGCAAACTATGGAAGGCAAACCTAAACGACAACTAGCACGGGACGGACTGGAAGAATTCCGGCAAGCGTGTAACTGTGTCATCGAGCTCGATAACCAGCTGCTACAGGAACTCAGGCCAGATTATCCGTTCAAGCGCGCGTATGATGTCATGAGCGACTTGGTGGCTGATATGGTCCAGACACTTACTGAGACCGTTACTGTGCCATCAACCATCAACGTAGACTTCGCCGACCTGAAACGAATTATTGAGGCGGGCGGGTCGGCCAAGGTGTTGTTTGGCGAGGCTAGTTCCCCCGAACCAGCCGATGTGCTCAACCATCTGCTGGGTAACCCACTGCTGAATCCCGACTTCCAGGGTGCCGAGGCGGCACTGCTGCATATCACTGCCGGGACCGATTTTGCGCTCAGCAACTGCCATGAAATCATGGCCGCACTAAGAGTAGATCTGGCCCGGGACGTCAATCTGATTCTAGGTTACCGTACCGACGAAAGCCTCGATAGCCGGGTACGGGTCGTAATGCTGGTCTCAGCCATCCCGGCAAACGGGGGCAAACTCGAACTAGATAGACCGTTCGGCGAGCACAACAACACCGCTTCGGTGCTGGGCGACACCATCCCTATGGTAGGGTAGGCCAAGCCAAGGCTTGAAGCGCCCGGAATGGGCCGGCGGCGGGGGATTATCCCGCGCGCCTACTCTTCTTCTTTCCGTCGTAGCGCTATCGCCAATCCAGCCAGCAAGGAGCTAGCCAGCATTGACAAGGGTGCCAGTGCGAAAGAGGGAATGGTGTTGATTTCGGCTATCGTCGTAATCTCAACCGAAAGGCGGTTGTTATTCTCGTTCGACTCACCGATGTTTTCCTCAGTGTCTACTGCCAAATAGAACACATAAGTGCCGGAGATATCGTCGCCGGGACCGGCTGACATGCCCAGTTGGCTGGCGGTAGCGCGGAAGTAGACAAACTGCCGTCCTCCCCGCTCGCGCAGCTCGGCGCCGGTAGCGGAGGTTTCGTCAGTGTCGATGTCCCATTCGCTGCCGGTCCAGAAGAGACCGACGTCGACCCCGACTGGGTTGCCGTCCAAGTAGAGCAAGCCGACCTTGAAAGTGCCGACTGTCTCGGTGCCGCTGTTGAGCACTTCTACCTCAAAGCTGAAGTGGGGCTCGCCGCCGCTGGTCTTGCTCCAGCCGCTATTCGCACCTGCACTCATGCCAATGGCATGCGTAATCCAGGACGCATCGCCCAGCTTCAGGTCGGGCGGGTCGATGGTCATAGTCGCCTGGCCCTCGACATCACCCTCAGTAAAGGTGCTGCCATAGTCGGTCCAAGAGCGCGCGTCGGCCTGGATAGTGTAGGTTCCCGGAGGCGCCCAAGTAGCGAAACCAACCGTGATTTGGACATTCACGTTGAGGGTCTCGCCAGGGTCCTTCATGCTACCAGCGGTAGGTGCCTGGGGCTTGTCCAGACTGGAGTGCCAGTATTCCTTGGTGGGGTTGCCTATATTCCATCCTGGGGCTGCGGTAAACTCACTGTTGCCGCTGGGCCACGTGATTTCTCCATCCTCGCCAATGTAAGCAGTCTGGTCGCCCTCGGCGTAGCGACTGGGGTCCTGCCAGTTACCGCCAGTGGGCTTGATTGCGACAACTGTTTCGTCGTCACGCTGTAGGATGCGGTCCAGCTTCGCTACTGGGCAACCAACGCATAGGCTGCCACTTTCCAGATCTACCAGCGAGTTGTCCGGGATCGTGATGCTAAAGTCAACCACGCCCGAGTCTGCCACAGCGCCCAAGTTGCGCACCTTGACTGTGTAAGTCCGCTCGGCCGGAAGGAGCTGGCTTGACGGCTCCGCCTTCTGCGAAGTGGGCGTCATGCCCGTAACATCTACGTCGTAGCGGTTCAGGCCAAAGACCGATGGGTCGAATGCCTTGAAGTTACCGCTGCCATCGTTGGAGACGCCGCGCAAGCGGACTTCCATCGAGCCACGTACGTACTGCTCCTGCAGGCTGGTACCATCGCTGATATCCTCCACTACGCCCAAGTCGGCGTAGAACGCGTGCTTTCCCTGCCCGCTAAACTGGCTGCTACCAGTCCAGCTGGTAGGTAGTTCAGTGTAGTTATTGCCGGGGATGGCGTAGAGTGAACTAGCCTCAAGGGTGGCATCGCGCCACTTAACGTCGTACCACTGCGAGCCGACCTTTACCTGCGCTTGCACGTAGGAGTTGGTCAGATCGAAACTAGATTCGACTACCAAGAACGGTTTGCTGTTCCAAATGTCGAAGCTGTCGGAATTCAGGTCACCCGAGCCACTGCTAGAATCCCAGCTCCAAGTACCTTCGTTGCCAGACCAGTCGCCAGACCAGCTGTCTCCATCGAGCAGGGTCGCTCCGAGAACCAGCGTAATATTGCGCCGATCGTCGCTCGGATTCTCGTCCGGATGATCCAGTGGATCGCTACCGCGCACAATTACCCGCAGTGTATAGATACCTGGGTCCAAGCCAAGGCCCCACTTCCAAGCGTCGCCTGCCGACTCTGGATCAACTGTGAAGGTATCACCCTTACTCAGTGTGGTGTCCTGAATGGTATATTCGGTGTAGGGAGTCCCGCTGGGCCAGACGCGCTGGCCGTTGACATCGGTAATCTGCGCTGAGACCACCACGTCATCCTGGTCCTT
>MPMA02208931.1_pt1 | contig 11264 bp, 10 predicted proteins | sample 1617361 | NCBI WGS metagenome assembly MPMA02 (sample SAMN05944807, study PRJNA350692) | marine metagenome | biome: marine; feature: ODZ; material: water; isolation source: 180 m water sample filtered on 0.2 um supor filter | place: Pacific Ocean | collected 2012-04-08 | depth 180m m | reverse complement strand
CGGGTATTTGCTGAACGTCCTGGGAAAATGGGCGCCGATTTGATTCCAGCCACCAAAGAAAACTGTCGGACTGCCCAGTACGATGAAGCCGCGCAGAGACTGTTTAACGGCGATGACGGCACTTGAAGGCCGTTTCCTTTTTTGGAACGTTCTCCGGACTGCACAGAGATAAAATTGGCGAATGGTACGACATGAAGGATCGGTAATATTGGGAAAATTGAGCCACTACGAGTATCCGGATGTCCCGTTAAACAATTCGCTTGATATCGGACGCCGAATTGCGCGCGAGTTCATGGGCTCGGTTTCCCGGGCTACCCTTGCCAGCGCGTTACAGATGAGCGACCGCGGCGGAGGATTTGGCGCTCGAATCGGCGCTATGCGCATCTGGGGCATCGTGGAAGGACGCGGGACGATTCGTCTGACGCGCAACGGTCTGCGTGCGGTCAACCCTCTCACCCCGGAGGAGTCTTCGATGGCGCGCCGTGATCTGGCGACATCTGTCCCGCTGTTCATGGAGTTGGCCGGGCGGCTCGACGGCCTCCCGCCCGATCGCACCCGGCTGGCGCTACTGATCGAAGACATCACCGGCGCGGGCCGCATGGAGATCGAGAGACGGCTTCCCGTGGTCGCCCGGGTTTTTGAAGACGTGTTGCCCTTGCTGCCGACCTCAAACGGGCCCGACGGAGGTCGGCGCGACGAACGGATCGGATCCGGCGGAGAATCAGATGATCAGGGGCTCGGGTTTCTGGACATACCGGCGCTCCTGGACGGGCCGGCGCCGGTGTCCGGTGAGTATGCCCCTGTAGCGGAGACCCCTGTGGACACCGGCGAGCCACGCATCGAGGTCGTGTTCCCGGGCGGCCGTATCTCACTCCCGGAGTCGATCGCCAGCCTGGACGTGATCATCCAGGTGCTGCAGGAACGCAGAGGCAACCTGTCACGCGGGAGCGGCCCGGCGGCGTTCTGAACCACAGCGCGCGGCCCCACGGCTCACGGAAGGCGAGTGTCTCACGACCGAATAACGCGCCCGAACGGGTGCTCACAGCTTCAGCAGTATTTTGTGAGCGCCAGCGCCGATACTTTGAACAGTGTGTCATCGGCACGGGGAACCCGGACGTGAAGCGCCTGCCCGCCGTCCAGAGCGTTCCCGCCAATAGCCTGGCGGCCGTCCCAGGGGTCAGAGGTATTAAACACGCCTATTCCCGTCACGAGATCGCCGAGAGACACGCCCTATTCCTCGGCGCCCACCTCATCGGCAAAACCGCAGAACTCGGTGCCCGGTACGGTTCCCGGAGCGGGGTCAACACCAGCGTATCCGGCGAGGTCTCGGGGACCTATGGCGGTGGTGGTGACGCGGACGATGGCATCCGAACCATCCACGATGCGCGGCGCACGGCGTTCCATCATCTCGATGCGGCTGGGACTGGTGAAACTTAACGCAAGCATGCAGACCGGGCGTGGGCGCTAATGGTCAACGGGTCAAGCTCTCGCGGAAATAGAACGCCGTTCACACGTTCTCTTTGACCCGCTCCGCCAGCTTGCGCGTCATGCCGGGCGACGCCGCAAGATCATCTATCGACGCCTCGCGTATGCCTTTGAGCGATCCGAACTGCCGTACGAGCTGTTTCTTGCGCTTGGGCCCGATCCCCGGCACGAGGTCGAGCGCCGACTGGCGGGAGCCTTTTGAACGTAAATTGCGGTGGAACGTGATGGCGAACCTGTGCGCTTCGTCCCGGATTCGCTGGACCAGGAACAAGCCCTGCGAACCACGGGGGAGTATGAAAGGCTCGGCCGAGTCCGGGATGAAGACCTCTTCTTCCTGCTTGGCCAGACTGGCGAGCGGGACGCCCTCGATCCCCAGCTCAAGCATCACCTGGAGCGCCGAGCTCAACTGGCCTTTGCCGCCGTCGATCAGCACCAGGTCGGGCACGATCCCGAAGGCGTCGTCCTTCGTGGCTTCGCCGGCCTCCCGGGCCTCGACCGCCTTCTGGAGCCGTGCGAAGCGCCTGCGCAGGACCTCGCGCATCGAAGCGAAGTCGTCGTTCTTATCGTGAGATTTGATCTTGAAGCGCCGGTAGTCGGACGTCCTTGGCTTGCCGTCCTCGAACACCACCATAGATGCGACGGTGTTTGTTCCCTGGATATGGGAGATGTCGTAGCACTCCATGCGCGTCGGAAGTCGTGGCAGGCTGAGCTCCTCTTGCAGCTGCTGCATGGCGGCGTCCATCACGTCGGAATCGGACAGCCACTTGAGTTTCAGCTGCTCCAGGCCCTGCGCTGCGTTCTGGGCAACCATCTCCAGCAGGCGCCGCTTCTCGCCGCGCTTTGGGACCGCCAGATTAACCGGGCCGCCCCGGCGCTCCGAGAGCCAGGACTCGATCACCTCTGTATCGTCGACTATTTCCGGGATGAGCACGCGGCGCGGCACGTGGGACGCCGAGCCGTAGAACTGCTTGATGAACTGGGTGAGGATGCCGGGCACACCTTCATCGCGTGCGCCGGTCATGATGAAGTGGTCACGGCCGATCAGGTTGCCGCGCCGGACGAAGAAAACCTCTACCCAGGCCTCGTCGCGGTCGTTGGCCAGTGCTATCACGTCCATGTTCTCGCCCGTCATGGAGAGAACCTTCTGTCCTTCGTACACGCGCTCAATCGCCCTGAGTTGATCGCGCAGCGCACCGGCGCGCTCAAACTCCAGCGTGTCCGAGGCGACCATCATCTCGCTGCTAAGGCCCTTCACGATGCTGTGGGTATCGCCATCCAGGAACATCACCACCTGGTCGATCACGTGCATGTATTCGTCGCGATCGACGGCCCCGATGCAAGGCCCGACGCAGCGCTTGATGTGGAAATCCAGGCACGGGCGGTGGTCCGTGCCGGTGATCACCTTTGTGCAAGAGCGGTAGGGGAACAGCCGCTTGAGCAGCCCGAGCGTCTTGCGGACGCTGCCGGCGCTGGCGAACGGGCCGAAGTAGCGGGCGCCGTCGTTGCTGGTCCTGCGGGTGACGTAGACCTGTGGATAAGGCTCGTTCACGTCGATCTTGATATAGGGGTAGGTCTTGTCGTCTTTAAGCCTGATGTTGTAGCGCGGTTTGTGCTGCTTTATCAGACTGTTTTCGAGGAGCAGCGCTTCCTGCTCTGACTCGGTGACGATGTACTCGAAGTCGGCGATGCGCGACACCAGCCTTCGCGTCTTGGCGTCGTGGCTGGAATTCGCCCCGAAGTAAGATCGCAACCGGTTGCGCAGCGCGGACGCTTTGCCGACGTAGATGATCTCGCCGGTCTCGGCCCGCATGAGGTAGACGCCCGGGGACAGCGGGACGGCCGAAAGCCGGCTCGAAAAGCGGCGTTTGCGGGCTGCTGGTTTTGTGTCGGCGGTCGATGGCATTTGGTCTAGCCTAGCCGAATCAGCAACGCACCGTGTTTGAGTGGCGTCGAAGTAGGGTGACGAAAGTCCGCTGGAACGTCCTGATAGATCAGGGTGGCTCGTGTGCTAACCCAGTACGACGGTGAGGACGCCCAGGATGATTGCGGTTCCCCCGACCATCACGCCGAGCTTCTTGAGCTCCCGGGGTAGGTTCTGGGAGAACACGGCGACGCGGTTGCGCGCTCCGGCGCCGCGCCGGGCACGGGCTGCGCGTCGCCGTTCGGCCCGCTTCCCATGTGCCGATCCCGCCGGAACGGAAGCGGCGTCGGCCTCCAGGTCCTCGTCTGATTCCGCCGGGTCGTCATCCTCCAGCAGCAGTTCGTCTTCTTCAATCTCCTTGTCCTCGGGAACCGGTCCCATAAAGACGTTCGGCTGACGTTCACGACGGCCGCGAAGGCGGTTCTGTGTCCGGGAAGTACGGCGATTGCTACGAGGCATTGGCGGTTTAGTAACTCGTGAAAGGGATTGGTTATATGCAGGAAAAGGGCAGGGCGTTCAGCGCAGTTCCCGCCCCGTGAGCGCCTCCGAGGCGTCGATGACCCGGGCTGCCGCCCACTCGTCGCTGACCTCGGAAAGATTCCACATCACATGATACAGGAAGGGATCCAACGGATTGGTGCCAAAAGCGCGCTCAAAATAGCGAGCCTGGGCGATATCTGACTGGGAGACGTACTGCTCGGCGATCTCCAGATCCTCAAACTGGAGGCGGCCCATGATCCGGCGGGCGCGATCCGCCTCGTTCGCGACCAGCCCGACCCTCAACACATCGGGGCGCTCCCGCAATATGGCGACTGCGCCGCGACTGACGATGACGGCGTTGTCCGCTTCCGCTACGTCCCGGATCACCTCCGCCGTCGTGCTGATGAAGTGCTGTTCGTCGAGCTCCTGGCCGGAGGTGACCGGTGATTCGTTCATCTCGGCGTACGGACGGGCGATCAGAGTGTCCACCCCGGGCCCGAAGTACGGGTCACCGCCTGCCCCGGCGACGGTCGAGCGTTCAAGCATGCGTTGAACCAGGCCGACGATCCGTTCGCCACGGCCCGGCGTGCGCAGTGTCGAGTCGTGCACGGCCTCGACGGTCGCCCCGACCCGGCGGGCGATTTCAGCCAGCAGCAACCGGTCTACGAAGTCCAGATCCAACTCGCGCGCCACCACCCTGGCAACGTCCACAACGCCCGAGCCGGCCTGGCCTTCTATAGCGATTACGGTCAAATCTCGGCCCTCTCACCTCGGCCCCGTGAGGATCTGTTGCGGGAACGTCCGTCCAAACGTCCCTCTAGAGGTTCACGTCCCCGATCCCATCACGTTCCGAGATCGGCAGTTTATCGCAGTCGGCCCGAGGATTTATGGGGATTTACGCACCCGCGATCACGCCCGCGGGAACGCCCGGTCGTACTCTTCCCGAACGTGCTCGGAGGTCAGGTGCGTGTAGATCTGCGTGGTGGCGATGCTGGAGTGGCCGAGCATTTCCTGTACGTGGCGAAGGGAGGCGCCCCCGCGGAGCATGTGGGTCGCAAAGGAATGCCGCAGCGTGTGGGGTGTGATGTGGTCCGAGATATCGGCGGCCCGTGCGGCGCGCTTGAGGCGCAACCAGAACCCCTGTCGCGAGAGACGGCGGCCGTTCCGGTTCAGGAACAGTGCTTGCTTCTGTGGCCCCCGCTCGTACAACGTCCGTACGGTCTCCAGGTAGGCGCTCACGGATTCGAGCGCCTGCCCATGGACCGGCACGGCACGCTCTTTAGAACCTTTGCCGATGCAGCGGACCGACCCAGCCTCGAGATCGAGGTCCCGGATGTCCAGACCGACGAGCTCGCTTACACGAAGCCCGGCGGCATACATGATCTCGAACATGGCGGCGTCGCGAACGCCTTCCGGTGAGTCGTCCCTGTATACGGCATCCAGCAGACGATCCACCTGCTGGATCGACAGCGCTTTCGGAAGGGTGCGGCCCGAGCGAGGGGAGCGCAGGGCCTCGGTCGGGTTGTCGTCTACGAGGTCCTCTTCCCGCAGAAAGCGGAACATCGACTTGAGCGCGGCGATCTTCCGGGCCCGTGTGCTGCGAGCGTATCCGCGCTCGTCAAGATCGTCGACGAAGGCCGATACGTCCGACGCGTCTACATTTGCCCAGGTGCGCGCCAGCCCCGATTCCTCCAGAAACTCGATCAGCCCGCTGAGATCGTTGAAGTAGGCATCGAGCGTATTGGAGGACAGGCCCCGCTCAACTGCGAGGTAGTTCAGGAAAGAATCGATCTGTTCATGCACGCAGATGACGGTAGCATTCCGCCGGGCAGTGACGCCCGTCTGACGGGGTTCCCAAAACCGGGAATCCTGAGTTATGGGACCAGTGGACAGGATTCGCTCAATGAAACGTGACAGCCTCGTGATTGACCCTTCGGTGGGGTGTACCTAGACTCGATCCGATAGCGAATCTGCTGTATCAAATAGGCTGTGCAGCAGGTTGGTCCGTCACCCCGGGCTTACTTCGCTCGCAGATTTACGATAGCCCCTCTGATTTCCAAAGCCTGTAGAAAGTACCAATGCTTCCCCTTCTAGAGGTCGAGATCCCGTTCGATCCCAACATCATCGACACGGGTGGATTCGTGCTAGCTTGGCACGGGCTCCTGAGCTTTGTGGGCGTGGCCGTGGCCGTTTGGCTAGTCGCACGTTGGGCGCGGGCGGAGCGACTCGATGACGATATGGTTTACAACACCGCAATCTGGGCCATCCTCGGCGGGATTGTGGGCGCACGTGTGGTGCACGTGGCCGACAACTGGGGCAGCGTGTACGGATTCGACGATCCGATCGGGTTGATCGCTGTGTGGAGCGGTGGCATCGGGCTCTGGGGTGCCATCCTGGGCGGCTGGATCACAGGGATGGTCTACGCCAGGTACTCGAACTACCCGGTCGGAAAGCTGATGGACCTGTCCGCGCCGGCCCTGCTCGTGGCGCAGTCGATCGGCCGCCTTGGCGACATCATGAACGGCGAGCATTGGAGCAAGAACACGGACCTGTTCTTCGGCTGGGTGTTCACGCACTCCGGCAGCCCGGGCGCCAACCCGCCGCGACGGCTGGACGGCGAGTTTGACCCGACATCGGGAAGCCACCCGACGGTGGTGTATGAGATCTTCTGGAACATGCTCGTGCTGGCCGTTCTGTGGCGCTTCCGCAAGAAGTTCAGGCCGGACGGCGCCGTCTGGATGATTTACCTGGGGTCGTACGCCTTCGGCCGGTTCTGGATCCAGTTCCTGCGCTTGGACGAAGAGAAGTTCTGGAACCTGCAGGAGGCGCATCTGATCGCCTTAGGCGTGATGGCGATTTCGGTGACCTACGTGATCCTGAAGGTGCGGCTGCGAAAGCCGGGCGACGAACCGGACGAGCCATCTACGCCGGAGCGGGTCTCGCGCGGCAGGTTGCGCCGGGCCAGGCGGCGAAGCTAAGGCTTAGTTCCCGGCGTCGGTACTAGACTGTGGACGGCCGTACATCCAGCAGATGCAACTCCCGCTTTGTACGGCCCCGCCACGTGTTGGTTCGCAGCGAGTAGATGGCGTCGACGGTCCCGCCGCCAAGGGGCGCATCCCCCAGCCCGAACCCGATGGCGTCCCAGGTGTCTACACCGTCACCGAGCACCATCCGGAGGTGCCGCCCGCCCGCGCCCATGGTGCGCACCTGCAGCGGCGTCAGTTTCCGGGTGACGAAGACCGGGACCGGGTTCTCTTCGCCGTAGGGGCCGAGCGCCTTGATGAAGTCCCACGTCGGTGCGTCAAGGTCAGAGAATACGATTTCGGCATCGGCCTGTATCGGAAGGCCGTCCCCGGGCTCGTTGCCGGCTGCGGCGACGCCTTCTTGAACGGCGTCCAGTACCTCGTCCAGGTGCTCAATGGCGACCGTAAACCCGGCCGCACGGGCGTGTCCGCCCCATTGCTCGAATCGCTCAGACACAGCGGATAGGACGGCGTGGATATCGACGGATTCCGGACTCCTTGCGGAGGCGCGGGCGTGTGTTTCCCCCACAGCGATGGCGATGGCCGGCCGCCCGTGCTCGCCGCTGAGCCGTCCGGCCAGCGGTCCGAGAATGCCGGTCCTGAAGTCGGGCGATTTGACGATCAGCGCCGGCGGCAGCGTCCCGGCCCCCGAACCAAGGCCCAGTTCCAGCCTCGCTGAATCCCACGCCTCCTGGCTGAGCCGTCGCCGCTCCGAGTTCATCTCATCGACCTGGCGTGCCAGAGCGCCGGCCTCGGCGGGATCATTTGCGGTGAGTAGATTCAGGCTCGGGATTGCCTCGCCAAGCCGGCCGGGAGCGTTCAGCCGCGGGATGACGTTGAAAGACAGGGCTTCCGTGTCGAGATCGCCGCCGTTTGGATGCGCCAGCTTCAGCAGCGCCCGAAGGCCGGCGTGGCCTGTCGTCTCAAGTTGTCGCAGGCCATGAGACACGATGACCCGGTTCTCACCCCGCAGTGGGCCGACATCGGCGACGGTGCCGAGTGCTGCGAGCGCGATGACGTGGCCGGGCCAGTTGAGGTCTGTGCGTGAGTAAAGTGCCTGTGCTAGCTTGAAAGCCACGCCGGCCCCGGTCAGGCCATCGCCGGCGGCTACGCCGCTCAGATGCGGGTTCACGAGCGCCAGGGAGCGTCTGAGGCCCGCCTCGACGATGTGGTGGTCTGTCACGATCACGTCCATGCCTATCGACCCGGCGAAGGTGATCTCGTCGGCGTCGTTGGAACCGGTGTCGACCGTGATGACGAGAGACACACCATCGTCCGCAAGTCGGCTCAGGGCGTCGTTGTTGAGACCGTGGCCCGAGCCGTCCCGCCCCGGGATGTGGGCGATCACAGTGCCGCCCAGATCGCGGATGGCATGTAGTAGCAGCGCGGTGGCGGAAAGGCCGTCGACGTCAAAATCACCGTACACGGCGATTTTTTCCTTGTTGCCGATGGCCCGGAACACGCGATCCACGGCAAGCCTCATGTCTGGGAGCTCGAACGGGTCGGCCAGTTGGTCCAGCTCCGGGTTCAGGAAAGACAGAACTTCATCAAATTTGCGGAGGCCGCGGTTGTGGAGCAGGCGTGCGCCCAGCTGGCCGACCCTTGAGGGCCCGCCCATGAGCGGAGATAGCGCTTCCGGCTCAGGTTCAGGCGTGATCGTCCAGCGACGACCGGTCAACGGAACCTTCGCCCGTTGGGCCTGTACCTGTGGGGCCAGGCCGCGTGTTGAATCGGGACAGGGCGGTGAGGTCCGGTGTTGAAATCGATGCGGATGCGCCTAATCCTCGATCGCTTTGAACACGAGGCTTGCGTTGTGGCCGCCGAAGCCGAGTGAGTTGGACATCGTGGTGCGTACCACGCCCCTTCGAACATGGTTCGGCGTGTAGTCCAGGTCGCAATCCGGGTCCGGGTTCTGGAGGTTGATCGTGGGCGGGATGGCGGATTTAGCGATCGCCATCACGGAAATAGCGGCTTCGACCCCGCCGGCCGCGCCGAGCAGGTGCCCGGTCATCGACTTGGTGGAGCTAACGGGCACGTTTGTGACGGCGTCTCCAAACGCGGTCTTCATGGCCTCGGTCTCGGTCTTGTCGTTCAGCGGCGTCGAGGTGCCGTGGGCGTTTATGTAGTCGACTTGGCCGGGCTCGATGCCGGCCTGTTCCACGGCGATGGTCATCGCACGGGCTGCGCCGATGCCGCCCGGGCCCGGCTGTGTCACGTGATGGGCATCGGAAGTAGCGCCGTAGCCGGCGAGCTCCGCCAGCGGTTCGGCGCCGCGCTCCATGGCGTGCTCGATCGACTCCAGCACCAACACACCCGCGCCCTCGCCGAGCACGAAGCCGTCACGCTCGGCGTCAAAGGGCCGCGAAGCGCCCTGCGGGTCGTCGTTCCTCTTTGATAGTGCCATACAGGCGTTAAAGCCGGCCACCGCGATTTCACAGACGCCAGCCTCGGTCCCGCCGGCGATCGCGACATCGGCCTGGCCGCGTTCGATCATGGCTTTGGCTTCACCGATCGAATCTGCGCCGGTGGCGCAAGCGGACACGACGGAGAAGTTGGGGCCCTTGGCGCCGATCAGCATCGACACCTGGCCGCCTGCGAGATCGGTCAACATCATCGGGATCAGGAAGGGATTGACCCGGGTCGGGCCTTTCTCCCGCATCACGTCGAACTGTTGGGAGAGTGTCTGAATGCCGCCGACGCCGCTGCCGATGAGCACAGCGACGCGCGTGGCGTCTTCCTTGTCCATGTTCAGACCGGCCTGGTCCATCGCCTCAAGGCTCGCCACACAGGCGAACTGGGCGAACCTGTCCAGACGGCGGGATGCCTTGCGGTCGAGGCGCTCGAGCGGATCAAATTCCGGGATTTCTCCCGCGATTCGGCTCTCGAATCCCTCGGCGTCAAACGACTGGATGTTGTCGATGCCGGACCGTCCGTCCACCAGGTTCTTCCATGTGGTCGGGGTGTCGACGCCGACGGGAGTGATCAGGCCTACGCCCGTAACCACGACGCGTTCGGTCATGCGCTGATGCCTTCCTTACGTCAAACCGGCGTTCGGTCCCGGGATTCTTGCCGGTTTGGGGCCGGCGTCCAGACGTCTCGCCAGACATTTCGAATAAGCTCTATTGGGGAAAGTGCTTTTTGCGCGCCAGGACAAAACCTTCCCGGCGTACCGCAGGATTATAGGGCCAGCGCGCCCGGGTCTGAACGACCCTCGCTCGCAGGTTTGCGCTGGACGCCACTTTATCAAGCCGCAGTTCGTTAGCAATTTGATGTGTTCCAGCTACGGAGTTCGGCCTGATAATGGTCTCGTGGGAACGCCCTTGAACGGTCGCTGGATCGCCATCACCCCTGAAACGAAACTCGGGAGAGCCCGGATTTCCCAATGACTTCCGAAAAACAGATGCCGGCGCTTCGATCTATCGATCAGGACCCCCAGGCCGCTCTCGCCCCTTTCGTGACGGCGGTGGATGCGCCGCGCGTGATGATCGAGACCCACGGCTGCAAGCTGAACATGGCGGACAGTCAGCGGATGGCACGGGATTTCGCAATGGCCGGGTACGCCATCGCACGGGACGGCGAGACGCCGGCCGTTTTCGTGTTGGACAGTTGCACCGTGACCCACGTGGCGGACCGGAAGGCGCGGCAGGCGCTTTCAAGGGCGCGACGTGCCTTTCCGGACGCATTGATCGTGGCGACGGGCTGTATGGCGCAACGGGACCCCGGAGAGGTCGATGCACGGGACGCCGTAGACCTGGTCGTGACTAACCATCAGAAACTTGAGCTGGTGCACATCGTGACGGATCGTCTCGATATTTCCCTGACACCCTGCGCCGGCGGCGTACTGCCGGCCGGGTCCGGCGCTTCGCTCGGACGCTCGCGTGCTTCGCTCAAGATCCAGGAGGGCTGCGACCAGGTCTGCGCCTACTGCATCGTGCCGCGCGTCCGCGGGAGAGAGCGGAGCGTGCCGGTCGATGTTCTTGTTGCACAGGTGGCGCGGCTGGTTGACGAGGGCGTTCGTGAGGTCGTTCTGACCGGCACACAGCTGGGCAGCTACGGGTTCGATCTTCCGGAGAGCGATCTGGCGGCGATGCTGCGCCGTGTGCTGACGGAGACCGGTATCGAAAGGCTGAGGGTGTCTTCGCTACAGCCCGCCGAGATCAGCGAAGAGCGGCTCGGACTGTGGTCCGGCGTCGGAAAGGGTCGGTTGTGCCCACATTTCCATCTGGCGTTGCAATCGGGTAGTGATGCCGTGCTGGAAAGGATGCGGCGGCGTTATACGGGGGAGGGCTTTGTGCGGGCGCCCGAAGGGGTGCGATGGGCGGGGCAGGACCCCAGGTCCCCCGGGGCCGTAATGG
>MPMA02005574.1_pt1 | contig 11279 bp, 10 predicted proteins | sample 1617361 | NCBI WGS metagenome assembly MPMA02 (sample SAMN05944807, study PRJNA350692) | marine metagenome | biome: marine; feature: ODZ; material: water; isolation source: 180 m water sample filtered on 0.2 um supor filter | place: Pacific Ocean | collected 2012-04-08 | depth 180m m | reverse complement strand
GAGACGGCAACGGAATGGTTATGGCGTTACAACAATGAACGACCTAATATGGCTATTGGAGGTATTACCCCAATACAAAAGTTGAATGAAGCAGCATAAGAAATTCTACCGCTGAGAACCATTATTAATGGGGGGATTACCAGCCCATCAGCAACAGTTTAAGTGCCTTGTTCATACTCCCTACCTTCCTTATACTGGGCGTATCTTAGGGTTGACGGTTGGCCGGCGGGCAAGCGGTTTCCGGTTTAAAACGAAGTCTTCTGGGCTGGGTGATGGGGCGGATGTGAGCTTTTTTGGGAGCACCTTGGACAGTGAGGATGACGGGACGGAGGTTGTGTAATGTCTGCTAGTCAGAGCGAATGTGGCGGGTCAGCCATAGTGGAAGTGCGTCCACTGATGGGCAACGAGGCCATTGCCCGCGGCGCCTGGGAAGCCGGCGTAGAGATGGCTGCGGCTTATCCCGGCACGCCGAGCACTGAGATTCTGGAAAGCCTGGCTGACTACCCCGCCGAGGACATTACCGTTCAGTGGGCGGCCAACGAAAAAGTTAGCCTGGACGTCGCCATCGGAGCATCCTACTCGGGCGCGCGCGCATTTGTCGCCATGAAACACATCGGCCTGAACGTGGCCGCCGATGCGCTGATGACGCAGGCCTACACCGGCGTGAACGGCGGACTGGTACTCGCGGTATGCGACGATCCGGGCATTCACAGCTCGCAGACCGAACAGGACACACGTCTGTTTGCCCGCTTCGCCGGGGTTCCCGTGCTTGAGCCAAGCGATGCGCAGGAGGCGCTGGAGTACACCAGGCTTGCGTTCTCGCTGAGCGAGGAGTTCGATACACCGGTCATACTGCGCAGCACCACCCGTTTGTCACACACACGAACACCGGTCAGGCTCGGCGTTCGTGAACAACTGCCCGCCCGGCAGTTCGTGGAAGATCCCGGCAAGAACGTCATCCTGCCAAGCACGGCCCGACGCCGCCATCCTTACGTGGTGCAGCGCGAACAGGATCTAGGCACCTATTTCGATCAATCCCCTAGCACGCGCTGGGAGCCGGGTGATGCCAGCATCGGCATCATCACCGTGAGTGTGGCGTATACTTACGTCAAAGAAGTACTACCGCAGGCCAGCATCCTCAAGCTCGCCTGTTCCTATCCGCCGCCGCGAGCTACGATCCGCGCTTTCTGCGAAAGCGTGGACCGTGTCATCATCGTCGAGGAGCTCGAGCCTTTCCTCGAAACCGAGATTGCGGCCATGGGGATCGAAGTGGAGGGCAAGGAGTTCATTCCCCGGACCGGTGAGCTGTCTCCCGAGACGGTCAGAGACGGTCTGGCCAAAGCCGGCGTACTGCCTAAAACACCGGATCATCCAGAACTCGAATTCGAATCTCTCTTGCGGCCCCCCGGCTTGTGTGCCGGATGCCCGCACATCGGCAGCTACATGTCGCTACGCGCCATCAATGCACGCGTCGCGGGAGACATCGGCTGCTACACATTGGCGGCGAACGAGCCGCTGCTCGCCATCGATACCTGTGTCGCCATGGGTTCGAGCATCGGCAACGCCGCCGGAATGGCACTGACCGGCAAGGAAACCAGGCCTGTTGTAGCCACCATCGGCGATTCCACCTTTCTGCACGGAGGCATCCCGGCGTTGATGGATGCCGTGTATAACAAGGCCAACATCACGGTGATGCTGCTCGACAACCACACCGTAGCCATGACCGGAGGCCAGGATCATCCCGGCACCGGTCGCACGCTGCGCGGCGAGGAAACTCACAAGATCGACTACGAGGCGGTGTGCCGCGCGGTGGGCGTGCAGTGGATCAGGGTGGTGGATTGTTACGATCTCGGCGAGCTGTATCAGGTGATGCGCGAGGCAGCCGATTACCAGGGTGTCGCGGTCGTCATCGCCGACCGGCCCTGCGTGCTCGACCCGGTAAAGATACAAGGGCCGGCGTTTGAAGTGCGCGCCGCCGGATGCGTGGCCTGCCAGGCGTGTATGAATCTGGCCTGTCCTGCCATTTCCTGGAGCGACGAACTGTACGACGAACACCACAAGGTGCAGATCGATCAATCACGCTGTATGGGCTGCACGCTGTGCGTACAGGTGTGTCCGACCGACTGCATTAAGGTCATCGCAGAGGATCCGCATTAGGATGAGCCTGGATGCCACATTAATCGGTGCAGGCCAGCAAACCACCGAACGACCCACCAATGTCCTCATCGTGGGAGTTGGTGGTCAGGGTGTGGTCATGGTGTCCAAGGTGCTCGCTCGCGTTTGTCAGCTGCACGACCTCGAGGTCAAGCAGAGCGAAGTGCATGGCATGGCCAAGCGCGGCGGCTCGGTGTTCAGCCATGTACGCTTCGGCCACGAGGTATGGTCTCCCACCATCGCCAGGGGTGAGGCGGATACGCTGCTTGCGCTCGAGTGGGCGGAAGGCCTGCGCTGGCTGTCCTACCTCAATGCCGAAACCGGTACGTTTATCGCCGATACCCGCAAGATCGTGCCGCCATTCTCCTGCCTCGACCGTCGCCGCGGCGTAACAGCCAGCTACCCCAACGAGACAGTGAACAAGGTTGCCAGCCAGGTGGCCAGAAGTCTTGCACTGGACGCCAATAATATGGCTACCAGTCTCGGCAATGAACGCGTCTCTAACACCCTTCTGCTGGGTGTGCTGTCCAAGGTGCTGGATTTTCCGGAGACCGTATGGGAAAGCGCGCTGGCGGAACTGGTGCCACCGAAAACGCTGGAAACCAACCAGCGCGCCTTTCAAGAGGGTCGGGCATGGGTGGAACGGGCCCGCGATGCGCAGCCGGCCCGCGTTGATGCAGCGCACGAGATACCGGCGCCAGTCTCCACAGCTAAACGGTCCGTGACTCTCACCATCAAAGAGGCCTGGTGTAAGAGCTGCGACATCTGCGTGAAGATGTGTCCGGAGCGCTGCCTCGCCATGAACGATGAGGCGATAGCCGTGCTGACCAATGCCGATGCCTGCACAGGCTGTCGTCTATGCGAGTGGCTGTGCCCGGACCTGGCCATCAAGGTGCGTATAGAGTCCATCTCTCCGGACAACACACCCTCCGGGCGCGAAAAGGCGCCCGCGTGAGCACCCGCCGTGAAAACCTTCAAGGTAATCGTGCCTGCGCCCTTGGTGCCATAGCAGCCGGCTGTCGCTTCTACGCCGGCTACCCGATTACACCTTCATCGGAAATCGCCGAGACCATGGCCCTAGAATTGCCGAAGGTAGGCGGCGTATTCGTGCAGATGGAAGACGAGATCGCCTCCATGGGTGCGGTCGTGGGGGCATCCATGGGCGGCGTGAAGGCCATGACCGCCACCAGCGGCCCCGGTTTTTCGCTCAAGCAGGAAAATCTTGGCTATGCTGCTGGCACAGAGGTGCCGTGCGTCGTCGTCAACGTCATGCGCGGCGGGCCAACCACTGGTATGCCCACGCGGCCCGCACAGGGTGACGTGATGCAATCCCGCTGGGGTACCCATGGCGATCACCCCATCATCGTTCTCACTCCGGCCTCGGTACGCGAGGTATTCATCCAGACCGTGCATGCGTTCAATCTCTCCGAGCGCTACCGCGTACCCGTGGTGGTACTGCTCGATGAAGTGATCGGTCACCTCACCGAGACCGTGGCGCTACCAGGACCGTCTAAAATCGAGTCGGTGTCGCGCAAGTGGACGAGCGAGTCCCGGGAAGATTTCAAACCCTACGCGATATCCGCCGACGGCATCCCGGCGATGGCACGGCCCGGAGATGGCTATCGTACCCACACCACTGGGCTGACCCACGACGAGACGGGCTTCCCGACCCAGGAGCCGGAACAGGTGGAGCGGACCATGATGCGTCTACTCACCAAGTTGGAAAAGCATCGCGACGACATCGAACAGTTCGAGACTTTACAGACGGAAGATGCGGAGATTCTCATCGTGGCTTTTGGTATCGTCGGGCGCGCGGCGGCAAGGGCCGTGAACGACGCCCGCGCATCCGGACTGCAAGCGGGACTGTTGCGGCCCATCACTCTGTGGCCCTTCCCGGAACAAATGCTTAAAACCATCGCAAGTCGGGTCCGGGCCGTAATCGTGCCGGAGATGAACGCAGGGCAACTGTGTCTCGAGGTTGAGCGTCTATGCCCCGATGCCGTTCCGGTCATTCCGGTCAATCGTATCGACGGAGAACCCATCGAGCCGCATCAAATCGTCGCTGCTGTCGAGACGGCGGCCGGCACAACGATGCAGCCGGGAACCACGTTGACGAGGCAAGCCTAATGGGTGCACTTACCAAACAGCCCTTCGATGTGGAAGACTATCTTCGCCTGGATCTCTTCCCCCACTTCCTGTGTCCGGGCTGCGGCCACGGTATCGCTCTGCGCGCTCTGCTCTGGGCGATCCACGAACTCGATATCGACAGAGACCGGCTCGCGTTCGTCAGCGGCATTGGCTGCTCAGGCCGCTTGAGCGCATACATCGACGCGGATACCTTTCACGTCACCCACGGCCGGCCGCTGGCGTTCGCCAGCGGACTTAAACTGGCACGTCCGGAGATGAACGTCATCGTCATCACCGGCGACGGAGACTGTCTGGCCATCGGCGGCAATCACCTCATCCACTCCTGTCGGCGCAATCTGGACATCACCTGCCTGATGCTTAACAACGAGGTCTACGGGATGACCGGCGGCCAGGGCTCACCAACAACCAGCCTGGATCGATACACCACCACCACGCCGCTGGGTAACCACGAACCGGCCTTCGATGCCTGCGAACTGGCCACGGCGGCCGGCGCGGGGCTGGTGGGCCGTGAAGTCACCATGCAGGTACCTTCGGTAAAAGACCTGATCAAGGAAGGGATCAGCCATCCCGGATTCGCGTTTATCGAGATCATCTCCGACTGCACTGAGATCTATGGCCGCAAGAATGATCTCGGATCATCTGCGGAGATGGTGTTGAGCCAGAAGAAGGACATCCTGCCAACCTATATCGACGTCACGGACGTCGACGCGGTGGAGCAGCCATTCCGTCCCGGATCATGGCAGACCGGGGTGCTGTCGAAAAACGAACGGCCCGAGTACTATGAGGCCTACATGGACTACTGTAGGCAGGGCGGTGGAAACAGTCAGAGCCGCAGCGATGACCACTAGCCCTCTGCTACAGGTGCGCCTGAGCGGCACTGGCGGGCAGGGGCTCATCCTGGCAGGGCGCATGCTTGCCGAGGCCTGCATGATCGGAGGCAGGTACGTCGCGCAGTCGCAGAGCTACGAGCCCACTTCCAGGGGCGGCGTCAGCCGTTCCGATCTGGTGGTGAGCGACGGGGAAACGGATTACCCACTAATCACGCATCTCGATGCGCTGGTGATTATGGATCAGAGCGCGGTAAAGATCTCCGAGGCATTCATCGATACCAGTACCGTCATCGTGGCAGACGCCGATCTCGTGCCAGAGCCTCCGGTGGGCGATTTCTGCCTAACGCGGCTGCCGTTCACATCCGAAGCGCGTCGGTTGCGCAACATTCGGGTCGCCAATGTCATCAGCCTCGGCACGCTGGCGACCCTTACCGATATCTGCACTTTCGAAGAGCTTGAAGAAGCGGTCGGGCATCTGACCCCGTCCAAATTTCGTGATAAAAATCTGCACGCATTACATACCGGCAGAACGCTCGCGAAGATGCAAACGACATAGGGACTTAGGGTCTTTGATTGCAAGCGGGGAAATCATATTACCGCATCAGTTCATACTTCATATCTTCAAATAGGTGAAAGTATGTATGTCAAACCGATTCTGGATAGGATTGTTGGTCTGAGTATTTCAATGGATTCACCGATGCCCAGTAACCTTAACGCAGGGCCACCCTTTGCATGGAGCAAAGCGTGGGACAATACAGTTGAGAACCGGAAATAGTTCTACCTGGCACCATTTAGTTCCGTAATTACTATAACTTCTGCATCATCGCTGTATAGCTGCTCGACAAGGTTCTGCCGTTGCTTCAGAACAGCGCTCTGGTTGATATAACCCTTGTCAGTGATTTCTCCCGCATCGATATCGGGAGGTTCTATCATCATCAGAGCTCGAGCGATTCTCTTGCTGGAAGCTTGATTATCTATATTTCCGTCCGCCAGTCTTTTGATCAGAGCAGTCCGTATTTGTTGATTATTGACTAATTCAGTGGGGGTGGCATCGTTGCTTAATCCGGCAATACCAGCACAAGCTGCGAAATTGGGAAATATAAGTAATCCAATTTCATCACGATCATGTCCGGCAACCACTACGTCCTCTATGATTGGTGCACCGGCAGAAACTGCCGTTGTCCGAATAGCACCTGTATTGACCCATGAGCCGGTTAGAAGCTTGAAATTCTCAGCCGTACGACCGTCAAAGAGGACTCCCCTGGCAGGTTCATCAGGATCAGCCAGCTTACCGGCATCCCCAGTCAGGTAGAATCCATCCTCGTCGAAAGCAGCCCGGGTAAGCTCCTCACGCTTATAGTACCCGGGTGTCACATTCGGACCTTTAACTCGCATTTCCAACCGGCCATCATTTGGAATCATTTTCAAATCCATATCTGGTATCGGAAGCCCGATAACTCCGGCTCTTTCGATCGGAAAATGTACACCAACAGCAAGTGGCGCGGTTTCGGTTAATCCCCAGGCTGATGTCATGGCGATTTTTTCACCCCGGGCAGCCAGAGATAATTTCTCAAGTCGTTCCCACAGGTCCTGGGGCAGGGCAGCAGCAGCATAAAAAATCGTATCAAGATTCGAGAAGAAGTGATCTCGCAGTCCGGGATCTTTTTCCAGAAAGGGCAGTATCATCTGGAAACCACGTGGAACATTAAAATATAGAGTAGGTGAAGCAGCCCGGATATTTGAAATGGTTGTTTCAATTAAGCCAGGGGCAGGTTTACCCTCATCAATGTAGAGAGTGCCCCCATTTCGCAGAATCATATTGAAATTGTGGTTCCCTCCAAATGTATGATTCCAGGGTAACCAGTCAACCAGAACTGGCGGTCGTTTTGTAATAAAAGGCCAAATCTGTGCGATAGCCTGCTGATTAGAGCAGAGCATCCGCTGAGTGTTGATTACACCCTTGGGCTCTCCCGTGGAACCGGAGGTAAACAAAATTTTCGCCACAGTGTCGGGATTGACCTGAGAATACGATCTGTCCACATCTTCCTTCGCTGTAGTATTCGTCAGCTCATCAAACCGGGTTATCGCGAGCTCTGTAGGGCCATCCTCTTTCGCCAGCAGGATTGTGCGTTGCAGATCCAGCGCTTGAAGAGCTTTCTGGAAGGCTTCAGGCTTGTCGGTGTAGATCAATCCAGGTTGGATCAGATCAAAAACATGCTTTAGCTTTCCGAAGTCTTTGGATATCAGGGAATAAGCAGTAGATATTGGTGTCACCGGAATTCCAGCGTAGATGGCACCAAGCTGCAGTAAGCCACTTTCTATGCTGTTACCCGAAAGGATCATGACTGGCTTTTCGACAGTGATGCCGCGATCAATCAGCCCCTGCCCAATTGCCCGAACGTCCCGTAAGGTTTGCTTGTATGAGTGCTTGCGCCAGTTGCCATTCTTCTCTCTCTGGGCAAGGAATGTCTGATCAGGAGTCTCCTCGGCCCACCGATGCAGATAACTGCATATGTTGGCCGGGTAAGCTGCAAGTTTGTTGGGAGAACGCAGAATAAACCCACCCTGAGCCAATTGCTCGACATCCACTTGCGCTGGTGCAAACTCCGGGATTGCCCTGTGGTCACTTTCATTTATGTTCATTGCGATACTTGCTGCATCTGTACGATGTGTGGTTTTCTAGTGTTTATCTTTGAAGTTCTGTAGCCACATCTTTCATAGCTAAACTGGTCAGTTCCAGTACTTCATCTATATGTTCCTGGGTTGTTATTGTTGACAGAGCCATCATACCTCTGGGAGCCAGAAAAAGCCCATGATTCAGGGCTGCGAGATGGAACCTGGTAATGATTTCCTGGTCCTCGCGCACGGTAGAAGATTCGGGTGCTGAGTCACTAAAATATAAATTCAGGCAGGACTCATGGTGGCTGATCGAAAGTGGCAAACCACAGTCTGCCGCCAGAACCGTGAGCCCATCCCTTAATTTACTACAAAGCTTTGCCATATGGGCAATTCTAGGGGCTGTGAGTTCGCGCACAGAAACATCTCCTGCAGCCATAGTGACAGGATTAGCATTAAAAGTACCGGTGTGAAAAATTCTCATATCTACGGGATCAAACACACTGAGCAGTCCCTTTTCACCACCCACAGCACCAACAGGGAATCCACCACCAATAAGTTTTCCAAACATGGTTAGATCTGGTTTCAAGCCCTGCTCTGTCTGAGATCCTCCGGGGGCGAAACGAAAGGTCAGGACTTCGTCAAGCACCAAGAGTGCCCCCGCTTTTCTTGCTGCTTTTTCAACACCCAATAGAAAGGCCTTCGATGCAGTCTTAACGCCCCCGGAACCCAGAACTGGTTCCAGAAACACGGCTGCGATTTCATGGCCATGAGATTCCAGGATGGTCTCGAATTCTTCGAGATTGTTGAACCCTGCTAGATAGGTGATCGGTCCCTCATTGCCGGATGATCCGGTTTCGAATTCAGGAAGCGAGCCATGGTATCCATATCTCGCCATCAGGAGTTTATTTCGACCGGTAACAGTTCTTGCGATATTCAGGGAAAGAGCTGCGGATTCTGTCCCGGAGTTGGTAAATCGAACCTGTTCTGTTGCGGGTACGCGTTCAACAAGTTGTTCAGCAAGACTGCATTGATACTTGTTGGCCGCTGCCCATCCTGTGCTGTGTTTGATCGCTTGTTTAGTCGCTTCAAGCACTGGTGGGTAGGCATGACCGTGGACCATAGAAGTATAATTGTTGATCAGGTCGAGATATCGGTGCCCATCAATATCCCATAAGTAAATCCCTTCTCCTCGATCAATGGTGAGTGGATAGGGCGACCAGTACCCGGCCTGGCGAGAGGTGCCTCCTGGCACAACTTGCTGAGTCCTGGAATGGATTGCAGCACTAGCTGTAGTACGCGCCTGATATGTCTCGTAAATGGATGCAACCATATTGGTTCTCCTTTCTCTATATCTAGCTCTACAAGCTTCGATAACTGCGATCTTTTACCAGTTGTAACCTTCAACGTTGTCTGGTATTGCTTCCAGTAGCGACCCTGTTCGAAACATCTTTGCTACTGCTTCAATATGGTCTGTCAGCGGTTCATCATGATCCAGATAGGGTACTTTTGTACGAACCAGACCATGCAGTTTTCTGGTTGCCGAACTTGCCTGATCCAGTCCCCGGATATCTGCTGCGTGGCAAGCGCAGATCAGTTCATAGGCGAGTATGTAGCAGGCGTTACGATGAATGTCTCTTGTGCGTCGAGCAGCGTTAAGTCCAAAGGAAACATGATCCTGAAAATCACCTGTTGAGGGCAATGACTGAATGGACATGGGATTGGACATCTGTCGAATCTCTGCGGTCAAAGAAGTTGCCATGAATTGTCCGCCCATTAAACCCTGACGTTTACCAGGGTCTTCTTTCACAAGAAAGGGTGGGAGATCACCATTTAAGTTCGGATGAAGCAGGCGGTTGTTACGTCGATCAGAAAGATTACACATGTTTACCAGTACGATGGCTAGTTGGTCCATGGCGTTGGAGATGTACTGGCCGTGAAAGTTAGCATTGTGGACTGCATCACCTTCCTCAACAACGACCAGTGGATTGTCATTGGACGAGTTAAGTTCTATTTCGATGGTCTGTTGCGCAAATAGAGTGGTATCCACTACTGGACCCATGATCTGAGGCATGGCACGAATTGAGTAGGCATCTTCAATCTGCTCATCCAGTCCCTGTGGTTCATCCCTGGACATTTTGCGCAGCCAATTTTCTACTTCAGAGTCCTCGACGACCAATTTGCTGTCTGCCAGAGTTGAATAGACACAATCTGCAATTCGGATCTGGCCTGGATGAGGTTTTTGTTTATGTGCCGCCGGGTGGAAGGGCATTATCTTGCCCCTTTGAACTTCTATGCTCATGCACGCTGCCAGTGTGTGTGCCTTTATGAGACTTTTGACATCATGAATGAGGCAGGCAGCCAGGCCAGTCATCACGGATGTACCATTGATCAGTGCAAGCCCTTCTTTATAACTAAGTTCCATCGGCTCTATTTGTGCGCGTTTTAACACCTCGGCACCCGGGAGAATCTCTCCTTCATACTTTGCTCGCCACTGTCCTGTCCCTACCAGCGCTATGCAGGCCAGAGGGCCCAAGTCACCACTGGTACCGAGGGAACCCTTCTCAGGAATACAGGGGATAATGCCACGGTTGTACATGGCGATGTATTTCTCAAGATTCTCCACTGAAATCGCCGAATGCCCACGGCCCAGCGAATTGATCCTGGCCAACATGGCAGCTCGAACGTAATCATCATCCAGATAAGCGCCAACATTACTTTGTACGACACGTAGAATATTGTGCTGTACCTCACCGGCCATTGACGATGGAATTAGCCAGTTGACGAATCCGCCAACGCTGGTGGTTACACCGTAAATAATTCTTCCGGAAGCAACGAATTCATCCAGGAGTGCTCTCGAGGCAGCAACCCGATTGCGCATTTCAGAGGGGAATTCTACTTGAACGCTCGGGTCCCGGGCCGCCCTGGCTAGTATCTCTGTGGTTAAACTATCACCATCTAGAATCATGGTTCTTTATCCTGTTCCCGGTTTACGCTGGATGTGTGTAAGTATCAGTCTATACCTGATTAGCTGAAATGAGCTTTCTTTGTTGGTGCAATACAAGCTATTATCGAAATGATATTCCACATTTAGTGATAATATCGAAAGGATATTTCAGATGATAAAGACAAAAGCTGATCCAGTGGTTCCCCTGGATCACTACGAGATACAGATACTCTCTGCTCTGCAAGAGGATGGACGGCTGACGAACCAGCAATTAGCAGAACAGGTGGGTTTGTCTCCTTCAGCCTGTTGGCGCCGTGTAAAAGCACTGGAAGATGAGGGTGTAATAATGCGCTATTCAGCGATTATTGATCCCAAGAAAATTGGAGTCGGTGAATGTGTTTTCGCACATGTTACCCTGCTTCGCCATTCTAAAACGGCCACCCAGGAGTTCGTTGAGCTTGTGTATGATCTACCCGAGGTTATGGAGTGTTTTACAACATCTGGCGACGCGGATATTTTGTTGCGTGTCGTGACACCCAGCGTCTCGGCCTACAATGACTTCCTGGAGAATGTCATCTTCCAGG
>MPMA02059739.1_pt1 | contig 11286 bp, 10 predicted proteins | sample 1617361 | NCBI WGS metagenome assembly MPMA02 (sample SAMN05944807, study PRJNA350692) | marine metagenome | biome: marine; feature: ODZ; material: water; isolation source: 180 m water sample filtered on 0.2 um supor filter | place: Pacific Ocean | collected 2012-04-08 | depth 180m m | reverse complement strand
GGTGGTCTCACGGGCATTCTGAGTTGTGATGAGTATGGTGACTGTGCGACTGGTGAGGCCCTGGCGGTCTTCCAGTTGAGTGCGGACAACGTTGCTTCAGAGGACAACTGGCCTCCGGAAGTTGTATACACACCTACTGGTGGATCGGAGATTGCTGGTCGTTGTGCACCGACGCTTATTAGCGAAGTGGATGAGGTAGTCATCGGCGCGACGGCTCCCCTGTCTAAACCCGGGTCCGTTGTCGGTGGTCGTGTGATGCAGGCAGCTTTTTCAATTGCCGTGGATGAGATCAACGATGCTGGCGGCATACTTGGTAAGCCGCTCCGGATCATCATTAATGACACGGAGGGGTTGCCAGAGCGTGGTACTGCTGTAATGGAACGTCTGATAACGCAAGACTGCGTACCGGCCGTGGTCGGTGAGTACCATAGCGCTGTTGGTTTGACAATGAAAGAAGTTGCACACAAGTACCACATACCCATTGTTTTTTCGGAGACTTACAACGACAAAATTACGTCAGTGAAGTATCCGGAGGTGTTCCGTATTGCACCTACATCGACGTTCACAGCGCAGATGGATGGCAAGTGGCTGAGCGAAGTCGGTGACTACAATGGAGATGGTGAGCTGTTCGCTGTGATAGTGGCTGAGAATACCGGTTACGGTACCGGGCAGGTGGGGAAGGCGGAGACATGGTTCCCAGAGTACGGCATTGATCTCGAGGTGTTCCTTGCTGATCTACCAACTCAGGACTTTGCTCCGATCATTGCCCGTATTGGCGCACTGGCTACCACACCCGATGCTATCTTTATCAAGGTGACGGGTGAAACCTCCTACAATGCACAGCAGCAGATGGCGGAGGCGGGCCTCGGTCCTAACGATGACACCATCGTGATAGCTAACCAGGTTGCGTTGACCCACACTGAGTTCTGGGAGAATGTCCCAGATGGAAACTATGCGGTTGTTCCTCGGGTTGGGCCTTGGTCAGCTATGGCGACCGAGGTCGGTCACGCGTTTGCAGACAAGTATCGGGCGCAGATGGATCGTTGGCCGGAAGCCTATGCCTTCGAAGCGTATGATGCTCTGAAGATCATGGCCAATGCTATCGAGAATGCCGGATCGCTAGACGCCGACGCGATCATAGCGGCACTAGAGGCCACGGATCTTGAGGGTGCAGCTGGTCATTACACCTTCCCGTACGGTAGCAGCAATCCGCCGGATGGAGTAGATGTGCCTGACTTCATGTGGCATCAGTGGGCTGATGTTCCGTTGTTGTACTTGCAATATACGGAAGTCAACCAGCACTCAGATGACATAGAGGTTATCTGGCCGGCTACCTATCGTACTTCGGAAGGGCCAGTAGTCCGACCAGGAGGATAGGTACGCAGGAAGTTAGTTTGACCTTTAGAGAGGCGGGGAATAACCCCGCCTCTCTTTGTTTTACTAAGTTGTCTAAAGGTACGTAAATAGAATCCAATGATTTTTGATGTCTGTGTGGAGTCGTTTCCATACGTTGCCGGCTTGATCATAAATGGACTTGTGATCGGGGTCATATATGCGCTAATGGGATTGGGGTTGACCCTGATATTCTCAGTGCTGGGTGTCGTCAGTTTCGCACACGGCGAACATTACATGATCGGTGGCTTTGTTGCCTATTTTCTCCTTAAATGGATTGATGGCTTCCCGCCACTTCTGGCTGTGGTCTTCGCCGGGGTAGCAACATTTGTTATTGGGGCGGTTTTCGACCGTCTGTTTTTGCGCCCGATGCATTCCGGTCGGGTGGAGCGACCAGCGGAGTACGCCATCTTGGTCACATTTGGCTTCTCCTTTTTCCTGCAATATTTGACCTTAGCAATTATTGGTCCGTTTCCTATGAAAGCTCAACGCTTCCTGGACTGGCGCATCAAGCCGCTGTTCGGAACAGTTGCCATGTACTCTACGCGGGTAGTGGCGGCCCTGATCGCAATCGTGTTGATCAGCATAGTGCTGTGGTTCATGTACCGCACCTGGACCGGGAGGGGGCTTAGGGCAGTCAGCCAGGACAAGGATGCCGCAGCGGTAACCGGCATTAACTCACTTAACATGAGTACGTTAGCCTTCGGCCTTGGCACCATGCTAGCTGGCATGTCGGGGGCCACGCTGGTACAGGTCTTCTCATGGGTCTTCGATGTTGGCGTGCCAGCATCCGCAAAGTCATTTGTGGTCATAGTGCTGGGTGGCATGGGGTCAATACCCGGTGCGATGCTGGGAGGCCTGATGATTGGCACACTGGAGTCGCTGGGTGCAGGCTGTTTCCCCGACCCAAACCGAGGCATGGCCTACAAAGATGCTTTTGGTTTGCTGGTTTTCGCGCTGGTGCTCCTGTTTCGTCCGCAAGGATTTTTCGGGAGGAAACTATAATGTGATCGCTCGGCGCTCCCAGCATCATGACTATTGTGTTGCTTCTTGTGGTTGCCTTTGCTGCGCCGCCTGTGATGAGCTTCTACAGTGTCCCGCCTTACTGGTTTCACGTTGCCATCGTAGCGTATTTTTATGCGATTCTGGCCTCAAGCTGGTCGTTGTTGGCCGGCTATGCGGGACAGTTTTCGTTCGGGCACATGGCTCTGATGGCTGTGGGTGCCTACACCACTGGTCTATTGGGTCGGTACATGTCCTTCGGCGTAGTGGAAGGAATTGTCAGCGGTACCTTGCTGGCAGGGCTGTTTGGGGTTGTAATTGGCTATCTGTGCTTACGCCTGCGTCGAACTTATCTGGCCCTGTTTACAATTGCCTTCTCCGAGATATTGCGCCTAACCTTGATGGCCGAGCATGAATTTACAGAAGGTCCTGATGGTCTGCCGCTGACGCCTCTTTTCGCAACGACCTCGAAAGTGCCAGCCTACTACGCGATGCTAGGTCTGTTGGTGGTGTCGTTGGTGTTTATGTATTGGTTGGTTAACTCGCGCTTTGGGCTGTTCTTCCGGGCCATCCGGGAGGATGAGGAAGCGGCGGCCGCAATGGGTGTGCATGTAGTGCGTTACAGGGTCATGGTGTTCACAATCACTTCTATGATTGCCGGTTTGGCAGGAGCAGTCGAGGCGCACTATGTTGAAATTATCACGCCCAATATCTTCTTGGTGCTTCAGATGAGCATCGTTATTGCTATGGCTGTTATAGGGGGATTGGAGAGCTTAATTGCAGCCGCGTTCGGAGCGATTATCATCCATTTCGCTCTAGAGCTGCTTCGCCCCGTTGGCAACTGGAGAATGGTTGTGTTTGGGCTGCTCTTGATGCTAACCTTGCGCTTTTTCCAGAACGGTTTGCTTCACCCCTTGCTACAACGCATGTTTCGCCAGCGGGCACTGGCTGAAACAGTTGCCAAACGACAGATTCCATCGGAAGGTTAGGCAAGCTTATTCATCATAGAGGTTTGTCCGAGTGAAACTAGAACTCAGAGATGTGAGTAAATATTTCGGTGGCTTGAAAGCTGTCGATAACGTACACGTGACTATAGATAAACCAGAATTGATCGGTCTGATTGGTCCTAACGGTGCTGGCAAGACGACGTTGGCCAATTTAATCGATGGGGTCCACAAACCTACAACTGGTTCTATATGGCTGAACGGGGCAAGAATTGATGGTTTGCCGCCCTATCTCATTGCCCAGCGTGGCTTAGGGCGAACCTTCCAGGTGACGCGCGCATTCCGGCGCATGACGGTGATGGAGAACATGCTTGTGCCAGCCATGGCGGTGCGTCCTAATGCAGAAAAAAGGGATGTGGAGAAGAAAGCATGCAAGATTCTCGAGCTACTCACTATCGAGCACCTGAGGAACGAATTGGGTCGCGGGTTGTCTGGCGGCCAGCAGAAGCTGCTTGAGTTGGGCCGCCTGCTGATGCTGGATCCGCATATCATCATTCTTGATGAGCCATTTGCTGGAGTGCACCCGAAGTTGCAGGAGACAATCTATGGCTACATAGGCCAAGTCCGCTCTCAAGGTAAGGCAATCATCCTGATAAGTCATGACATGGATTCTATTTTTTCGTTGAGCGAGCGGTTGATAGTGTTGCACAACGGAGCAATCATAGCCGATGGCTTGCCGAATGAGGTGAAAAAAGAATCGGTCGTGATTGAGGCTTATCTGGGCAAGGAGGAAGGGGAAGGGGACGATGCTTGAGGTCCGCGACCTGTACGCCGGCTACTACCGTGACCTGAATATCCTTCAGGGAGTGAATCTGACTGTCGAAAAAGGGAAAATGACTGCCGTGTTGGGAGCGAACGGCGTAGGGAAGTCTACTCTCTTGAAAGCCGTGTATGGTTTTATAAAACCAAACCAAGGGCAAGTGCTTCTAGATGGTACTGATGTAGTTGGCACGCCCACTCACAGATTGATTAACTTAGGCGTTTCATATATCCCGCAGCAGACCGGCATCTTTAAGGAGATGTCCGTGGAGGAGAACCTAATGTTGGGAGCATGGACCTTCCAGCGCGACAAAGTGCGTATCCAACTCAAGATGGAGGAGAACTATGAGCTCTTCCCGGCGCTGAGAGAGAAACGTAAGCAGCGGGCAGGTCTTCTTTCTGGTGGACAGCAGCGTATGGTCGAGGTCGGACGTACATTGATGACCGATCCTAAACTAATCTTGGTGGATGAGCCTACGGCGGGGCTAGCTAAGCTGCTGTCCAGGGAGGTTTACCAGATGTTGGTGGATCTGCGCGATAGAGCGGGACTGACCATTATGCTGGTCGATCAGGAAATCCGACAGGCGCTCAAGATTGCTGATCATGTCTACGTGCTGGAATTAGGCCGCAACAAGTTTGAAGGGCCTGCGAGCGAATTCACCGATATGGAGAAGGCGCTGTGGGTATAGGTAAACTCTGCGCATCCGAATAGAAGATGTCTTGCCCGATTGAGCTGCTTGCCGCTATGAAAGGCGCGGCATTCATGCAGTGGCGCAGGCGGCGGTGGAGGCTACCGAAAAAGCGGTGGTCAACAGCCTGACGGCGGCCGAGACTGTGGTTGGGTGCGATGGAAATGTGTCGCGCGCTCTGCCCGTCGAGCGGATGCAAGATGGGCTGCGCCAGGGCCTCGGCGGAACTGCGGCTTAGTCCCAAGGATTGACAATGCCTGACGAAAAGCCCGTATCGCCAGCGGATGTGCGCCGCAAGGACCGCGCGAAGGATGATGCCTGGATTCGGCAGTTCCTGCAGCGAGCGCCCTTCGGGGTGCTGGCGACCGTATCGGAGGGGCAGCCTTTCGTCAACAGTAATCTCTTCGTGTACGCTGAGGCGGCGCACGCGATTTACGTGCACACCGCGCGCGTCGGGCGCACGCCCGCCAACATCGAGCGCGAAGAACGCGTGTGCTTCAGCGTCAGCGAGATGGGGCGGCTGCTGCCGGCCGAGCACGCTCTGAAGTTCAGCGTGGAATACGCCGGCGTGACCGTCTTCGGGCGCGCGCGCGTGCTCAGTGACGCTGCAGAAACACGGCACGGGCTGCAACTGCTGCTCGATAAATATTTCCCGCACCTGCGCCCGGGCAGAGATTACCGCGCCATCACGGATGATGAACTGGCGCGCACCGCTGTGTATCGCATCGAGATTGAGCATTGGAGCGGGAAGGCCAAAGCGGAGCGGGCTGATTTCTCGGGCGCTTTCCACTACCCGGTTCAACCGGGAGAGTGAGATTGTGGCTTCCGTGGGAAAGCAGTGGGCGGTGCGTCAGGTGAGCGCCGGTTGGCCGTCAAGTTGCCGCGACCGGAATGGGGTATGCTTTGAGCGTACCTCGACAGGGTTCATCTACATCTTCTCCTCCTTCAGTCAGACGCGAGTCCTCCTCCTGCTCGCGTCTACTGTTTAACGGCCAGCGCTGAGCAGCAAATATAGCCCCAACGCGCCGCTCTCCCCGTCACTGCGGAAACTTTCATCCACGTGGAAACCGGCGCGTATGCAAAGCGCGTTTAGCTCGTCGGCTGCAAAGTGGTGCACATAGCGCAGACCGTGGCCGCCGCGGCGCCAGTCCAGCAGGTAATCGCCGGGATCCACTGCGGCCTGCGGCAGGCCAATCTGCTCCCAGGGCACAATCTTACGCCGCAAGCGCGGCAGTTGTAGGAATTGCCAGACCGAGAGCGCGCAACGCCCGGCGGGCTGCAGCGCGGCGTTGATTTCGCGCAGCAGGCGCAAACGCCGGCGCGGACCGGGGATGTGGTGCAGCAACGAAAAGCAAACGGCTGCCGCCAAGCCCTTCGGCAACCGCGCAGCCCAGCCCGGGGATGCTAGGTTGGCGTGAATGAAATCGCAACGCGGCGACGTGGGCGCGCGGCGAAGTAACTGCCGGCTGAAATCCACGCCTACGTAGCGGATGCCGGGAGCAGAGCGGCGGCCTGCCGCCAGCACGCGCCCATCTCCACAACCGACATCGAGGAGTGAATGGTACGGTCGCAGCGCGGCGAGCGCGCGCATTATGCCGGGTTGCAGGCGGCTGCGCGAAGCAGAGAAATCGGCCGCGAACGCGTCGTAGAACTCGCGGTTTAACCGCAGCAGCTGGCGAGCGGTGGAGGTGCGCACGATTCTGGATTATACTGGCTGCCGTGCGCAACCCGAAGAACCACGCGGCGACGGACGTCAGCCGCTACGCCGAGCCGGTTCTGGAAATTATCCGCGAGCTGCAGGCGCAGCCCATGGATGGTGGCGAGCAGTTGGGCGCAATTCTGCGGCGGCACGCGCGCGCTGGCGGGGAGGTTTTCAGCAAGAATCTGTTGGTGCGCACCTATCGGCATCTGTGCGCACGCGGGGAATTGCAGCCTGACGCCGCTTTTCTGCGCCGGCTGCGCATGAAGCCAACGCGCACCATCTCGGGCGTTGCGCCAGTGACCGTGCTCACCAAACCTTATCCCTGCCCGGGAAAGTGCATTTTTTGCCCCACGGATGCGCGCATGCCCAAGAGTTATCTGCCGGACGAGCCCGGCGCGATGCGCGCTGAACAGCACGGCTTCGATCCGTTCGAGCAGACCGCGGCGCGCGTGCAGACCCTCAGTGACAACGGTCACGCGGTGGACAAAATTGAGCTGCTCATTCTGGGTGGTACCTGGTCGAGCTACCCACGGGATTACCAGCGCTGGTTTATCCGCCGCTGCCTGGACGCGATGAACGAGCGTTCGGCGGCTACGCTCGCGCAGGCGCAGCGCTGGAACGAGAGCGCGCGCCACCGCAATGTCGGGCTGGTCATTGAAACTCGTCCCGACCACATTTCAGCGGAGGAAATCCGCCGGCTGCGCGCGCTGGGAGTGACTAAAGTGCAGCTCGGCGCACAATCACTGCAAGACAATGTACTGGAACTGAATCGGCGCGGCCACAGCATGGCGGACACGCGGCAGGCACTGCGGCTGCTGCGCGCTGCCGGTTTCAAGATTGTGCTGCACTGGATGCCGAACCTGCTCGGCGCCACCGCGGAAAGCGACCGGAAGGATTACGCGCTCCTGTGGTCTGACCCGGCGCTGCGGCCGGATGAACTCAAAATTTACCCGTGCTCGCTGCTCGCAGATACCGAGTTGCACCAGCGCTGGCAGCGCGGCGAGTATCGGCCTTATAGTGACGAGACTCTGCTGGAACTGGTGGCGGCGTGCAAACGACAGACGCCGCCCTATTGCCGCATCAACCGTGTGTACCGCGATATCCCCGCGCCCAACATAGTGGCGGGCAGCACGCTCTCCAATTTGCGCCAGGTGGTGCAGCGCCGACTGCGTGAGCGCGGGCAGCGCTGCGCCTGCATGCGCTGCCGCGAGGTGCGCGAGCGCGGTGTGCCGCAGGACGGGTTGCAGCTGTGCGCGCAGGTTTACACCACCGCCGGCAGCGAGGAGCATTTTCTGATGCTGAACACGCGCGCCGACCGACTGGCTGGTTATGCGCGCCTCTCTCTGCCGAACACGGAAATTGAACTGGGCATCGAGGAAATTCTCGCCTCGGCGCTGTTGCGCGAGCTGCATGTGTATGGCCCGGCGCTAGAAATTGGCAGCGCGGCTGCGGGCAACAGTGCGGTGCAGCATCGCGGGTTGGGCATGCGGCTGCTGCAGCATGCCGAGCGTGTCGCCGGCGCGGCGGGCTTCGCGCGCATGGCCGTCATCGCTGCTGTGGGCACGCGAGAATATTACCGCTCGCACGGCTTTGCCCGCGCCGGCAGTTACATGGTCAAGGCGATAGCGTGACGGCGGCAGCGCTGCTCAGGCGACGCTGCGTGTTACAATTGCGTTTTCGGGCGCGTAGCTCAGCTGGTTAGAGCGCACGGTTCACATCCGTGAGGTCGGGGGTTCGAGTCCCTCCGCGCCCATCGTAGGCCTCAAGGTTTACGCTGTAGGGCAACCTTGAGGCCTATATTTGTGTGATATAATGTGAACAATCATTCAACTTAGGGTTCATAGTTGGCGAGAGGCGAAGACAATGACTTTATTATCTGATGCGATTGAGTTCTACCTTGCGGACAGGGAGGCTTTCCTGTCCGAAAACACCGTTGCCGATTACAGGAATTGGCTTGGAAAGCTATCTGCGCGGCTTGGTGCGGACGTGCCGATTGACAGAATCGACGCCAACCAAATGCGCGATTTTTTTCACTATCTGCGGAGTGAATATCAAATCACGCACAGGTGGGGCGAGCCTGCCGAGCCGAGAGCACTTGCGGCCAAGAGCCGCAAGCTTGCCTTCAGCGCATGCAGTACCTTTTGGAAATGGCTTGCGAAGGAGTACGGTGTCCATAACCCCATGGCTAACATTACCGCCCCGAAGGTCCCAGTGCGACCCGTTCAGCCACTTTCGATGCAAGACATCAAGGCTGTTCTGAGCGCGTGCGACGAGACGTGCAATGCCACGACATCACTATGGCGCCAGCCCTTCAAGTACCAGCGCCCCTCAGCCCTCCGGGACCGCACCATCATCCTTGTGCTGGTTGACACCGGTCTACGAACTAGCGAACTTTGCACTCTGAATGTCGCGGATTTCGATCACAAACAGAAGCGGCTGCATGTTATTGGAGGCAAAGGCGGAAAAGATAGGTATGTCTACGTGGGCACCGAAACCAGGCGCAACGTCCTGAAGTACCTGGTGCAACGGTTCCCACTCAACGACAGCAACCCAAATACACCGCTTTTTGTCACTCGCGAAGGCAACCGATTTACGCGGCAGCATTTGTGGCGCCACCTAAAGCGCCTCGGGAAAAAGGCAGGAGTCGAAGGGTCCAACCCGCACCGCTTTCGACACACGTTTGCGATCGAATTCCTGCGTAACAATGGCAATGCTTTCAGTTTGCAGGGGATACTAGGACATACGACCCTGGACATGACGCGCCGATACGTTCAATATGCGGAGGCAGACTTAGCGGAAGCACACAAACAGGCAAGTCCAGTGGATGCACTGGTCAGGAGGAAATAATGTGCTGTGCAATGTCACATCTATTAAATATTTGCATTGTGCCAATTTGCCCCGATTTGATCGCGTACTAGGTTCAATTGGACATTTTTGTCCGCGCAGTTTAATTTGGGTTAGGAAGCGAAAAGATAACCGCGTGATTTTCCTTGTTCATCTCTATATTCCTACTAGGAATGCTGCAAGTACAGTAAATGCAGCTTGGCAATCTTTATCTCCTCTGCCAAGAAATTTATCCGTGATGGATACAATTTGCTTTTCGTGATACGTGTTTCCAGAGCTGCAAGTCGACGCCGAAGGTGTCGAAAGGTTATTATTTAGATGAGTTTCTCTTAGAGACGTTTCTACGTACAGTTTTTTGGACGACGAATGTACAGTTTTTTTGACGACGTCGTACAGTTTTTCGTACGATGAACGCTTGTTCTCCCAATTATAGTCCTCTGCAGCTTCTCCTGAAAGTATATGCCTAGCAAACTCTTGGAGATCCGGACTAGCATTGATTTGTTCTAGATAGGTGAGGCTTGAGCTGCCCATTCTACGAGAGCGAGAGATGTAGCCTGCTTTTTCTAGCTCAGTGTTTGCCCTACTTACTGTTTTTACGTTGCACAGTAGTAGCTTTGCCAGTCTTTCTCTACCCGGCCAACAACTTTCTGCTTCTCTGGTGTGGTAGTCATAGATCCGCAGTAAAACGCGAGGAGCAGGGCCGATGGGAGGGTCTAGCGTGGCAATGTGAGATACATAACGGGCGCTAAAGGATTCTTTCGGTTTCCTTGGGTCTGACATACCACTATATGTGAATGACGGTTCACTCTACATACCCCTAATTTGGCCTAAAAAGGGGGCTCATTGCAGCGCAATCCCAGTATTGGGACCCTGGCTACCCTTATTACAAAAAGTGATCTCTAAGCGCTTGATTGCTGCTGCCAGGAGAGGTGGGAACGTAATCGGAGACTCGCGCAGTTGTATGCTATCTGTAGGCGCTACCCTATGTCTTGTTCGTGCTCACGGCTCAGTTGATCGCGGATGTAGGCTTCCCTGCGGAATATTTCACCATCCTCCTCTTCTCTCAGGTGCTCACGTACGTAGGTATCTCCCTGCGGAGTGGGGATCAGGTTGCGGTGTACTCCGCGTAGCTCTGCACAGAGCTTGGGGTCGAAAAGATAACCATCGTGGCGTAGCTTGGTGATTATCCGAAACACCTGTTCATGGCTCACCAGTGCCGGTCTTTCACCCAAGCGTTGCTCCAGGACTGTGTTGAGATAATTGAAAACCTCTTTCACGCTCGGGGATATGCCCCCAATGCGCACCCTGCGTGTTTCCACTACAAACATTAACGTGAGGTGTGTGCGCTGTTTCATGTGCGAAGGGTTCCCTCTCCGGTGTGGACAAATGCTTATTCACACCACGCCCATTGTAATGCGTTTGCTCTAGGTTGCACATGGGGTTGCTTTTTTTGGCGGATTTGAGTGAACAAGTAGGGGCGCAACCAGTCCGGAATTGCGCCCCCGATACTACTTAGCCTACGCGCTGCCGAAGCGCAGTTAGCGCCTTTTCCCACCCGACGTCCTCAGCGGTCCTGGCGACCGCCTTTACCTCGAGATGGGAAAGACCGTCCTTTATGGCCGCATTGGCCTCCCGCCAGAAAGCGGCCGCAGCAGGATTGCCTCTTGGCTTACCCTTTCCGTTGGGAGATGTGTCCCGGTCGTAGAGCGAGTTGCCGAACTGGCTGCCGAACTGACGGAACGCGCGCTTCATGGCGTCCGTCACCGCTCCGGCCACAGCCATCTCGTGCGCTTCAGGGGTGTCGCCCTGGTACGAGCAGCGGCCCACATCGCTCTTCGTCACCCCAGCGGCGCTCACCGCCACAGCGACATAGTACATACCCGTCGGTACCAGG
>MPMA02042926.1_pt1 | contig 11302 bp, 16 predicted proteins | sample 1617361 | NCBI WGS metagenome assembly MPMA02 (sample SAMN05944807, study PRJNA350692) | marine metagenome | biome: marine; feature: ODZ; material: water; isolation source: 180 m water sample filtered on 0.2 um supor filter | place: Pacific Ocean | collected 2012-04-08 | depth 180m m | reverse complement strand
ATCTTGCTCTGCATTATTGCCATTAGGTTCTAAGTCATCTAGTAGTTTATCGTCGAAAAATAGTTTAGATAATTCTTCAGTATACTTAGCTATAGCTTCGTTTGGCTCACCTGCACTATCTTCTTTTTCTCCACCGATTTTAGTTCGTTTATTTTTCCTTAAAAATATTATTAGTTGTTTAGCTGCGTCTAAGGCTTTGTCTCTGTCTGAATCAAATATACCTATACCCATAGTACCATCATTAATAACATTATTCTTCCAGGTTATTTTGGTTTCCATCATTCCTTTCATAGCTGCCGTAACTTTACCACCTTTGGGTTTTAGCGAAGCTAATCTATCTCTGAGGTTTTTTAATGTGATTACATCCATGGCTTTCTTTTTTGCCTTCTCTATTTTAGCAGCTAAAGCTTTAGCTGCGTTGATCCCAGTTACCTTTTTAGCTATCTTAGCTATCTGTTCATCAACATCGTTAGGTTTTACGTTTATGTTTTTATTATTTATAGCAATACGGAGGCCATCTTTATATACAGTAAGAACCTTAGCCTTTTTACCTTTGTACATAACTGTACTGCCTTCTGGATATTTTGAAGACATTTGTGATATGGATTTTCTTAGGCTTTCAAATGTTTTCATTAGATTTTGATCATCTTTCCTTTTTAGCGTGGGGTGGTTTTAACTTAGAAACACCGCGGTATAGGCCCTGCTTAGCGGCTGCTCGCCCTTCCTTCCAGACGGGAAAGAGGATAGTCCCTCTCCGAGATTTCACGTTGTCGTAGCCGTCCCAAAATGCTTGGTGGATCGCCGATCCAACATGGCGGTATTCAATTCCTTTGTGCGTCCGGATGATGTTGGTTGGCTTGAGCGCTTCGTCAAGCTTATCTTCTTCTTTTAATTCAGCTCCAACAATAGCATTATCTCTAGCCATTGTCATAGGAGGCATTCTGAATTCTTTAAGTGGTTTATCGTATCCACCACCATGGTCTTCAGCTGTTTTAAATTTTGAAATTTGGTCAACCAAAGGTCTTAAATCTACTCTATACTCTGGTTTTTTCTTGTTAAGAATTAAACTGATTTTGTAAGCACTTGAACCTTGTTCGGGTGTTCCTGTTTCTAATTTAGTTTTGATTTTATTTTTTCTCATAAAATCTTGAGTTAATTTCAATGCTTTTTCATAATCTTTTTTATTATCAGGTGAAGTAATCCAATCGCCTTTGCCACCTCTAAATTGAATATAGAAATCTACAATTCGTGGAGTCTCTTTATTCATATAAGGTTTAAATGCTTCCATTACATAAACTTTCTTTACACCTAATGCTTTCATAGCAGCTTTACCAGCCGCTTGTAGTGACATAGTTGTAGATTGGAACACTTCTTTATCGTTATTAAAGTCTACGTCACCAGATGATTTAGTAGTAAACATCCATACACCATTACCTTTTGCCTTTTTGCCATCATGAGCTTTTTTATAACGAGAGTGATCTATATCTTCTTTTACTACTAATTCTCTTATTTCTTTAAATGCCTTCATCCTATCCTCGGTCCCATTTAGCCTGGATTTTCCCAGCCTTTAATTATATCTGTGCTGAAATTATTAGTAGAAAATTCTAATCTATCTACTAATTTAACAGCGCCGCCTTCCATACGATCTATAGCAACAAAACCTTCTGGGTTGGTTACTTTAAATCCGGATTTAGTTTTAACAAACGTCCCAATATCATTAAGACTATTTAGTTTATTTATAATAATTAATTTTGCATCCACCACAAAATTCTGTAAATCGAATACATTTTGAAGGTTTTTTAAGTTAGATGTACTAAAAAAATTTAAAAGTTCATCTCTTTTTGCATCAACTCCAGCTTTACCCTTATCTGATTTTAATTTTGACTTTTGTTTTGCATATCTTTCTTTAACCCATTTAATTAGTCCAGTTACATGTTTTCTAGTATCAGTTATTCTTTCGCCTTTTCGTACTTTTGTATTATTATATGTGTTAATTACTAAATTCAATTCTTTATTGCTTTCTATATCTTTTAAAGTTTTATTTGCTATTTTTTTAAACATTTTACCAGCACTAGATAAATGGCCAGTTAATTCGGTTGTTTCTTCTGCAGTCATAGTGGCTGAACCAGATATATCAGGAAGTGTAGCATCTTGCATCCATACGTCTTTTGATGGCTTTAATTTTGAAGTAATCTTACCACCAAAACTAGCTCGCATACTTTCAAAACTTGCACCACTATATGATGTATGCCATACAATACCAATCTTAGCTCTTGAGATTATTTTCTCAATTGCAGATCCTTTAGGGACTGCATACATAATAGTATTTGGATGAAAAGTAACTTGCGCCTTTCCATCTATTTTTTCGCGACCTAAATCTGCTGAATCAAACATAAAATCGCCTTGAATAACACCAGTAATACCCAAATCTTTGAGATTATCATATGCTAATTTAAGTTTTTTAGATAAGTCGCCGGTAGTATCAGCATCTATATCTTCATGAGACTTATATACCTTAGGATTGGCATTAAATATACCTTTTTTTGCTACAAAGAATTGTTCATCCCTTGGATCTATTCCTGCAAAAACGGCGGGGGCTCCGTCCCATTTAACGGTAACATCAACTGCAGCATCAGCGTTACCAGAAAGCATATCCCTTAGCGATCTTAGCGCTAGGATAGCCTGGCGAGCCCCCTGAACTCCTCCATCAAGAATCAAATCCTCAATATGAGTCATATGAGTATTCTTTCCTGCGGCTTCTGATAAGTAGCCTTTTAATGATTTCATTCTTTATCCATTGGGAATGGTGTAATTTTATCAGCAGTAAATGTTGCTGTACCTTCAATATTATAAGTAAATCCTCTTCCACCCTTCTTAAATGATACTTTATGATATCTTGGAATACCATCTTTCATATTAGCAAACATCCACATATTACATACCCAATATGTATCTTTACCACCCTTTGGTGCAATATTAACTTTTATCAAATCAATTTCTTTATCTTCTATTCTTGGATCATCTTGATTTATTTTACTAACAGTAAGAACTTCAGTATCTGCTTTTGATTCGTGGCCATATACTTTAACAACTGGTATTTTTGTATCGCCCATAAGCATACTTTTATTTAAATCATTAATGAAACCAACACCTTTACTTTTAACTTCATCAGTAATATTATTAAGCATACCAAATGTTATTACATTTCCTGCTAAAAAATCTATTATGCCAGCTTCGATTTTTTTAATATTTATAGTTTCTTTTTTAAAGGCTATAGGAGTATCATTTATTACATTTACATCATTAAATGCTTTCATAACAACAGCTTTATATTCACCATTCATAACATCATCTCTAACAATAGCATCTAATTTTTCAGTTGCGGTAGGTTTTTTCTTTTCTCTTAATAATTTATTACTTTCCATTAAAGCTTCTTCTTTAAAAAATTTTTTGGTTATTTTATCAATTATTTTATCATGTTTTTCCTCTTCTTGTTTTAATAATCTAGTCATCTTTTTGAAAAGACCCCTAGTGAATTTCATAATCGCCTTCACTGCAGTTTTTAATTTCTCGAATGCATCCGCACCTAGTTGTCTAACTTTAGCAACAGCATCTCCAAAAAATCCTTCTATTAATAAGTTATCAAATTGTTTGTCATAATCAATATCTTCACCCAAAGCTTCTGGATTGTGTGCATAATATATATCATCAATCTTAGCTAATACTGTTAACGGTGTATCTGTTAGGTCAAATGTACCTTTAAGTATTGTTGTAAGTTTGCCAAGTTGAGCCCCATCTCTAACTTTCTTTAAAGATATTTGATACCAATTAACGTTACCACATGATAACATACCAGTTTTCTCATTAGTTGTTATAGGAGTTTTACTAGCTAATGCTTTATATAATCCTTCAGGTGTGTTATTTTCAATAAGACAACAATCTGCTGTATTAGGTTTAATATCACCTTCAATATTTTCTTTCTTTTTTAAATTACTATAATATGTGTTAATACCGGTCCAAAGTACAAATGGTTTCTTAATCTTAATTTGTTTTTTATAAAAGAATGAACCATTTATTAATAACATAACTTCTTTTTGAAGTTTTGGATCCGCATTACAAAAATTTATAAAATAATCCCAACCGTCCTGTCCTTTTTTAATAAATTCGCGTATTTTAAAATCACCATTAATTGTTAAATTTTTTAATGTTGATACAAAAGTATCTGGGGCTAATTTATTTTCTAGAAAAAATCCAATTGATTGACAAAATTCTATAAATTCAGTATTATTGCTAATGCCAAATTCAGTCCAATCAATTTTCTTATCTGCAGATCCAGTTCCAAATTTTAATGGTGGTAAATCACTGCCCCACTTAATTTTTTCACCATCTATGGTTAAGTCATTGTTTTTTATATCTACTATATTACATTCTCTTGCTTTTAAATCGTAAAGAACTTTAACAGCCCGACGATTAGACTCACTATCTGGATTAGGGTCAAATATTAAAGGATTTTTAAACGATGGATAGGTAGTTTTTAAATGATTATATAATAATTTAAGAGCATCCTTTTCTGATTGTTGATAATTTAAATCATCAATTTCACTCTCTTTATCTATTGCAATTGTATAAGCTTCTGATAAAAGTTTATATTCTTTTTGTTGATTTATATTTTCTAAATCTTCTCTAACTGATTGCCTATAGTATTGGCGAAACCTTTTCATAATATCTCCAAATAACTTTATGGTATATCTATTTATAAAGGTTATTAACTCACCTTATTATTTGGGTGTTATACGGCCGTATTCGTCTATGTTAATGATATTAATTTCTTCAAGCCGCTCAAGTGCTCTTTCTACTCCGTTTCGTACACCAATTTTATATGATGTGTATCCTACTCCGAGTATACAAAATGAAAATATAATCCCTAATTCTATACTCATGTTCATACCTTTAGTCTACTAATTATAGATTTATAATCGTTTCCGATCATTCCTGCGTGAAATTTAATTGCTTCTTTCAAGGATTCGAAAATATATTCTGCAACTATCTTACCATTACTATCTTCTGATATAACTTTATATGCTATCATTTGAGTTCCTGTTAAATATTGTGAGTCCGACCTGGCTGTATTGCTCATCGACTCGCTTTGCTCCCCTTCCACAATCGCACCGACCGGGCAGTATGGAATACAAAGACGACAACCCATACACAGCTGGGGGTCGATCAGCATCTTCGGGAAACCGCGTTGACTATGGCCATCTATGATTCCATCAAAAGGGCAACTGCCAAGACACAAACCACAGATGGTACACATATCCGTTACCATGTATTTTGACAGTCGCTGCTTCACTATCCCCCCAATTTCAGCTGGTCAAAGGCTTCGTGTAAGTCCGGGGTGGATCCATAATCGGTTATTTGGGGGGTTTCAGGTAACCAACCTCACCCCGGACTCTCCCCCTTAGGTGTTCACGGACTTTTCTCATTTCCGTGTGAGTGTTCGGACACTACCCCCTCTCGCTTTATTTCGTCCGATAGGTGACGACTGCCCTTAGAAGCCTGACGTCATGTAGATGTAGGCTTCTGGACAGGATTCTAATTAAACCCTACTCTGGAGTTTATTATCAACCGGGAATCCCCAGTTCTTTCTCCAAAGCAGGGCTTGTTTCCATAATATATTTATCCTTTATTAATTTATATGTATATTATATCACATAACAAAGGATTTGTCGACACTTTTTTAAGTTATTTTAAATAGTAGCAAGATCATGGTAACGAATAACCGAATCAATTAATTTACCATTTTTATCATAGGTATATACTATTTCGGTTTGGATGTCACCCCGAACTTTCACCACAGACTTTATTACAGTTTGCTGATATTCACTATTCTGTTGTGGTGGATTGTGGACTGGAATTGTAGCGTTTATTTCATCCATATTATACATCCTCATCAAAATAATAGCCTAAAGATTTCATAAACGATTCAAATATATCCACCAATTCATCACGGCCAATATCAATATCCATAATATCCACCGTTGTTTTTACCCCAGTATCGAGATCATGCGGATAACAAATTAATCTTATGTGCGGAGTTTTATCGATTTCTTTGTCTGACGTCATAGTTGTGATCCTCATCGAATAAGTCTAGTTGATTATCATTCCGTGGTGGTAACATCATATTTAACGTTTGCGTTGATTTTCTAAAAAACATTTGATTAGCAGAATCAAGCGTTAATATAAAAATATCACCTACATGAAATGGGGTCCGTCTTATATCTATCTTATCTTCCTGATCTGTTAATTTAAGTCCATTTTCATTAATTGAAAAGGTGTAATTTACATACTGCATTTATATACCTCTTATACAAATTGGCGCGCCCTACAGGATTCAAACCTGTGACCTACGCCTTCTAAGTCGAGCTTAGAAGGCCGTTGCTCTATCCAGCTGAGCTAAGGGCGCAAATTCTTTAAAATACATCATCGAGTGGGAATATTTGATATATTACATCACCGACTGCTTTAGCAATTTCTCTATGCTCCTTCTGTGTTCCCTCAGCTGCCCGTAATTGGATATAATGAATCCAAGAACGAAGTGTGCCGTTAACATACATACGTGTCATTGTAAGACCTTCAGGTAATACTGCCCGGGCTTGTTCTTTGGCAATTCCTGCCTGTACTGCCCATTCGTATGCCTGTTTACACCGTTCAATGACAACTAGTTGCCATGATTCCCATCCAGAATTAATTGGATCTTCCATAGAGACTTCTAGACTGTTTTGTCGATTCTTATTATCCTGTAGTCTAGCTTCACGAGTTACAAAGGTCATATCCTTAGTGGGGTCTGCATATCTTTGTGAAAACTCCTGAAAAGAAAACGACCGGTGTCTCAATATTTGTCTAGCGATATCCCTAGTAGTTTCTATTTCAATACATGCACTTGCCATTTCTAATGGAGACCAGTGCTTATGTTTAATTAAATAGTTTACTAGCTTCTCAGCCGTTTTTTCATTGTTTTGATTTGTGGGATTACTTACCCGCGCACAATATGCAACCATCTGCAGAAGATCATTTGGAAATTCACTATCTGCGGGTGGTTGACTATAAGATATAAGTCTCACATTAAACATTGATTAATTAGCCTTCCTTTTGTACCAATGTGTAAATACCCCAAACTAGTCCTGCCCAAGCAGCTAGTTTTGCAATACCACCAAATAAAATAATCGAACCACAAATAGCAATTAATCCGACACCATCTAGTGATGTTCTTTCTTCTAATCTATTTATGATCCATTCTTTTGTATTAAGTAACATTTCCATTTATATCTCCTATATATTAAAATCTGCAAACGTGTCTTTATTTTCTCTATCACCCCACGTTGCAATTGGTTTATCGGGGATAGAACTGCTGTCGCCAATAAGATCGGTTTGGGCAGATTCTTCTACATCATATAATTTCATGCGGGAACGATCTACTCCAATAACGAACCTCCTATAACTGGTTGGATCGTTGTACCTATTCTTCAATTGCTTTACCATCAATTGGCCCATTTCTTCTAATTCCTCTGTAGATATAAGAGCAAACATAAGATCGGCCGTTGCTGGTAGACCAAATGATTCAGAAGTATCCTCTAATCCAACATCAGTATTACTATAGCCGGATCGAGTAGTCTGTGTTGCCGAAACAATTGGAACATTAAATTCGATTGCTAAACCTCGTAATTCTTCTGCAATTGCTTTAATATAGGTATAACTATTTATACTTCCACCCATGGCTTTCATACGGGAAGATGAACAGATATTTAAGTAATCCACATATATGATATCAGGAGCAAATTTCTTTTTAAGTTTTAACTCATTTAATAATGCTCTAAAGTGACCCGTATGCGCTGCGCCTGTTGGATATTCTTTAATAATTAGTTTACCAATGGAGGCCTGGGCAATCTTTTGAATCTTACTATTAAATACATTCTTTGATAACGATTCTAATTGATGAATAGGTAAGTCCATAAGATTGGCATCGATGCGTTCTGCAATTCGTTCTTCGGCCATTTCCATAGTAATATATAACACATTCTTACCTTGTTCCAATACCGATGCTGCACAATGACACATAAACAAAGATTTACCAACACCTGTACCAGCCAAACAAATATTAAGAGTCTTGTTTGGTATACCACCCTTTGTGATCTTATTAAAGTAATCTAAATCCCACGAAATTCGTTCTTCTACCCGATTATAAAAATCATATCGTTCTTCTGAATTATCTATATAATCATGGCCAATAGCCTGATCAAAGGAAACCCCTAGAGCATTAGAAAGTATTTCAGGTATAGCACCTTCACTTTTTTCTTTATTTTTGCCATCAATAATCTGGATAGAATTCATGATAGCGATATATACTGCTCGATCCTTACACCACTTCTCGGATTCCTTTATAAGGTAATCTGTATCAATGTCTGACTTTTCTCGGATTTCTGAGATAAGTTTGGCGGCATTATTTAAAATATCATCGGGTGCCTGAATCTTCCTGAGTTCCAAATCAAGAATTTTGCCACTAGGTAGCTTATTATGTTTAGCAACAAACTTTGCTATAAGATCGAATACTGTCTTATGTGTACCCTCAAAATACTCTTTCTCCAGATAAGGAATTACTCGTCTGCAGTAATCCTCATTATTGAGAAGATGATTCAGTATATGAGTCGGCAGCTGATTCGTTATATCCATTCTTTTCCTTTACATTATCAGTAATTATACTTTGTAACACATCACCTAAATAATTCTTAAATTCTTCTGATTTTTCTAATTCATCAATGTTATAATCTCCAGCGTTTTGAATAACATATGTAAAAGAAAGTGTAGCAATATCTAGCTCTTGGGATTCTTTAATAGATACAGTTCCATATACAACCACTACACCTGAGTAGGGAGAACCTCGTTTGAACTTAATTCCCCAGAAATCAGCCGAAGCATTCTCAACAAAAGTATATTCATTTTCGTCAATATAATTATTCATTCTTCGATTATCTCTATTTCTACATCAAGCATTGGTCTATGACCAATTTGATAATGCGATTTAACAAAGTTTTTAAAGTCTGTGCCGTTTAGAATCGGGTCCCAAAATTCTTTAGTTTGTGTATTCTTTTCACGCACCTTGGGATCAACTATTTCTCCTGTGGCATGATCAACTCGGGCGTACCAACCCATAGATGGTTTGACTACATATCCACCTGCCATAGCTACATCAAGTAGTCCACCGAATTCTGAAATACCACCATCCCATGTAACACTAACTGGAATCTTAGATTTTTCTTTCACGAATCGAGACTTCTCTACATTGATTACGAAGTTATAGCCTTTAATCTCTGTGCCCTGTTTCTGTTGCTGGCGACCGATAATCCAAATATTATCTGCGGAGTAGTAAATACCCGTACCACCAGATACTACTGCTTTAGGGAATAATCCAATCTCCTGATAAGTATGATTAACAGCAAGTAAGGGGATATTCTTCATAGTAAGATAGGGAGTTACCATTCGGAATAGCCCCTTTAATGCTTTGGCTCGAGACATATCAGCTACAGATTTTTCATTTAGAGCATCTTCTAGTTCCTTTTTACTCGCCAAATTACCAATAGAATCAATGACAATAATGACTTTATCACCTCGGTCAATATCATCCAACTGATTAACTAAATCGAATTTAAGTTGTTCTACATCGGTAATAGGTGTGTGCAATACTCGACTTATATCAATATTAAATGATTCAAAAAATTTTTGTGGTGCTCCGAATTCTGAATCATAGAATAACATTATAGCGTCACTATGCTCTTTCATATATGCCGCGGCCATCAGTAGTGCGAATGACGTTTTAAAGTGTTTACTTGGGCCTGCTAATACTGTAAGACCAGAAGTAAGACCACCTTCCATATCACCCGACAAGGCCACATTGACCATGGGTACTGATGTAGAACATGAGTCCTGTTCCTGAAAGAATACGGATTTTTCCAATACCTCGGTTGCTTTAATCCGTGAATTCTTTTTAAGTTTATCCATTATAGACATTTTAATATTTCCTCTCTGGCCCTAATTGCAGTGATCGTTCTTTCTTTCGCCAACGTGCAATTGCTTCTGCTTTCTTACGTTTCCGTTTAGCTGTTGGTTTCTCATAAAACTCTTTTTCTCTGAATTCCTGTAGTATACCAGCCCGTTCTACAGCATTATTGAATTTGCGCATTGCAACATCAAAAGGCATATTCTTTGGTGGTCTTTTATCCTTAGAATTTCTTTTCTTAGGACGTAAATCTATAGTTGGCATATCTTCTCCTGTAATTTATAGTATATCACGCATTAAACAGGTTGTAAAGTCTTAATTATCCTTTTTTCATATTCTTCTGCGGCTTTTCGTTTAGAAGTTTTCACAATCTCACCCATGAGTTGAAGTAATAGATCAGAGGTTAGATAATCTAGTTCATCTAAAACCCGAACATACCTTCCAGCTTCACCACCACTCGCTTCATGCCATGCGAAATTCCAACCAAATTCCTTTTGATGTTCTCCGTGTAACAATCTTTCTAATTCGTGTTCCTTATTATCAATATTCTCAACTATAAGATAACGAACAACTACATCTTTGGCTCTATCCAATTTATAATTCGTAATATATACTCGTACACCATGATTACCTTTTGGTGCCCGAATAGCACTAGTCCGTTTAAGAACATCTTGGCCCTTACCAGTGTATCCAATCTTTTCGTGTACCAATTCTTCCCCAATGGTATCAATGTCTTCTCTCAAAGCTACCTGATAACATCCACGAACAGCACCACCTACTCCAAATTCATCAATAAATTTACGGTATTCGTTCGTATCATCACTGGGTATCCAAGAAATTGGATACCACCCTGTTGTTTTTTTAATCACTTTTTTATAATTGCAACCCATTATTAAAACTCCTTTCGTATCGAATCTTTTGCTACTCTTCTTGCTCCTTTGGAGCCCCATCTTTTCTTTATTTTTGCAGTCTTTGGTTTGTTGCCACCAGAGGTTCTGCCCCAGGTTTTGGCTTTAATTCTTCCTACTTTTTTATCTGTATTACTATTTGCACTCATCATATAACTCCAATAATTTAATATAGTATATTATACTACACAATTGCACAATTTGTCAACACTTTTTTTATACTTTGTTGTTATAATCATATAACTATTTAATATAGGTATATTATACTACACTTTTACTGCTTTGTAAAGTGTTTTCTTCAACTCTTTTTCGTAAATCGGATGTGGAGAACCTATGATCACGT
>MPMA02122995.1_pt1 | contig 11322 bp, 10 predicted proteins | sample 1617361 | NCBI WGS metagenome assembly MPMA02 (sample SAMN05944807, study PRJNA350692) | marine metagenome | biome: marine; feature: ODZ; material: water; isolation source: 180 m water sample filtered on 0.2 um supor filter | place: Pacific Ocean | collected 2012-04-08 | depth 180m m | reverse complement strand
TTTACAAAAAGAGGTGGTAAAATTGCCTTTGGGCGTTCAAGAAGTTACACTGGCGGTGATTGTAGGCACTTTAGCAGCAATAGTATACTCTTTGAGAGTTCTTGTTCTTATGGAAAGGAGGATTGCAAGGATAGAATCACACATAGAACGGGCTGTTAGCAAGGTAGCGAAAGAAGAATCCAGAATCGAAAAAGCTTTGAAGAAGAAAAAGAAATAACTTTATTTATTTTTATTTGCTTACCAGTTCTTCAAATAACAACCCCCTACTTTTAATACTCTCCTTATCAATAACAAAACTTTTAGCCGTTTCTGCGATATCTGATAAAGAAACAAAAAACCATTCATACCCTTTAAATTTTATTGCAATCCAAGGTTCTGCACCAAATATATCCGCAAATTGTTTTAGTTGTTCCACATCTTCTTTTGGTAAGTATTTATTTTTTTCTATACAAGTTTTACATTCAATTGCCAATTTTCTAAGTTTATTGGAAGCCAGGACATCTGCAGATGGATACTTCATAGACCCAGAGCCAGCAATTCTAACCGCAGACCACCCATTAGTAGCCCAGAACTTATGAATCAGGTCCCTCTCTGCATTTATCCCTTTTGATTTGAGTGAAATTGTAATCTACCCTTACAAATTAATTTTCATAAAATCTTTTGCACATAAAACATTACCAAAACAATTTCTTGCATCTTCCTCAAGCTCACGAGTGTTTTTATATCTTGCGCTGAAATGAGTCAAAACAAGTTTTTTTACGTTGCTTCTATTCGCAAGCTCTGCCGCTTGTTTTGCAGTCATATGACTATGTTCTTCCCCTTTGTTTTCCAAATTTGAGGCATAAGTAGCCTCACATACCAACAAATCAGAATTTTTAGCCAATTTATCAGCACCCTTACATGGAACAGTGTCGCTAATAATGGTTATTCTCTTTCCCTTCACCACATTTGTCGCTTTGTCAACATCCACTTTATTGCCCCCCCACATAATACTTTTACCCCCCTGCAATTTTCCCAATAATGGCCCTTCAGGAATCCCAATTTTCTTTACGAATCTCAGATTTATCTTTCTTTTACCTTTTTCTACAATATTGTAGCCTAGTGTTTCAATATTATGGTTTAAATGTTCTGCCTCCAGAACAATATCCTCATCTTCAAAAAATTTCCCTTTTTTAACTTCATAAACACTAATATCAATTCTTCTGTCAAATAAAAAAACCCCAAACATCCTTTCCATAAACTTTTTTGTTCCAATAGGCCCGTAAATCCTCAACGTTTTTTCATACCCAGAAGCACTCATGCTTTGAATCAATCCAGGAATCCCTAAAACATGGTCACCATGCCAATGACTTATCAAAATTTTCGTAATTTTTGTTAACTTTATCCCCGCAACCTTCAACTGCCTTTGAGTTCCTTCCCCACAATCAATAAGAATACCCTCAGAGCCGTAGATAATTAAAACACCACTTTGGTTTCTCTCCTTTGTCGGCACCATTGAAGAAGTGCCTAAAAATAGTATTTGCATTTTAAAACTACCTTAGTAATCAATACTTAAATATAACACTTTCCCTTTACAATTTAATAATTTTTGCTATATTGAAATCAACGAATGGCACCATTAAAAAAAAAACAATAACATTTTTAAGCACCACAATAAAACACTCAATAAATAAAAATGACAAAAACCGAGAAGAAAAACGAAAGTAAAGAAAAAGAAGAAAAAACTCAAAAAATAAAATCAGAGTTTATTGGTGACAAAGTTTTGACAGAAGTTTCAGATGCTTCGAAGGAATTATATGATCAAAGTAGATATGGAACCTTGCTTGACAATGGAAGGCTGCAACTTTCCCTTACAGAAGCCCTTTACCTTATGGAAAGAAATACCATTGAAGTCTACAAAAACAAAAACAAAAAAATAAATTTTGAAGAACTTTCCAAAAAAGCAAAAAAAATGGAGCCGAACTTCTGGGTGAGATTTTGTGTATTTAAGGATATAAGAAATAGGGGCTATATCATAAAAACAGCATTGAAGTTTGGAGCAGACTTTAGGGTATATGACCGCGGCGTAAAGCCAGGAGAAGACCATGCAAAGTGGATAGTTTACCCTGTTTATGAGAGTTCGACCCTGACTTGGTACGAGTTTGCAGCTAAAAATCGGGTTGCGCACTCAACAAGGAAGCGATTACTTCTGGGTGTAGTAGATGACGAAAATTCGGTTTCCTATTGGGAAGTAAGGTGGATGCGTCCTTAACACAAAAAATATATAATAAACAAACTCTAGCTCTTTCTTATGGAAGTGAACGAAAGAATATTGGGCATCGTTAAAGAAAAAGGACCGCTTTTGCCAGTCCAGGTCGCAAAAGAGATAAATGATAATATATTGATGACTTCTGCAAGGCTTTCTGAATTATTAACATCAAAATACATAAAAATATCAAATCTTAAAGTAGGAGGCTCCCCCTTATACTACTTCCCGGGGCAGGAAAACAAACTACAAAATTTTGTAGATAATTTAAATGGAATGGAGAGAAAGGCATATGGATTACTGCTACAAAACAAAGTTTTGAGAGATTATACCCAGGAACCTGCTATAAGGGTAGCATTAAGACAAATTAAAGATTTTACAGTTCCATTACAAGTAAACTATAAGAACACAATAGAAATATTTTGGAAGTGGTACCTAACCGATAATAAAGAAGCAGAATCATTAATAAACAATATACTATCTAAAAAAGAAAAGATAATACCCGATAAAACACTACCCTTAAAAGAAGAAGCAACAACCAAAAAACATTGGACAAACCGAAAGAGGAATCAAATAATGAATCAAACATAGAATCAAAAAAAGACACAATTAAAAGACCAGTAAAAACAGCAGATAAGAGTCTCTTTTTGAAAAATACTCACGAGTTCTTCGATAAAAACAGAATAACTATTGAACTAACAAAAGAAATAAAGAAAAATATTGAAGTTGATTTTATAGTAAAATTACAAACTCAAATAGGAAATGTAAGGTATTTCTGCAAAACAAAAAACAAGAAAAAAATCAATGAAGGAGACTTAAGTTCTGCTTTATTAAACGCACAATCAAAAGGACTGCCCCTTTTATTTTTAACTATAGGAAAATTATCTAAAAAATCAAAGGAAAAACTAAACACAGATTTTAGGAATATAGTTTACAGGGAGATATAAAATGGGAGTTGCATTTAAAGACTTAATAGTATCAAAAGAGATACAATTAGAAGACTTAAAAGAAAAAATAATAGTTCTGGATGCTTATAATGTGTTGTACCAATTTATAACTACAATAAGAGGAATGGATGGAACACTTCTTATGGATTCAAAAGGGAACACAACTTCACATTTAGTTGGTCTATTTTCAAGAACTACAAGTTTGATGCAACGCGGCTTAAAACTGGCCTTCGTATTTGATGGAAAGCCGCCAGATTTAAAGCAAAAAGAAAAAGAAAAAAGAAACGCTTTAAAATTAGAATCTGAGAAAAGATATTTAGAAGCCAAAAAAAAAGATGATAAGGAAGAAATGAGAAAATATGCTTCTAGGACTTCTAGATTAAGTGAGAGCATGATAGAGGAATCAAAAAAGCTTGTTTCTTTGCTTGGGATTCCTGTCGTGCAAGCCCCTTCAGAAGGAGAAGCCCAGGCAGCCCATATGGTAAAAGAAAATAAAGGCTTTGCAGTAGGATCTCAAGATTTTGATTCACTGATTCATGGAGCAACGAAACTAGCCAGAAACCTATCCATATCAGGAAAAAGAAAAAAAAACAGGGGGGCGACATACGATACAATAAAACCAGAAATAATAGATCTCTCAGAAAACCTTAATAACTTGGGGATAGACACAGACCAGCTAATAGCATTAGCAATGATAATAGGCACAGATTACAATCCAGGCGGAATAAAAGGTATAGGTCCAAAAAATGCCTTAAAATTAGTCAAACAACACAAATCAGATTTTGATTCTTTGTTTAAGGAAATAAAATGGAACGACCACTTTGAATTTGAATGGACAGAGGTTTACTACCTAATAAAAAAAATACCAACAACAGACAAATACAAATTAAAATGGGAAGATATAAATGACGAAAAAATAAATAATTTGCTTGTAGATGAGCATGATTTTTCTGGTCAACGTGTTACAAATACACTAGAAAAGCTAAAAAGAGAATCCACACAAAGACAACAAAAGTCATTAGGAGAGTTCTAGAATGTCAAATAAGCTGAAGGATATACTAAGAAAAAAACTGACAAAAAAAGAATTAGCCTTAGTCCCATCATCATACAATATGGTGGGCAGCATTATAATTTTCTCAGACTTTCCGAAACAACTGTCAAAAAAAGAAAAAATCATAGGAAAGGAAATAGTGAAGAATTTTAACAACATTAAATCTGTTTTTAAGAAAACAAAAAAATATTCCGGGAAATTCAGAACCCCAAAACTAAAACTATTAGCTGGAGAAAGCAACAAAGAAACAGAATATAAAGAAAACAACGTAAGTTTAAAATTAAATGTAGAAAAAGTTTATTTTTCCCCTAGACTAAGTGAGGAAAGAAAAAGAATATTCAAGCAAATAAAAAATAATGAAGAAATATTAGTCATGTTTTCCGGGATATCTGTATATCCAATAACTATTGCAAAAAATACAAATGCAAAAGAAATTTACGGAATAGAGATCAACCCAATTGCACACAAATACGCATTAGAAAATTTAAAATTAAACAAGGTTAAAGACAAAATAAAACTATGCTTTGGCGATGTAAAAAGAATATTGCCAAAAATAAATAAAAAATTTGATAGAATAATAATGCCATTGCCTAAGGGAGCAAAACATTTTCTTAATTTAGCCTTAAATAAAATAAAGAAAAACAAAATAATCCATTTCTATGCTTTTTCTAAAGAAAAGGACAACAATAAAATAATCGAAATTATTAATAAAGAATGCAAAAAAAACAAAAAACAATGTAAGATTCTAAATATTGTAAAATGCGGCCAGTTTTCGCCAAGAGTTTTTAGAATTTGTGTTGATTTTAAGATAAAATAAAAAAATTTATAAAACAAGATATCTTATTCTAGTATGTGCGATGAGTTGGTGAACACCCTAGGACGAAAGGATGACTGACGGAAGTAACTGACGAGCACACTTCTTTTTAAGAACTATCCAAACAGACACAGACTGCAGAAATACAAATTCTTTCTGGGGCACAAAAATAGTAGTGCGATTTTTTAGTGAATCGCAAATTTTTGACCGTTAGACTTTAGCCGAACATCTTCATATAATCCTGCCCTTCTGTCTGCTCTTCCTGCTTCACTTTATCTATTCCTTTTAAGAAATCCTTCTTTATTACTTTAGTTCTATTTTCTCTTATCGCAAAATACCCTGCTTCTGTGCAGACTGCTTTTATTTCAGCCCCACACAAATCTTCCATCAGAAAAGCCATATTGTTCAAATCAACATCTGCACTTAGACCCATATTTCTGGAATGTATCTTTAAAATATCTAATCTGCCTTCAATCTTTGGTAAGGGTATATGTATAAGCCTATCCAACCTTCCTGGCCTTATTACAGCAGGATCTAAAATATCTTTCCTGTTTGTAGCACCAATAACCTTAACATTATCAAGAGGATTAAAACCATCTATTTCTGCAAGAAGCTGCATGAAAGTCCTGCTGACTTCTCTTTCCCCGCTAGTCCCCATTTCGATTCGTTTAGCAGCCAAAGCATCAATCTCATCAATAAATATGATGGATGGAGCTTTTTTTCTTGCAAGCTCAAATATTTCCTTTACCAGTTTTGCTCCCTCCCCAATAAATTTTTGAACAAGCTCTGAAGCAACAATTTGGATAAATGTAGAATTTGTGGATGATGCGACTGCCTTAGCCAGCAATGTCTTTCCTGTTCCCGGTGTTCCATAAAGCAAAATTCCTTTTGGTGGTGTAATGCCAACCTTCCTGAACATCTCCGGCTTTTTCAACGGAAGCTCAACAACTTCTTTTATTTCTCTGACCGGAATGTCTAGACCGCCTATATCTTCCCAGGAAACATTTGGCTTTTCCACTATAACAAAACTCTCTATATCAAACTTCCTTGTGATTGGTATTTTTTTGATTATTGTCAGGTTCTTCTGGTCTGTCAAAACTACATCTCCTGGTCTGAGTTTTTTACATTCAGTAGAAATAGCAACATAAAACTGGTTTCCGTTTGGCAACCTTATAAGGGCTTCTTTTCCAAAAACGTTTCTGACTTCGGCAACCATTAGTGGAGGAGTTTTGAGCCTATTCACCTCTTCATTTAACTTATTAATAGTTTCCTTAAGGATTATGTTCTCTTCATTAATCTGATTTGTATCTGTGCTATAGCTATACAGTACACTATCAAAAACATTCTTATCTTTTGTAGTCATACTATATTCACTCCTTTTCATATTTAAAAACTTTTGGATTATACACAAAAAATAGAGAGAGTTATTTTTGGTACGCCAGAAAATTGAAATCTCTATGAAATTAAGAATCTTCCATTTTTCATAATCTTCTTTCCATCAACCCATATGCTTGGATTCCTAATAATACCATCAAGATGCAGATGTACATTTACTTTACCGCCAAAACCAACATTATTTCCTAGAGCAATATGGCATGTTCCTTTGACCTTTTCATCCTCCAGAATATTGCCAGCAATCCTTGCATTCTCATTAGTGCCTATACCAAACTCTGCAATATTTCTTGCTCCTCTACCAACAGAATTTAGCAAATCCAAAAGCTTTTTTGCCTTTTCACCGATAAATTTTACAGCACAACCTTTCCTAACATAAATTTTTATTGGGTTCTTTAGTTTGCCGATATCTGCAAAAGAAGCATCAACAATAAAAATACCTTCAGCAGTCCCTTCAACCGGAGCAACAAATATCTCCCCAGTAGGAAGGTTTCCAAAAGAGCCTTTTTTTTTAAACAATCCAGGATCATTCCCAAAGGCTTTCCTTCCTTCGATACTAAAACTAATACCAGTTCCTAAATTTGTTCTTATTCTAACAGCTTTACCTTTATCAATTATACTTGCAATTTTATTATTTATTTTTTCTAATTTGTTGTAATTTATGTCCAATGTTCTGCTAATAATGCCTTTTGTAATCCCAGGCATTGTAACTATCCTTGCACCGTTATCACACGCATTTTTCCTTGCTTTTGTATGGCTTAAAGATTTAGTTGTTATAAGAAGCTCAACATCATATTTTAGCATCTCCTTTGCTATTTCTTTAGGTGGTTCAGTTCCATTAACTTTTGGGATAGGAATTTTAATCAATTTTACACTAGGGGTAATTTTATTTGCAGCATCAAAAAACAGCTTTGCTATAGAATACAACTTAGAATCCGTAACTATCAATAATTTTTCATTTTTTTTCAGATTCAGGCATTTTTTAAGAACAATGTTGACAGACTTGATCATTTTAGCCTAAACAACAAATTCCCCCTTCTTTATAATCCAATATTTGTTGCCTTTTTCATCAACACCATGAATATCCATTTTCTGCCTAGGGCTGTTAATAACAATGTCTGTATGGTATTCTGTTGCCCTGTCTGGCTCAAAACCACTTCCTAGCGCAATATGAATCATTCTTGCTATCTTCTCATTAACAATAAGATAGTCACATAGCCTCGCGCTGGGATTCGTATTTATTGCAAACTCATTTATCATGTTGAAGTTTCTCTTTTTCAAATCAATAATTTCCTGTGGCTGGCTCTTGAACCTCTCCTGATTTAAGATCATCTCCCAGGCTTCTTTCTTTTTCTCTTGTAGCTTCTTTATTATATCTTTAGGACCAGAAATTATCTTATACTTCTTGCCATCAGATTTTATCACCAAAGGATCTTTATCGGACAATAAATAACTTTGGTCAATGCTTATGACAACATCTCCCACAATAGTGCCCTTGACATATTCTGGAGTTACAAAAGCCTCTCCCCCAGGCAAATTGGCCATTGTTCCTGCCTTTATCCCGGTCCTTTTCAAAAACTCAGAATTAATCTTTTCCCTGACATCAGTATCAGAGGTTCTTACCCACCTATGAACACCATCTCTTTTAACTAATCCCACTTCAAAATTTGTCTTAAAACCATCGATATTTTCCCCAACAACCCTGATTGATTTACACTTATCGGCGATTTCTTTAATTTTATAATTTCTTTCTCTCATTTTTTCCCAGTCAATATTGCACGTTTCAATGAAAACCTTGATTGGCAGAGTTTCAGTAAATCCAACTCTCGCTAATGGGTCTCGATCATCTAATTCCGTTTGGGGATAAAAATCAAGCTTGTATACCATCTGCCCCGGGCTCTGCCACCTTGTCTTTTTATTTAAACAAGGGTAGCCAATACTCTCTCCAAAAATATGCTTGCCAGAATACCCCTTCCCTACTACAAAAAATGAAGCATCAATAACCTTGATTCTTCCTAAATTTAACAATCCTGACAATTTTTTGTATTTTTTAAAAACAGGCTCATCTACATTTTTGCATAGCTCACAACCCAACAATGTAGTTCTTAACTCTGAGATTTTTTCACTATTATGAAGCATAGACTTTGCTTGGGTGTAGGCTCCCATTGTAGCAGCAGCATTACAATTAAGTTTCATGTGCCACGCAATAGCATAAGAATCAAGATAATCTTCTAATGGATGCCCGAGCATATCCTCTTTTTGAACTAAAACAAAACCAACAGCAACTTTTTCATTATTCTTTAAATTATAGACATCTTTCCATATTTTTTTGCAAGTTTCATTTAATTCTTCACTCCTATGCTGCTTAAACCACCCATCCTTAAATGGCAAGGTAAAATGCCCTTCAAAACCAAATTCCTTGGCTTCCAAAGTAAAATCCGGCCCTTTAAATAAACTTATAAATTTTCCTTTTGTCTTTTTTTCTGTTTCCTCTATGAAATCCATAAGTGCTTCTGATTTCTTATTTTTGTTTTGTCTGAAAACCTTCCATACATCCTTTAAGGCAGCTAACGACTCTGATTTCTTGTCTATCCCTAAGACATTCATATCAGCACCTAATTCGTGTATTGCCCTGGACAAAGGAGCAATAGAAAAAAAAGCATTTTTATTTCTTACATCAAAAACCACTAAAAAAGATTTAGATTTAATATTACCTAAAATCCTTTTATACTCATCTACAGAAGAATAAAACTTCTTTTCGTCGTATTTCATAAAAAAATGTATTTTTAAACAATTAATAAATCTTTCGTCACTTTAGTCAAAACTAAAGGTTTTTTCTTCATTAACGTTGTATCCTCAATCCTTATTCCAAATAGTTTTGGTATGTAAATTCCAGGCTCTATTGTGAAAACCATATTTTCTGTTATTTTATCTTTTGAGTTTAAAGTTAAATTAGGCAACTCATGGATTTCCACCCCAATACCATGACCCAGCCCATGAATGAAATATTTCGAATAATTTTTCATGCTTTTTAAACAGTTCCCATATATCTTGCTGCAGGAGTCATTTATTTTTATTTCTTTGATAATACCGTTTTGTATATCGAGTAAGAAATTGTAGACTTGTTTCTCTTTATCGCATGGACTTCCTAAGTATACTGTTCTCGTTATATCTGTGCAATAGCCTTTATACTTTACACCAAAATCTATCATACAAAAGCCTTTTTTTAGTTTTGTATTCCTTGGCTCATAATGTGGCATGCTTCCATTGCTTCCTGAAGCAACAATTGGTGGAAAAGACATCCCCAATCCAAGTTTTTTCGACTCATATTCAAGAAAAGCAGCCGCTTGAGATTCAGTTTTGAAATCTTTAAAGTTATTTAACGCTTTTTTCAATATTTTATCTCCATAATTAAACGCTTTCTTAATTATTTGTATCTCTTTTGCCTTCTTAATCTGTCTCAGTTTTAGACAGTCTAAAGAAACATCCTTTGTTTTTGATCCCTTGAACTGCTTTTTAAAATATTTATAAGCATTTAAAGCAAAATTGTTGTTGTCTATTGCTATCGTCTCCAATTTTATTTTATTTCTTTTAATTATAGAGTGCACGGATTCAAAAAATTTCTTTTTATCCATCGAATAAACTTTCCTTATCATTGATTTTTTTGCCTTTTGAAATTCCATTTCCGGAACTATGAGGAAGGGTCTCTGTTTTTTAGGTATTACCAAAGCCCCTAAACCATTGTAACCAGAAAAATAGAACATATTTGGATTTGTTTCCATCCCTAGATTATAGAATAATGCAAGATCAAACTGTTTTTCTTCCAAAACCTTCTGGAGTTCTTTAATTTTCATTAAAAAAGAAAAGATATTAAAACGATATAAATCTTTTGATTAAAATGGAGAAATACAGATTAAAAAACGGCACAACAATAATTTTTGAGAAGAATTCTTCAAAATCAGTCGCAGTTGAGGTAATATTTAAAGTAGGTTCTAACGATGAAAGCAAAGAAATCAGCGGAATATCCCATTTTCTTGAGCATATGCTGTTTGAGGGAACCAAAAAAAGAAAAAATTCCAGAAAAATTGCAAGCGAGATTGAAAAATATGGGGCCGAGTTTAACGCATATACCTCTAATGATAGAACTGCCTTTTTCATTAAAATAATAAATAAAAGATTTGAGAAAGCCCTCGATATACTTTCTGACATGGTTGCAAATCCTCTTTTCAACAAAAAAACAATCGAAAAAGAAAAGCAAGTAATATTTAAAGAAATAAACCTGGTTACTGATGACTCAAGGCAGCATCAGTGGATTTTGTTTCAGAAAACTCTTTTTGAGAAGCATCCAACAAAAAACCCAACCTATGGGACTATAGAGGCTATTAAAAGTCTTGACAGAAAAATTATAGATAGCTACTACAATAAGCACTACGTTCCAAATAATATGGTTATTTCTATTGTTGGGAATGTAAATCATGTAAAAGAAAAAATAGAGAAATATTTTGATAATTTGAAACCTAAGAAATTAGCTCTAAGAAAAAATATAAAAGAGCCATTACAAAAAAGAAAAAAGAAATTTGTTGAGAAAAGAAAAACAGTCAGTTCTTATATGATATTAGGTTACAAATCGGTTTCCAGGATACATAAAGATAGTTATGTCTTGGACGTTATATCTGCTATCCTGGGTAAAGGGCAGTCTGGATGGATATTTGACGAAATAAGAAATAAGCGCGGCTTGGCATACCAAGTTGGGGTTTTGAATGAAAATGAGGGGGATTATGGCTATTTTGCTGTTTTTGCTGGCCTTGATAAGAAAAATATAGAAAAAACAAAAGGAATAATCTTGCAGCAATTCAGAAAGCTTAATAATGTT
>MPMA02130916.1_pt1 | contig 11361 bp, 10 predicted proteins | sample 1617361 | NCBI WGS metagenome assembly MPMA02 (sample SAMN05944807, study PRJNA350692) | marine metagenome | biome: marine; feature: ODZ; material: water; isolation source: 180 m water sample filtered on 0.2 um supor filter | place: Pacific Ocean | collected 2012-04-08 | depth 180m m | reverse complement strand
GCGCTTAGGCGCCGTCCAGCATCGGGATAGCCGTTTTCATTGACACCATGTACCTCTTCCTTCAGTGTGGAGTTTGCCTTACATCGGAATTCCGCCGTTTGGCATGAACTCACTGGGAGGTCCGCCATGGGCATCGTTAACACGGTCCTTGGACCCATAGATTCCAGCGAACTGGGAGTCACCCTCAGCCACGAGCACATCGCCACGGGGTCGGCCGGAATGCACCGAACCTATCCCCAATTCTTCGACCGCGAGACCGTGATACGGGACGCCGTTGCAGCCTTGAAGGAGGCCCATGCCGAGGGGATTCGGTCCTACATCGAGCCCACCACCTTCGACATGGGCCGGGATATCGAGCTGATACAAGAGGTATCCAGACTGAGCGGCGTCCACATCGTCGCCGCCACCGGCAGCCACCAAGCCATACCCCGCGTCTTCCGCACCGCGTCTCCTGACGCCATCGCGCCTCTGTTTATCAAAGAGGTGGAAGAGGGCATCGAGGACACGGGCGTCAAAGCAGGAATCATCAAATCGGCCAGCGACAGAGGTGGCGTAACCGATCTGGAGGAGACCGTGCTTCGGGCCGTCGCCAGGGCCAGCAAGCACACCGGGGCGCCCGTCTTCACCCACACCTGGTCTCCCGACCGGGTGGGGGAGCAACAGGTCCGCATCCTCCAGGACGAAGGTATGGACATGAGCCGAGTCTACATTGGACACAGCAACGACACCCGGGACGTGGACTACATCGTCGGACTGCTCGAGACCGGGGTTTGGGTCGGCTTGGACCGGTTTCCCGGTGGCCGGTTCCCGGGCGTCCCACTCTGGCAAGAGCGCACCCAAATCGTCAAGCGACTGATCGATGAGGGCTGGGGTGGACGGATCATGCTGGGCCACGACTACTCCTTGCCCAGCGGCCAACCTACGCCGGAGATGCGGGAGCAGCGGGCCAAGTATCAACCGGAGGGGTACAGCTTCATATCACGGCATGTCCTGCCCTACTTGAAGGAGCTGGGAGTTACCGGCGACGCCATCCAACAGATCATGGTCGAGAACCCGCGCCGGTTTCTGGAAGGACCGGCCACCCGCTAGCAACGTTGGTCCGCCTGCCCGCCAGAAAGGGTGGCACTCTATCCCCAGGTATTCATTATGAGGCATTCGCGTTAGACACGGATTGTTTGGTGATTACAATCAACCTACCCCAAAGTCATGGTGGATACGATTGTCTGCCACACGAGGTAGCTTCCAGCGACGGCCTGTCGATGGGAGGCCCGGCACAACGTCCGACCCGCGTCGCATGAGATAGTTACCACGATGGCTCCAAGCGTCGGGCTTCGGGGACAAGTTCTTAGTTAAGCCGGCGGTTGATGTCCCCAACAACAACCCAAAAGGAGCGACTATATGCTTTTCATGATCACCCAGGTTCATACTCCTGAGGCTTGCCCCTTCGGCGAAGGGGGGGTTGGATATCCTCTTCAACAAGAATGCAAAAGGCATCACCCTGAAAGGGCGCTGGGGGGCCTGGGCCCACCACACCATCTGGTACCTCGTGGAGGCCGAAGACGCCGCGGCCATCCAGGGTTCCTTGGAGCCCGGGTTTAAGCGGTCCACGGCCACGGTCGAGCCTGTGGGAGATGCGTCCATCTAGCGGTGTCCGGCACGACAGGCTGATGCAGCCTCTTCCAACACCAGCAGGGTCTCGACAGTTCTTAGTGGGCTAGTTCCGCCTCCAAGAGGCATAGTTGGTCGACACTCTGCTGGTATAAGCTGTCCCCGGCGCCCAGGTCAAGACCACCGGCAACGTTGCTGAGGCCGGCCGGGGAGGGGGCGTCTTAGATCGAAGCCGGGCGTAGTGTGGCTGATGACCTCAGAGCGTGAAGCGTTCGCCGGGCTCGGCGAAACAACTAAACACGCTACGGCGGAGCCGGCCGCAGACCCGGAATCCGCGGGCCGGTCGAGATGGAGACCGGGCTGACACACCCGGACTTCGACTGACTTCCCCGTAACAACCGCGGGTGGCTCGCGAATCACGAACTGGGAAGCCGGCGATTGGCACGGGGCTGTCCACTACGAAACGCCCAGGGGGCTGAGCGATGGGACCAGGACAAGATGGCGGCAGGGAGCCCGGAGACATGGCCGCGGAACCGATGGCTGTCGCCTATGCCCGGTTCAGGCGAGATTACCCCGCGTACGAAACCACCACCTCGCTGGACGATCTGCGTGCCCGGGAGTACGGCCGCCTCGAAGAGCAGAATCAGACGTACCTGGACTATACCGGTGGCGGGCTATACGCCGACTCCCAGTTGCAGGACCACCTGGGGCTGCTAAGGCAAGGGGTGTTAGGCAATCCCCACTCCACGAGCCCGGCGTCTGAGGCGAGCACCATTTTGGTGGATCGCGCCCGAAACTACGTTCTGGAGTATTTCAACGCATCACCCGAAGAGTACGTGGCCATCTTCACCCCCAACGCCACCGGGGCCATCAAGCTCGTGGGAGAATCGTACCCCTTCGGCCCGGGGGGGCAATACCTGCTGACCTTCGACAACCACAACTCGATCAACGGCATACGCGAGTTCGCCCGGGCCAAAGGGGCCAGCGTGACCTACGTCCCGGTGATGCCACCGGAACTCCGGCTGGATGAGAACAGACTGGCCGGTGGCCTGGGCGACGCTCAAGCGGGAAGCAACAACCTGTTCGCTTACCCAATACAATCCAACTTCTCCGGAGTTCAGCACCCGCTGGAGTGGATAGCCGAGGCCCAAGCAAAGGGATGGGATGTACTGGCCGACTGCGCGGCTTTTCTGCCAACCAATCGGCTGGACCTGAGCAAATGGCACCCGGACTTCGTTCCCCTCTCGTTCTACAAAATCTTTGGCTACCCCACGGGAGTCGGGTGCTTGCTGGCCCGCAAGGCCGCACTGGCCAAACTCTCCAAGCCCTGGTTTGCCGGTGGAACCATTACCATGGCCTCAGTCCAGGCCGACGACCGTTTCTTGGCCGAAGGCGAGGCGGCCTTCGAAGAAGGGACCATTAACTACCTCAACCTGCCTGCCGTGGAGATAGGTCTCAAACACGTTGCAGCCGTCGGAGTGGACAAGGTTCACGCGAGGGTAGCCTGTCTGACCGGTTGGATGTTGGAGGACCTGATATCCATAAGGCACGGAAACGGATCGCCGTTAGTCAAGGTGTACGGCCCGACCGATATGATAGATCGTGGCGGGACGGTTGCTATCAACTTCTATGATCCCAACGGTGACCTAATCGACCATCGGCGGGTTGAAGCTCTCGCCGGCAGCGAGCGAATCTCGCTGAGGACCGGCTGTTTCTGCAATCCGGGCGCCGGCGAAATAGCCCATGGCTTGACCAAGGAAGATATGGACGAGGCCTTCAAGAACGACGAGAGGATGACCTTCGACCAGTTTCTCAGCATCCTCGAGCGGCGAGACGGGAAAAGCGCCGGGGCGGTACGAATTTCGCTGGGATTGGTCAGCAACTTTGAAGACGTGTACCGGATGGCGCTCTTCGCGAGGGGGTTCGTCGACAAGCTCGCGGCGGGTGTCTGAGCACCGGGTGCGCTAGCCGGGTCAGCCCCGTGGGCCATAAGCGAAAGTGGGAAGCCGCAGAGAGGACCGGAGAGCGAACCCCCTGTTCCTGAACTTGATCCGGCGATACTTGTAGGTGGCCGGCGTATCGGGGATTGCGGCCCCGGAGGGGCTGTCCTGGCGCCCGGTCGACAGCCCTCTTTCAAGGCACCGACCTGACCGAATTTGAGTCAGACCCACGCTGGAGATGACCCCTGGCCTATTATCGCTCACGGTCCACATTAATATGATTGGGCCGCTGCCCAGCACCATTTAATCGACGCCAAGGAGGCATCATTGTGCCATTCGGAGGCAATGACTGGCTTGCTCAGACCCAGGAACCGACGTTGGAGCCGGAGATACCCATCTGCGATCCGTATCACCACTTCTGGGACTTCCGGACCGCGCGGATTCCCTATCATCGGTATCTTCTTCACGAGCTGGCCGATGACATCAACGCCGGTCACAACGTCCGTTCCACCGTGTACGTCGAGGCAAGGTCCATGTACCGTCGTGACGGACCGGAGGAGATGCGCCCCGTCGGTGAGGTCGAATTCGTCCAGGGTTTGGCCGCCGCCAGCGCGAGCGGTCTCTACGGCCCGGGCAGGGCAACGGCAGCCATAGTCGGTCACGCCAACCTGAACCTGGGCGATAAAGTTGAGCCGGTCCTGGAAGCGTTGCAGGCAGCCAGCCCAAACCGGTTCCGAGGGGTCCGCCACTCCGCTACCTGGGACCCCCGGAGAACACCTCCGCGTACCAGATACAGGGCCAGATGGCCGGTGATAATTACCGGGCCGGCGCGCGGGTGCTGGCGCGAAAGGGCCTTTCCCTGGACATTTGGCTGTACTCGCCACAGCTGCCCGAGTTGGCGGATCTCGCCAAGGCCGTCCCCGGCGTGACGATCGTCTTGAACCATATCGGAGGCCTGCTGCGGGTCGGCCCCTATGCCAACCGGGACGATGAGGTGCTCGCCAATTGGCGAAGCGGCATCGCGGCCGTGGCGGAATGCCCCAACGTCAACGTCAAGCTGGGTGGCATCGGCATGCCCATCATCGGCTTCGACTGGCATGCCCGGACCGTGCCCATCGGGTCGGAGGAGCTGGCGGAATCCCTGGCGCCCCTGGTAAATTACTGCATCGAGAAGTTCGGACCCAGCCGGTGCATGTTCGAAAGCAACTTCCCCGTCGATAAGGTGGCGTACTCCCGCCACGTGCTGTACAACGCCTTCAAACGGCTGTCCAAGGGCTACTCGGCAACCGAGCGCGCCGGTTTGTTCCACGACAACGCCACTCGCGTATACCGCGTGAACGTATAACCTCCCTACGGGACCCGGCGGGATACGCTGGCACGCAGCCCGTGGATCCCTTGGTGAGGCGTTGGGGACGCGGGCGGTGGCTTCGGGGCTAATCCCGGAAACCGTACTCCTCTCTCCACTGCAAGTAGGCGGTGAGACCCGCCGCCAGGTCATGCTCCGCGGTGAAGCCAATGTCGTCACGCAAACGGGAAACGTCCATCCGGGACCTGGAGCCGCCGAGTGAGACGTCGTTGTCGTCGCCGGGGGAAGCCTCCACCACCCGGATGCCGGGCCGCAGCTCCTGAAGGGCGTCGATGATGTCCCCCAAGGTTAGCCAGCGTCCGGTGGACACGTTGTAGGCAAAGTGGGAGGGGCTGGGTGCGTCCAACACGCTACAGATCCCGCCGGCTGTATCGGCCACGTAGGTGTAGTCGCGGCCCAGGCCGCGGTCGCTGACGGCGATGGTCTCGCCGCGGATGATCCTTCCGGTGAGGTCTTTCACGACGGACTGGTTGGCCCGATGGCCGGTAACCCGCTCCATGGGACCGTAGGGGGAACTCAGGCGGGTAGCCAAGGTCTGGAAGCCGTGCATCTCGCCGAACCGGCGGGTCAACAGCTCGCTGGCGTACTTGGTCGACTCGTAAAGGGTGTGAGGGTGAAGGTGGGCGTCCTCCCGGAGCACCTCTTCCGGTCCGGGCCGGGTGCCGTAGACCGCGCCGGAGCTGACGTAGAGGAAGCGTTGGGGTTTTATCCGCCGCGCCAGCTCCAGCAGATTGGTGGTGCCCATGACGTTGACCTCCACGATGGAACGGCTGCGGCTGGCCTCCACTTCGGGGAGGACCCCGGTAAACACGGCGGCGTGGACAATCTTATCTATGTCATGGTCCTCGGCCTGTTCCAAGTCGCCGGGGGCCAGGATGTCCCCCTGGAGAAAGGTGACCTGGTCGGCCCAGGGTTGGATATAGCGGGTGAGCAACTCATTGGGCGGCACCAGATCGAAGCAAACGACCCGGTGTCCCCGTTGGGCCAGGGTTCTCACTATGTTGCCACCGACGAATCCCGTGCCGCCTGTAACCAACGTGGCCATGGCATTACCTTCCTCTCGGAGTGGGTGCCTCTAAGATACCTCAGTGCGGCTGGATTGGAAACAGCCGCAGCCCGCAAGAAAGGAGAAGCATCATGGAATACTCAATCAATCATGTGCACATCAGGTCGTCAGACTCCCGGGCTTCGGCATCGTGGTATGAGAAGTACTTCAACGCCAGGATAGTGTCGGAAAGGGAGATCATGCCGGGTACCGTGACCGTGAGCATGGAGGTCGGAGGCCCGGTGCGCCTCAACATTTCCTCTCAGCCGGCCGGGGCGTCAAAAGAAAGGAGCGCCGCCGAACTGAACCGGCTGGGACTGGAGCACTTCGGATTCGGCGTCTCGGACCTGGAGGCGGAACTGGACCGTCTGAAGAAAGCTGGAGTTCGCGTGGTGCTGCCGCTCACAAAGGTGCCGACCGGGGCCCTCCTGGCCTATATCGAAGGGCCGGATGACTGCTCATAGAGCTGGTTCAACCCGCCTGATACCCCTCGGCGCCACTGTCGCCTACAGGATCAGGTGCGGGTTGTCGCCTGAAAGAAGCTGTTCCAGCGCCGGTACGGACTTGGTTGCTGTCTTGTAAATAGCTTCACCTCGGCGAAATTAGTCGGCGCCCCCCTACAATCGTCTTTCCGGCGAAGGCCGGAATCCAGAAAGGCGTAGGCTGGTTCCCGGCCTTCGCCGGGAAGACGGGCCGGGTATCGGGGTGTTTACGGGACAGTAGCCTCGTTGGATCGATTCGACTGGGTCGCTTCCTACTCGACGCGGGCCAGCTCCCGCTCGAGCAGTTGCCGGGCCCGGTCCTGGTCGGTCTGCCAGCCTCGTACCCTGCTTCGCTGGTGTTCCAGACCCTCTCTAGCCCGGCTGATGAGGCTCCTGGTCTCGGCTTGGCTGGGGCTCCCGGCGGCTCCCTTCCCCTGGATGTTGAGCAGAGGATCGATGGCATGCCTGATCTGATCCCCGGTCAGGCTGAGAGGTTCTCCCGTTATTTCCTGGGCAACCTGGTCAATCAACCCGCTGTCAACGGAATTCCAGGCTAGCCCCTGGTCCAACACCCGGGTAACCAGGTTGCCCACGATGCCGTGGGCCAACCGGAAAGGCAACCCTTTTTCGCGCACCAGGAAATCGGCAAGCTCGGTAGCGGTGCAGAAGTCTCCTGCCGCCCGCTCGAGCATGAGTTCCTTGTTCACTTTAAGGCCCAGCACCGTCCTTCTGGCCAGTTTCAGCATGGCTTCTCCCTGACCAAGGGCGTCCCACAGAGGGGCGACAGCTTCGGTGCTCATATCCCGGCAGTGCATGAAATTGACGTTCTTCTGGACTGCCAGGCTGGACACCAGGGCTCCAACCAGGTGCCCGGCTTTGGACTTGATGTGCTCCAGGATGATGGGGTTCTTCTTCTGGGGCATGATGCTGCTGGTCGAGGCCACGTCGTCGCCCACCTCGACGGTAGCCCACTCGTCGGAGCACCAGAGGTAGAGGTCCTGGGCCAGACGGCTCAAGGTGACACCCATGACCGCGATGGCCGCCAGAAGCTCCGAAACGTAGTCGCGGGAGGCCACGGCGTCCAGGGTGCTTTCAACTATGCCATCGAAGGCCAACAGGCGGGCTGTCATGTGGCGGTCTATGGCGAAACCCGTTCCGGCAAAAGCACAAGCGCCCAGAGGGCACAGGTTCAGGCGGGGATAAACCTCCAGCAGGCGCTCTCCGTCCCGCTCCAACGCCAGGGACACGCTGACCAGGTAATGGCCGAAGGTGGTGGGTTGAGCCGGTTGAAGGTGAGTGTAGCCGGGGGCCACGGTATCGACGTGTTCTCCGGCCAGTTGTAGCAGGGCCTCCCGGAGTTCGAACAGGTCTTCCGAGAAGGTGAACAGGGCCTCCCGGGCCGCGATACGAGCAATCGTGGCGTAGATGTCGTTGCGGCTGCGGCCCGTGTGGATTCTGCCCCCGACATCCACTCCCACCTTCTGAATGAGAGAATGTTCGAAGTTCAGGTACAGGTCTTCCAGGTTGGGATCAAGAGAAGACGCCTCTATCCCCCGCTCCTCCAACTCGGCCAGTGCCCGAAGCAACGACTTGCCCGCTTCCTGGGTAATAATTCCCTGATCCATCAGCATCAGGGTGTGGACGTGGTTGATCCACATCAACAGCCGGTAGTCACGCTGGAGGAAGCCCAGGGACCTGGACTTGAACAGGTATTCCACCACCTCTTCGGCCGGCGGGACTTTGATTCTCTCACGCATGATGTGCCTCTCCTTCGTTACCGGGTTTCGGGCCGGGTTTTCGGGCTGCCGGCCTGCCCTGGTCCAGGGGGCGAACCACTCGCCGGTCGGTGGCCGTGCCCCTTCCTCTCGGCCGGAGAGGCTAGTGTACAGTCTCGTAAATAGCTTTACTCCAGCGGAATCCTGCGGCATACCCACCACTAGCGTCTTTCCGGCGAAGGCCGGGAACCAGCCAACGCTTCGCTGGATTCCGGCCTTCGCCGGAAAGACGGGCAGGGCATCAAACCATTCATGAGACAGATGGCTAGCTGGAAATCAAGACCTCGTCGCCCTCCCAGGAGAAGCGAACGTCAAGATTTTCGCCTTCCGAGATCTCCTTCACGTAGTCGAAGATCTCCTGGGCCCGCGGGTCCTGCTTCTGGAGCACCTCCGGCTCTCGGTTGGAGTTGATCAAGACCGGGATGTAGGTCACCTTCTGTATCCTCTTATCCTGGATGTAGGCTTTGACAATCATGGTCTTGTTGGAATCGGCGTGTTTGGCGGCGTGGGACATCACGTCGAACCCAGCGCCTTCCTCGGTGAGCGCCGTAATATTGTTGGCGCGCAGCTTGGCCGGCCGCGAGGGCACGAACTGGGGAGCGCCCCGGTCCGACAGAGGCGCTTCCATCTGACCGAAGACTATGTCCGCCTTTCGGAACACATCCCCACAGAAGCGGAAGATGGAGGGAGGATCTTCGCGGTTTGGGCTTATGTCCCCCACTCCCACCAGGGTAATCGGCTCGCTGGCGCCGGTACTTGACTTCCGTTGCTCGGGCATAGCTACACCTCTCGTTCCATACTCGCCGGCATTCCCGTATCAGACCGTGGGCGCCCGAAGGTGCCGCCGCGGGTCAGCCGCCGGTCTCTATCTCCCTGGTCACGGGAGTCCCGAAGCCCTCCAGCACCACGCTTCGGCCCGCTTCGCCGCCGACCACGAAGATATTGACGCGCTCCGCGGAGTCCACCACCTGGAGCAGGTGGTCATCGGGCAGGTCCAGTATCCATCGCCACTGCGGTGCGGGCTGGTTGTCATCGACGAAGTGGTTCTTCGCGAACTTCGCCCTGAATTTGGCGTGATTGAGGATGTACTCCTTAGCCCCCTGCTTGGTCACGCCGTCCCTGACGATGGACTTGGCATGGTCCGGAGCGAGCAGGATGTTGAGGTTGATCGAGTGGTCGATGACCTCGTCATTGGTTGCTATCATGCTGTAGCCGCCGTGGGGCATCGTGGACGAATAGCCGGCAATGGAGGTCAGCACCCGCTCGGCGGTCCAGTTCTGCAGGTCCTCGCAGTCAACCTGGTGGGACCTGCCGCACACCGTGATGGTGCTGGTCGCGCGGGCATGGCCCCGGTCGACGTGATAGGGTGCCCACGGGCTGCGAAGCTCGTTCTCGGCGGTCAGGAAAGGCAGCCCTCGAAAAGCCCCGATGGTCGCCATATCCAGATGGCCGGGGTAGTCGTGGCCTATGTTCAGCATTATCAGCCGCAGGGCGCGGGCCAGCATTACGTTGACGCGGGACGGCTTGCCAACGTCCAGCGCGTTCTGCGCGCCGTTGATGCCCAGCCGCCCGGCGATCGGCCCGTTCACCACGAACAGCAAACCCTGGCCGCCCGTCGATTGCGTCAGGTTGCGCAGCGGGAACGGCTTTGTCGCCATGGCCTCTACCGCGGCGATCAGGAGGGGAAGGTGTTCGGCGGAGCAGCCGGCCATGGCCGCGTTTATGGCCATCTTCTCGACCGTAGCCACGCCCATGCCCGGCTCGACTATCGCCACCACATCTCCCGGCGCCCTCCGGGTTCCCTTCAGGATGGCCGCCACGGCTTCGGGCGTCGGAGGCAGCAGGGGATAACCGTCGCCCCAGCCGGAGTCGAGGTATTCCCGGTTCATGTCCTGGACCGCGTCGTAACGGTCCGACCCATTGAAGGTCAGTACCTCCGTCTCGGCTGGATGCGCGACGCCCTTCGAGCCGTTGCACTGAAGGGATTTGGTGAGGAGCTGGACTATCTCGTCCACGTTGTCGTCGGTGTAGCTCCTGATGCTCTCCGGGGTAATGCCGGTCAAGACCTCGGGGAACACAACGTAGCGAAGTTGCTCGACTCCAAAGGCCCCGGCGCTGGCCCGCCAGTCGCCCTCGAACCGTTTGGCCACGAAGCCCACGGTGGGTTTTCCGGCTCGTTCCAGTTCCGCCATGTCGCGGGCAAGCCACGACGTGCAGGAGCCTCAATCCGCCGTCGCGCCAATGACGACGTCGCACTCCTGCTTGGCCTGCTCCATGATCACCTTGGGAGCGGGCATCATGCCCGGATAGAAGATGACCTCGCAATCCTGGAACCGCTCTTGCAGGGCCTCACCGACGCGCCGGAGGGCCACCTCACCCCCTCGCTTGGCATTCCACAGCAAACCGACGCGCTTCCCCTCCAGGGTCAGGGGGACTTGCGCAAGCTCCGCCCGATCTATCTCACCCTCACTAATCGCCACCGGATGTAAAACCTCTAGGTCGAAAGCCATTCCAAGTTCCTCCTTGAATCCTGGTGCAGATGCCTGACCTGTCTCAAGTCTTTGTACCACTTGTTGCGTAACCCCACAAGGGTGAGGTAGGACGACCGGCCGGGTGGCTTGAGGGGCAGGCGGCCGACGGGGTCGAGAATGACTGTAACGGACAGGTCGACGAAGATTTCGGCGTGGCGGCAGCGGAAGAGCCGAGAACCGCCTTGGACGCCCTCAGGCCGTGGGGGATTGGCGGTGACCACGGACCACCTCCGGCCGAAGCGCTCTTCCCGGTGTGATCGAGGACAATGGACGTGGCGAAGGGCCTCCTTCCGGAACAAAAAGGTCCTTTCTTCTGCTCCATATCGATTTTCCAGATACGCTTCTGAGTCCGGAACACCACGAAGATCAAGGCCACGGTAAGGCCGGCCGCGATAAACGGCATCGTCACCTCGACCCAGCCGGTACCGAAGAGGATGATCGCGGTGTTCACCAGGACAAAGAATAGGCGCGCCTCCGTGGGGCCGATCTTGAGGACCGATATTCGAAACTCATTGGTCGCCGCAAAGGACAAGAACATGGTTGCCATGAACCAGTACCATGGGATGCCGGTAAATACCAGCGCGTAGCCGGCGATGATTGACGCGAGGAAGACG
>MPMA02004686.1_pt1 | contig 11366 bp, 10 predicted proteins | sample 1617361 | NCBI WGS metagenome assembly MPMA02 (sample SAMN05944807, study PRJNA350692) | marine metagenome | biome: marine; feature: ODZ; material: water; isolation source: 180 m water sample filtered on 0.2 um supor filter | place: Pacific Ocean | collected 2012-04-08 | depth 180m m | reverse complement strand
TGACATTACTACCTTCTATATATCTTTTCTCTATATCTCGAACATGGTCTAATTCAGGTATAGCACTCTTGCCTATCTGCCTTAATGATTTAAGATTTCCTACCCCTATCCTTCCTGCAGCTCTAATATCATTATTAGCTTGTTCTGTTATCCTATCGTGCCAATACTTCTCTTGTGCTCCATCTATTTCTTTGCGAGTGTAAGTTCTACCGAACTCTTGCCATATCCTATAAAGAACTTCAAACTCCCTCATGGCTCCTATAACAGCTAACCTAGTTTCCTCCATGTCCAATTCTCTTATCTTAATATCAAACTTGGCTAGAGGATTATCGCTGTTCCTTAAAGCTTCCAACTCATATTCATTTTTATCAAATTGGACTTGGGCTCTTTTTAAATTGGTATACTTCCTCTGTAACTCAGTTACACACTGAGCATACTGTTGTTCTTTTCCGATGTGTGCTCCAACTACAAAGTTACGAAGTTGGTATTCTGTACGAGGTTGTTGTACTTCTTCAAATGCTTTGATTAGCTCCTCGTTTCTCCCTGCCTTATTTATTAATTTTAAATCCATACTTACCTCCTTAATGGTAGACAGAACTACATCCGCCAAACATATTACCAAGACTAAACGTTAAGTCTGCTGTTGCAACTAATGCTGTTGTGGCTGTGGAGAAAGTAACTGCCTCTGCCGTGTCTGTAAAAGCTCCACTACTTCCCCCTGACCAATAACCCTTAGACACTCCATTACTATTCCATGAGATTCCTGCTTTTGCAGTAGTTAAGTTGGCACTTGTTTGAGCTATCGTTGTATCTGTACTATATGTTAGCTCATCACAAGTGTCTACGTGTGCCACAGCAGTTTTATAGCCTCCTGCCACCCAACCTTCTGTTATTCCATTTGGACCCTGTGGCTCTCTCCTTGATTGTGTTAATTGAGCACTTGTTTCTGCTGCTGTTGTATCAGTAGAATAAACTAACTTATCTACTACAAGCTGGTCTACTGTTCCTGTTGTAAGACCTCCCATAGAATACCCATCGGTAGTAGAGCCAAGTCCTCCCTGATTCTGTACATTGATACTAAGATTTGCTGTGGCTACTGCTGATGTAATCTCAGTAGAAAACACCATTTTATCTGCTAGGTCAACCATCGTAGCTGATGTAGTATTCCCTCCTAAGAAATACCCATCTGTGGGAGAACTGTGCCCTGACCCTGATGCTTTGCCAACAGACAGCGCAGCACTTGTTTCTGCTGCTGTTGTATCTGTAGAAAAAACTACTTTATCTACTAATGTAGTTTGACCTCCTGCACCAGCTGTATTTCCTCCTGCAAAATATCCTGCAGTAGAAGCATCACTAAAACAGCAACCTTGTATTCTCCCTACAGTTAAATTTGCAGTCGTCGCTGCGGCATTTGTTTCATCAGAGTATGTTAGTTTATCTGTTAATGCTGACCTTCCTGGTTGACCGCCTGCAGTATAAGCATGTCCAGTAGCAACAATCCCACCTGCACTACCTCCAAATCCTATTAGTTGATTAACCTTTAGCATTAGACAGCTACCTCCCCCCTCAACACTCTCCTTGCATTTACCTTTTCCCAGACCTCATCTGAAAAACTATCTTTTTCAAGAGTATCTCCCTGTGCTATCGCAACCAGAATATCCTCTGTAAATCTGGCAAGGTCATCATCAGAGTCTACAATCTTTCCCAGTTTAATCTGTTCCTTTTCATCATTACTTAAATCAACTTTATCATAACCCTGAAGGAATTTAGTATCAGGTGGAACATCAATACTTAAATCTGAAATGTCGGCAGAAGCCCTCTGGTATTGAACCGCCTTCTCGTTATCCTTATCATAGTCTGGTTTGCCAGTTAGTTCCATTTCCAACCATACCACTTCTTTATTAAAAGCTCTCTCCATTCCTTCCGAACTTTTCTGCTTTAAAACCTTTCCTGTTGCCCTGTCAATTTTTGCATAATTCTTTTTCATCTTATGTGTCCTCCCCTGCATCAATCGTGTAAAACAATTTGATTCCTAAAAGCCTTGCATCCTCTGCCATGTCATCATTAGCATCAGAGACATCTCTCCCAACCCTGAAAAAAGTCATATCGTCATCGGCTGGTGTTTGTGCGATAGTGACCGCAGTACTCTCTGCTGTTACATATACCTCCTCTGCTGCTGATTGAGCATCGTCTGTGACCACGACAGCCGTTCCGTATGCGATATCAGCAGTCTGGTTGTCGGCTACTCCCACACCCTGTAAGAACCAAGCCACTCCATCTGTATCTGTGGCAGTAGAACACCACCATACCTGAAAAGTGATTGTGCTTATATTCCAAGATTTTGGAAAACAGACTCCGAATTGTGCGTGTTCATCTGCACCAGTATCAAAGTCAAGTACATGCAAGTCAGGTCTGCCAGATGTTGTTTCTACATCAGTAATTGATGCACACCCATTGGAGTCCGTTGGTCGCATCGCAGCAGCAGGTATCCAGAGAGTATGTTTACCAATTACGGAATTTGCCACCGCCCCAGTGCTTAGAGTCAGAACGGTAATCCATCCTGAGTTGGCAGCGTTTCTCTGTTTTAATAAATTGTTTCCTGTGTCAGCCCACCATTGATATGCGAAAGTCGTTGACGGTGCTGTCCCTCCCGAATTACATTCAGCTATCGCTTGTAGAGCATTGTTCGCATCAGCCCGAAAAGTTGCTCCATCCGCATTAGCCAAATTCATGTCATGCTGTGACATTATTTCCCACCTCCTTTTTTAAGTTCTTCATCCAATCTTTTTTTCAAATTGTCTTTAAAATAATCTCTCCAATCTACACACTCCCTTGCTATCGGAGAGTCCATCTTCCTACACAAATCTATCAGAGCTGTCATACCATGATAGATTGCAATATCTTTCGTGACTCCATTAGTGTTTGGTTTAGGTCTAGGAAAACCATGACCCAAAGCCATAAACTCTTCTCCTCTCAATCTGTATTTATTGGGAGGGAGGTCACACTCATCAGGCACAATAACCTTATCACCTTGAATACACATTCCATGTGATAACAGTTTAGTTGAAATCTCATCATGGTTATCTGCCTCTATGCTTAATTTCTTAAAGCCTGTTACTATTTTGTCTTTGTCTAATATTGCTGTTTTATATTTCTTTTTTTTCACTCCACATCCTCCCTTTTCCTCTTCTAATCCATCCATTAGAGTTACATCAAAGTCATTCCAATTCTCTTTTTTTCCTTTACCAACTGAACCTGAATTTGCTCCTATCATGATGGCTCTTCCGAATTAACTTGTAATTTTGTGACTATAATATTAAAAGCTGAATCGTCAGTTGTTAATATTGCCCGATAGTCAAATGCTCTATTATAAAACTCTGCACTTTCTACATTATTCCATTCTGACCAATCAGCGTATTCAGAAGTATCATCCCAATCAGTAACGGTATCCACATCCGTTATACTATCAACTTCTCCAAGAGGGTTACCATCTGTCACCCTCACTTGTATTCTGCAATCTGCCTCTCCTGTCACATCACCATCTATACTCTCCCAGACATCTATGTTCTCACTTCTCCCATCTATTCTATCAAGTACATTAGTGACTGTCGCATTTATATCTGTGGTGATTCTTGTTTTCTTTACCGACCCTAAATCGTGTCCAACACTGAAATCATAAGTGCCTGTTGACTCTACCCCTCCTGAATAGTCAATATTAGACACTTCATCAACATCTGTTATATCATCAAACAAACCCAAAGCTGCCAATTTTAAATTTCCATCGGAGACTATTGTATCTGTATGAGTTCCACTGAAAGTGGATTCCTGTGTAATATTACTCGCAGCAGCATAGCTGATTACAGAAGCCTGTTTAGTGGACATTTTGACAACTGTACTTGCTCTCCCTCCCTTGTCAAAAACCCTTGCTAGATAAGTCCCTGCTTTCAATGGAAGTTGTGCCATCGTATCAGACCCTTTAGCTGTAGACCCGATTGTTACTGAACCTGACCAAGAAGCATTGGAAGAATCAGTTTCATGGGAGTGTCTAAACTTTACACTTCCTCCAAAACGAACATCTATATCAGTTAAAGCATCCCATTGAACCAGAGCTAAATTACCAAAAGCGACTATCATTAGATTAGCTAATGGCGATGGAGGAGTTGAAAGACCAATCACTGTGATATTATTTACTGAAGAAAAAGCTCCAGGGAGTTTGTTAGGACTTGTCCAATGTAACTTGACATCGTAAGTTTCTCCCTGCTCTATATCTTCAATCATAATTTCTGATTCACTTATCTGTACATTGGTACAAGGAGCAAAAGGTAAATCAGAGCCTGTTACTCTGATAAATGATTTCACAGTTCCTCCCACACTTCCATCCAGAGGCTCAAAAGAAATTGCTATACGAGGAATGAGGGTATTTCCAGACCCCAACCTTATAACACTTTCATCTGTGCGTGGTTCTCCAACCACTTCTACTTCTGGAAGATATCCCTGTGGAGTTATCTTCGGGTCGTATGCTGGAATACTCCCTGTATCTGCTGTATAGATATCTGAAGAATAAGGTATAAGTGTCAACCTAGCTGTCAACTTACCTTGACTTTCAATAGATAAAATCAATGTTTCTATTGTTTCAGACCCTGATTCCCCAAAACCGAAAAGGTCTCCAACTACTGGAGCATCAGCAGCAGCTATCTCTGATGTGAAAACTATTGTGGTCTGAGTTCCCACATCATCTACTATTGTTCTTACAATCTCAGCATCATCTCTGGTACGGATAGACATTCCATAAGTCTTTTCTGCCTCCATAACTAAATCTTCATCAACAGTTACCCCTGTGACATCTCCATTACTTGCCGTCTGGAGTTCCTTTATCCTCCCTGACTTTAAGCCCACTAGCAACACATCATGTGTGACCAGCACCAAGTCTCCTCTCCTAGAAACCAGATATTCAAAGTCAGTTTGTAAGTACCACTTCTCAGGTCGGAGTCTCATCTGTACCAAATTAAATCTTGCGAACTTCCATACATGGTCAGTATGCGTTACTCCTATTGCATCTATCTCTTCAAATTTGGTAGCGTTTGAAGAATCATATCCTGTATCATAAACTATCCTCTCATCTTGTTGCCACCCACTCTCCCTATTGGCAAACCTCACTCTCAACGCATGGGGTATATCTGGAAAATTCTTTTCAGCTTCAAAACCCCAACTGTTTTTATTTGTAAAATGTTGAGTAGGAATTGTCTGGGTTTTATCTATAACAACACTCCACTTTCCATCTATTTGTGTAGGTGTTGCTCTCCCTGCTATACAAATATCTGACAACACTTCCCATACCGAACTTTTATAATCTCGTATCTGATTAAACTCAAACTCATTATTCGCACAATAAGTATGCCATGTCTGTAAAGTAGTCAAGTCTATTCTAGCATTTTCTAAAGGTGAAGACATACCTGCACTTTGTAAAACATGACGGAAGAGAGAAGCTGGGTTGGAGGATGTCCCCTCCACCCAAGATGCTCCATTCCAATCCAAGACATAAGAACTTACTGTCGCACTAAAATCATCAATCATACCTGAAAGTTGTTCTGTAGCCTTAACAACAAGAGCCGTCTTTGCCAAATCTAAACCTGATGTGTCAGGGTCTTTATTTACAAAAGAACGAATACAAGCCCAAGTAACTTCATCATATATTCTGTTACTGGTCGTGTCAGCAGTTGTCCTCTGAATCCGAACATCATATTGTGCTGCTGATGGAGTCTTCCACCTAAAACCATATCTCACTGCTGATGCTTTATTATTTGTGACCGTCATGGAAAGAACACCACCACTACCACTTTGAGCTGGGTATGTGATAGAGGTTACTGTCTTAAAAACAAGACTCCCTTTCACAGTCCCTGGTGTATCGTCAGTAAAGGCTGGGAGAGTTTCATTTTGAGCTCCATCACTTGTATCAGTTCCCACTATCACAATTTGGACAGCATCTACAACACTCCCTGCCCCTTCCACAGTTGCCGTAATAATCCCTGGAGAACTGAATGATTTAATACCAGAAGTAATAACTTGTTCTGAACCTGTGTCTGTAACTGGGTCGTGGACTGAAAGTGTTTGTGTATAGCTTTCAGTTGAGTAAACATTTCTGCGTTGTCCTCTTCTACTGGTTTTTACTGTCACTACCGTTCTGGTTTGTGTTGACTCTGTATCTATTGTCACAACTGCATTATTGTTAGATGCCCCTGAAGCAGATAGATTTGGATTTAACCAATCCCCTGCTGTATCTGTCTCCCTGTATTGCATTTCAAAAACATTTGTTCTATTGTTTCTATTACCACTATCATCAAAAGTGACCAACCCTCTACCATATATAACATCAACACTTATCTCATTCACTCCCTCTGCTGATGTCTTTGTAGTCCAACCCTCTGCCTGTTTAAGTAATACAGAGAAGCTCTCTTGTGAAACTGTATCTGGAAACAAGGTTAAATCAGGGTCTCCTGCAACTCCCTCCACCGTTTCAATATCTATCCCATCGAAATTCTGAATAGAAGTGTTACCAATTTTCACATCTTCTATCTTCAATCTCCCATATCCCCATACCATCATCATCCTCAAGTAATGGTCATTACCTACTATTTCAGTATATGTTTGACTTCCTAATGGTGGAACATGCTTGTGAGTTCCTAAAACAAAAGGGATAGCTCCAAAATATCGTGTTGTATTTCTTGCTCCCTCCATAAATAAAGATGGACTCTCTCTTAGACCACCACCTGCTCCAGAAAGAGTTGGCATCCCTGGTGCTGTGGGAGCTTTAGGTGGTATGAGAGCATTGACAGCTAACATACCTACTGCACCTACTAACGCACCAGCTATGGCTGCTCCAGTACTTCCTGCTGCAAGAGTCCCTGCTCCAAGCCAACCTGCTGCTGCTCCAGCAGTAACAGCTGCTGCTGCGACAATTACGACTATCATCAAAACTGTTTTTAATACATTCTTACCACCACCACCATCTCCACCTCCACCACCTGCAGGGAGTGTGCGAATGGTCACAATATCTTTTTCAAACGGATATACATTACCCCACTCACTTTGAGGGATAACGCTGTCGTTGATTAATATACAGGCATAGGTGCGGAGAACAGGGTCTGGTTGTACGCTTTCTAATATCTGTTGAACAGAATTTCCCTGTATGGCAACAAAGTTCATCCTCTCCACCTTAAAAGGATGTGGACAAGCTACGACCCTTGCTCCTTCTTTCTTCTCCAAAACCATTAATTCATTTTCCGACATATCTATAAATTCCCTCTATCCTAAAATCTTTCATTTTTTGTAGACAGGTATTAATACCATGCTCCACATGGAGAAACTTCTCCTTGTCAACCACTAAACCCACATGACAGGCTCTCCCATACATATATATCAATAGAGCATCTCCCATCTGAGCTTCTTCTACTTGTTCCCATTCTTCTTCTTTTTGCTCTTTATATAATCTTGCTATTGCATCCCTGTGTTTGACTACATCATGGTCATTCTTATAGTGTGGTAACTCAACATCAAAGAGTTCCTTGTAGGCTATGCATAATAATCCCCAACAATCCCATCCCTCCCACACTCTGCCATGAGGAATAAATGGAACTCCAATAGCTTTTTTACAAAATTGAGTAATATTCATATCTGGAATAATCCTGCAAAATTAGCAGGAGAAAATTGTGCGATAGGGAATGGCTCAATCCCAAGTTCCTCAGTAATCAAATCTCCCGATATTGTAAACATATCCCACCTCACATTCTTCAGTAAAAATAAAGACCATGTTAATTCAATCGTATCGGGTGCTACTGCTCTTATAATTTCTATCTGTATTGTTGCTGGTGTAGTTATAGCTCTCAAACCTTCTGCTATCTCCCGACTCACATTATCTATTGTCAGTCTTGCTAAAGGTGCTGCTCCCTCCCTAGCATCTGGTAAAGATATCTCAAAAGGAAACGGTGAAAACAAATTACCATTTGATGTTATAGCCTCATTGTTGTTCACCACTCTTATAGCTGGGTCAATATCATCGTGGTCTATCGTCAATAAGACAAGAAAAACATCACTTGTTTCCTGTGAATATGCTGCCTCCTTAAAGGCATTTGTAGTTGCCATTACGGTAATATCTCCAAGTTAAAAGTTGTTCTCCAATACCTGTTAGAAGTAGAGGCATCGCCTATCCCTTTGGCTACAGACCATGAAGGTGGTTTTGTAAATCGTACTGTAACTGTTTCTCCATCAACAGGGTCTGGTATTGTAAATGAATCTGTCCCCTCATTTATAGTTGTAATATAAAAAGTATCAAAGGTCGCTCTTTGTGTTCCAGTTAAAGTGGTAGACCATTGCCAATTCCTTATCGCTGCTGTAAAAACTTTCCTCTTCTTTGGAGCACCTGAGTCCATTTGTGACTTAATAAAAGCCTGTTGTCTTTCATCTTTAAAACCTCCATCTATCGGATATTGTGGTAATGATGCTGGGTACGCTGGCATTAATTTATCTCCTTATCGTGCTTTGTTGCATATCACGAAATTGACTGAGCATTTGATTATTAAATTTACTCCCTGGCTTTACCTGTTGTGACATTTTCTCATCAAGAATTACATCTATACTTCTCCCTCCCTGTTTGCTTTCTGATTCTTGAACTTGTGTTCCTTCTGGAGCACCGATAATATTTACAGTAACATTCCCACCTATATCTTTCAATCTGTCAAGTGGTATTAATGCCTCTGCTCCTGCTTCACCGAATATCCCTGCTGTTGGTCTAGTAGCTATTCCTCCTTCTGCCATGCCATAATGCACTCCAGTTAAATTATATCCAGCAGCCGAACTAGCTGGGTCTTGATAAGTACTTGGGACTGATTGTGCTGTAAGCATTGAACCAGTTGCTGCTGTTGTACCTCCACCAATCCACCCTCCAACTGCTGTTCCAAGTGCTGAAGCAATGTGTCCAACCCACCCTGACCCTGACCCTCCTGCTGCTTGTCCAAATAACGCTTGCATCATCGGTTGAATGATTGTGATTTTAACAGCCATATCAGCAATCATTCTGGTGAAAGAGTTAAGGATGTCTGAAAAACTTACTTCCGCTCCCATAACCATATCAGTCAAAGTATTACCAAACTCATCTCCCCAAGACATGATACTGGATTGCATGGTTTGATAAGCTCTATTATGTTGTAATTTTATTTTACTTATAGAATCAATTTTAAAGTCTCTCAATTCCTCCGCACCAATTTTACCCTCAGCAACTAATATATTATATGCTTCGGCTTCTTTTTCAAATTGTGCTATCGCAACTCTTGAGGCTGACTTAGTTAATGCCATCTTTTCCAGATTAAAGGACTTAAATGTTTCCTTTAATTCTTTTGCGGTCTCATCAGCACCATTAAATAAAGCATCAAGATTCTTTTTTATTTGTTTGGCTTCCTCACTCATACCTCCCGTCCCAGTGCCAAACCTTCTTTGTGCCATCAGTTGTTGTATGAAAGTTCCTTTATCTTTAAGACCTAATATCCCTTCTGTTTGTTTCTCCCTATCACCTAATGCTTTAGGGTCAAACTTTAACCCTCTATTACCAAGACTTCTCCCTACCTTGCCAATCGTGTTCTTTACCGCTCTTGCTATTGTTGTCAAATCATCTGCTAGTTGAAGGAAGATATTAGCAAGCTCTTTCAAAACCTTTGTAAATATTTCTAAATCCCCTCCTGTCTTAAAAGATTTTAAGAAGCCTATCACTAACTTAGTTGCTTTCGTTATTGCTGGTGCAAAGAATCCTCCAATATCAATCCCCATATTCACAAAGGCTTGTTTTGCCCTCCCTAACTGTTTCCCTAACGACTTCAATCTAACTTCTACTTCTTTATCAATAGAGCCTACGTCCTTCAAAGCTACACCATGAACATTTAATACTTTAGTCAAACCATTAAATACTTCTACTGCCCTCCCAGCCTGTCTTATACCTGTCAACTGTTGAGCTACAAATATCTTTTGGTTGTCATCAAGTAACTGGTACGCTTTCATAACCTCAAACAATATATCTCTACCACTCTTAAAAGTACCATCGAGATTCTTTTGGTCTATTAATAATGCTTTTAAAGTATCTCTGGTTCTAGTTTGTGTGCTAGTTAATCTCAACATAGATGTTCTCATAGCCACAGCTGCTTCACTCCCTGACCCGAACACTTCTATAATTGGAGTAAGTACGGCTGCTGTTTCTTCCATTGTGAAACCCATCAGTTTTGCAATAGGAGAAAATTGAGCCATACCTGTTGCCAATTCACCGAAACTCGTTGCAAATTTATTAGATACCGCATTGATAAGATTGAATGCTCTGTGTGCTTCTGATGCTGGAGCTTTAAAACCTTTCAATATTCTTGTCAATTTTCGAGAAGCATCTATTACTGATAGTTCACTAGCAGTTGCTCCCTTCATTGCTACCTCTTGTAGTTTGAATGCTTCCTGAACTGTGAAACCTGCTTGTTTAAAATTGGCTGCTCCCTGAAGAACCTCTGAAGCTGCCTCGCCAAAGGTGTTTGATATCTCTTTAGTAATTCCTATAAATTGTTTAGCACTCCCCTCACTATCCAACATCACCTTCTGTAAATCGAGCAGAGCATCTTCAAACTTTACAAACTGCCTTGTAGCTAATCCTATACTGATTCCTACAGCTGCTCCAAATATAGCTACAGTTGTCCTTACTTTTCGAATCACTGCTCCAACAGCAGTAAAACTTTTGGCAGCTCTCCCAGAAAACCTTTTCATCTGCATTTCGGCTTTCTTTAACTCTCTTTGGAGTTTATAGGTATTACCATCTATTGTCACCATCAAAGTTCCAATATTAGCCACTTTGGTTATCCTCCTTTTTAACAAATTTGGTTGCCATTGCTGACATTTGCTTCTTCATATATGCTACCTTATCTTTTTTAGTTTCCTTCTCAAATTTAGGCATAAAATCTTCAACCTTAAATGGTTGTGGTTGTTTCTTTGAATCTCTATTAACATTTGCTAATATACAACATATCTGTGCTGTCTGATAATATTGTTGTATTTCTCCAAACGGTTCTACATTGTAATACAATTCCCATTCTTTCAGCTGTCTGGAAGTCTGTCCTGCTAATAAATAATCAGGGTGCCATACTCCCAAAGCCAGAGCTAATCTAAAATGTAATCTTCGCTCTGGCGACTTTAGTTTTTTGACATATCATCAACATCTTCTTTAGTAATCCCTGACAATCTTTGCCCTACTTCAAATATCTTATCTAAAGCGTGAGCTGATTTCTTACCAAGAGCTGATATATCTTTCTCACTAAACAACTGATTGCCTTCCTCATCAACACAAACAG
>MPMA02078379.1_pt1 | contig 11369 bp, 14 predicted proteins | sample 1617361 | NCBI WGS metagenome assembly MPMA02 (sample SAMN05944807, study PRJNA350692) | marine metagenome | biome: marine; feature: ODZ; material: water; isolation source: 180 m water sample filtered on 0.2 um supor filter | place: Pacific Ocean | collected 2012-04-08 | depth 180m m | reverse complement strand
CTTTTTATTAATAATATTTTATTAATAACCGCCCAATCCCCATAATTTTTTTGCTTAGTTTCTTTATAGAAAATGCACCACCTAAACTAGCCGACACATGATGCCATAATTTTGCTTCTGGACAATAAAAACAGTTAATACCTTCTTGTTTTGCTCGCAGGCAAAAGTCTACATCTTCTCCGTACATATTGAAGTCTTCATCAAATCCGTTTAGCATATTTATCACTTCCATGGATGTAAACAGACAGCAACCTGTGATATAATCCGTTTGCATAGGTTTAGAATACTCTGGTGAATCAGGTTTGCGAATGCCTCTATGAGATATTTTTAAGTATTTCAAATTCACATTTCCACCAGCATACCAAATTATTTCTGGATTTTTCTGATAAAATATTTTTCCACCATATAAATTATTATCTCCATACTTATCTTTTGCCTGGATGAAGCTATTAAGGATATCAGGATCCACTTCAGTATCATTATTTAACAGGAGAACCAATTCAGAGTATTCATCTCTTAATTGTGTAAAACATCGATTGTATCCACCTGCAAATCCATAATTATTTTTTAACTCTATAATGTCAACTTCGGGGAAATTTTCATTAACCATTTTAACAGAATCATCTACTGATCCATTATCAATCACCATTACTGAAAAATTGGGGTAATCTATGGCAGTTACCGAGTCTAAACAAGGTTTGAGTAGATGTTTGCCATTCCAGTTTAATATGAGAATTTTTATGTGTGGAGTCATATTTTTGAATACACCAATTCAATACCATTAACAAAATATTCCCATGAGAATTTTTGTTTAAATTTTTTTATATAGGCTGCCATTTCTAGAAATGTACCTGCTTCCAAATTCTTTTCTAATATATTCGCTAACTCTTTTGGATTTTCTGGTTCAATAGTGAACCCTGACTGCCCTTCATCCACAATTTCTGGAAGTCCACCTACTTTAGTGACAATAACTGGAAGATCATAAGAATAGGCTATTTGGGTAACTCCACTTTGGGAAGCGGTTCGATAGGGCAGCGCAACAACATCTGCGGCAGAAAAATAGTTGGATACCTCAGAATCCGGTATATATTTGTTATGCCAGGTGATATAATCAGAAATACCTAAATTAGAAATTAATTGGGTATATTTTTCATCACTTCCATAACATTCTCCCCCTGCTAAAAGGTGAAAATCAAGCCCACTATCTTTCAATTCAGCTATTGCATTTAATAATATATCAAACCCTTTGTAGTCTCGTATTATACCAAAATAGAGAATAATATTTTTTGCTGATAATCCAAGTTTTTTTCTGGCGGTAATTTTATCTATTTTTTTGGGGAAATTGGTATATATGGGATGAAACCGTTTCTCATATACAGGATTCTCTACCACTTCTTGAAGTTCATTTTCTGTTTGACTAGATTGTACAATATGCCCATCTAACTTATCAAATAAATACGTGGTAAGAAAATATGCAAAGGGTGTTTTTTCGTGAGGTAAGATATTATCACATAATGACATTAATTTTGTGTAGGAGGATTTCTTCTTTATGATTCCAGAAATGACCCCCAGAGCTGGTGCAAAAAAAGGATTCCAAAACCTAAAAATAACCAGGTCATAATTTTTCTTGGCAAGCTTGTTTCCTGTGCTGAACCATGTGAGGGGATTTATTGAGTCAATCATCCTTGAACTATTGTCATTTTCTGATTTATCATCTAGATACTGGGTTTTCCCAGGAAAAAGAAAATCAGGGTATTGACGTGAATAGTTTATGACATCAACCGAATGATTTTTGGACAGATTTTCAACCAAAATGGAAGTCTGTTTGGAAATTCCACCTCGATAAGGTGGTGCTACCGAGATAAGTGCTATTTGCATTTATTTCTGCTTTTTTGAATACACAGAATGGATTTTCTTTTCAGATGTTCCTGATGCTTTAATAAGTAATTCTCCCAATAGACCTATAGAGAAAAACCATAGGCCTAACCCAAATACCATGGCACCAAATACTATGAGGGCAAAATGTAATTGAAAGGGGATGCCATTTACAAGTTTATCGTAAATAGGAAATATTTCGCAACCGGTTGATATAAAGATAAAGAATAATCCGATAATTCCAAAGAAGTGGAGAGGTCTCTCAAAATATTTTCCTGTGAATAACATAGTAAACAGGTCGAAAAATCCATGGAACAATCTATTTCCCCCATACTTGGTTTCTCCAAATTCCCGCGGGCGGTGATTCACTTCAATCTCAGTAACAGAAAACCCTTTTTGCCCAGCTATTGCAGGAATATAGCGGTGAAGCCCCCCGTAAATATCAATAGATTTAACCACTTTCCGTCGATATGCTTTTAACCCACAGTTAAAATCATGAATTTTAATTCCCGTAAATATCCTGGTTACTAAATTAAAAAGCTTTGAAGGAATCCGTTTTGAGGCTGGATCTTTCCTATCCTTTTTCCAACCAGAGACGACATCCCAACCCTCTTGAATTTTTGTAATTAATCGGGGAATTTCAGCAGGATCATCCTGAAGATCTGCATCAATGGTAATGATTATGTCGCCCTTTGCTTGTTTGAATCCCTCTGAAAGTGCATCTGCCTTGCCAAAATTTTTAAAAAATTGAATGACTGATACTCTATCATCGTTATCAGCTAATTTTCGCATAATATTATTGGATTCGTCATCGCTTCCATCATCAATAAAAATCAATTCCCAATTAGAATATATTTTTAAAGAATTAGTAGATTCTAAGTATAATTTTTCTAAAGAGCCTTCTTCATTTAAAACAGGGACAATGATGCTGATAGAATGATTTTCAATCATATATATTATTTATTTTATTTCTTATTATTTGATTATCAGAATCTATTTTAAGTATTTTTTCATAAATGTTAATAGCTTCAGTAGTCTTATTCAATTTTATATAAATATCACCGAGATGTTCTAAAATTACAGGGTTATTATCATTGATGCTTAGACTTTTTTCGAGGAATTCTTCGGCTTTTTGATAGGTTTCCAATTTATAGTATATCCAACCAATTGTATCCAAAAAAGCCGCATTTTCGGGGTCTATTGCAATAGCACTCTCTGCCAATTGAAGTGCATAATTAAAATCGTCCTTAGAAGATTCCTTTCGCTCTGATAAAATGTAAGCATAATCATTTCTTCCACCGGCATCATTTTCATTCTGGTTAATCATGTGGAGAAAGAGGGAATCCGATCGATTGGTATCATTCATATCCTCATACATTATCGCAAGGGCATGTTTTGCTGCAATTAAATCTGGCTGAATGGAAAGGGCTGTATGGTAATAATTTTCAGCTTTCACGAATTCCCTTGAGTTATTAAAAATAGTTGCCAATGAAAAGGGAAATGAAACTTCATTTGGAAAATTTGTGAGTGCCTGAAGTAAAACCTCAACTGCTTTATTGTTATCCCCAGCCTGTATATAAGCAAAGGATAGGGCTTCAAATCCCACAGGCAACTCTGGATATTCTTTTATTAATATCTCACTAATGATAACTTCATTTTCTGTCTGGTCAAGAGAGGAGAAAGCGATTAAAAGCATTCTCAGCACATCTAAGGAATGATTCCCCGCATTATAAATAGGAAATAAATTATCTATAACATCATTAAATTTTTCAACTCTCAAATATAACTGACTTAATTTAATTAATTGTTCATCTGTACTACCAGTATTAGCCAGCATCTCAATTAGTAATGAAATTGCCGTTAAATATTCACCATTACTATCGGCAATTTCAATTAATAATTCATGAATAATTGGGTCTTGGTATTTAGATTTTAATTCCATTAATATTTCCCAAACTAACTCTATATTTGCCGTAGCTACTCCAATTTTATAAATTTTTAATAGAATTTCATTTTGTTTAGTATCAATTTCGTAAATATCTCCATATGTTTTTAATAATTCTTCCCATTCCTGTTTTGAAAACTGGGTGCTTGCCTTAGCATATAAAATATCTAGATCATCTGGATATATTGTGAGGAGAGAATCTAGTAATAGTTCAGCTTTTTTATTATTTCCTTCCTGAGAGTATATATCATAAAGATTTAGTCCAATCTCTTTATTATCTGGGTCTAATATTAAATTTCTTTCTAAATAGTTAATCGCATCGGAATATTTTCCCTGATAGATTTTTAAATCAACTAATGAATGTAGAATTGTGGGAGAATCGGGAGAAAGAGAAAGTGCCTTTTTATAATATTTTTCTGCCATTTTAAAATCATTTTGGAGAAGCTCATATTCGGCTTTCATAAAATATTCATATGACTCACCTTTATTGGAAGTATTTCCAAAAATAAGAACCATAAAAAGAACTACTAATAGTACTTTTCTAAATATTAAAAACATAATCCCATAAAATACGTCTAAATACAAAAATAGGAGGGAATTACCCTCCTATTTCATTAATAAAATAATTAACTTACGCTTTGTTAGCGAGCAATTCCTTTACAAGGCCATCAGCGTTTTTTCCTTCTGGAACATGGACCATTTCTCCATTAAACCGTAATGCACCTGTTTTGTTTGATCGACCGGATCTTATTAACATGATATGATTTTTTGAAGTTTTTTTTGCATCTCCAACTTTTTCGCCAAAGGATTGTTTCTTTGCCATTATGAGTTTTCCTTTTTCATAAAATTAAACTATTTGCACTAATAATACAGTTATAAAACTACTGGGCTTACAACGATAAATCCGAGGATTATTACTATTTATTGCCACCAACTAATTGAATTCGATTCTCTAAATGTTTTGGATTAGATTTTCCCGATGTGTCTGAATCTGCCATAGATGGCAAATTTTTGGTTGGGGTAATAACTGATGGTTTAAACTGATTCGTAGTTTTCTGCTGGGATTGAGTGGATAACTTTTCAAAGTCAACATTGGGCAAACCATCTTGATTTAATAATAAAAAAGAAGCACCAATTACCATTACAAAAGCCATGGCAAATCCCAATGCTGGAATCGGTTCAAAACCAAGTGGCTTAAATAGTAAGAGCCGTTGCCAAACCGATGGTCCCTTATTATCAATTTCAAGGATTCTTTCCCGAAGTACTTGGTCAAATTGACTTGATGTTTTCACATTTGAAATATTTAGCATATTTTCCATTAATTTGGAAATATCACTTAATTTTTCAAAACAATTATCACAGGTTTCTTTATGATTGATGAAATTCTCTCGAACTGCCTGTTTTAATTCTCCCTCTATGTATGCTGATATATTCAGCTCAAAATCGTAACAATTCATTCAGTATGGTCTCTCCTCTTTCTTTTTTAATAATTCCTGCAATTTTACTCTTCCTCTATTAATACGGGATTTAACCGTTCCAAGAGGAACTTCCACTATTTTACTAATTTCATCATAAGAAAGTTCCTGAATATCTCGAAGTATGATAATTGTCTTAAAATCATCAGGAAGTTCCACTAATGCTCTTTGGACGTTTTTTTCAAATATTTGTGCTAAATTTTCATCATCTGGTTCAATATCAGGACTGGAAATTATAAATTCTCTATCATCCCGACTCAATTCTGAAACCGAAAAAGTTTTTCTACGCTTTATTTTTCGTAATTCTGTGCGAGCAAGGTTAGCAGCAATCGTATATAGCCATGTGGAGAATTTTGCAATTTCTCTATATGAATCTTTATGTGTGTATAGTTTTATTAGGGTATCTTGCACCAGATCCTCTGCTCGATCAATATCATTTAAAAAACGATAAATAAAATTTAATAATCTGTCTTTATAGCGATAAACAATCTGGTTATATGCCCCAACATCTCCATTTTGGAACTTTTTGATCAGTTCCTCATCTGTTAATTCAAAATTAGACATATTGATTTTTACATATTTTAACAATTAAGGGTTGAATAAGAGAAACATCATTTATTGAGGTTGATTTGCTTAATACATCCAATTTTCGCAACTCTTGAATTACTTGGACCAATTCTCCATAAGAGTATCCCTTATGATAACGAGATAAATTTGAAGTAATAATTTTATTAATTCCTGTATAACCATTGGGTTTGTACTGTCCCATTTTTTTCCAAAGTAATTGCTGATATAAATAAACTAAATTTACTAATATCTGGGGGAATTTTGTTCCATTTTCAGTTAAGGAGGCTGCAATTTCTAATGATGTATGTAATTCTTTCTTCCCCAAGCTATCCTGTAAATGCCATATTTGAAATACGCGGTCAAAACCATCTAATTTTTCAATATTATTTTCATTGATTTCTACATCTCCCAATAGGAGGAATGCTTTCTCTATTTCATTGATAACATGAGCAGTGGAATCTCCATAACTCCGGATATAATGATCTATAGCACCCTCAGTAATTTTGATCCCTCTACTGTTTATCATAAACTTCACCCATTCTTTCATTTTATTTTCAAAGGGAGTTCTCACATCCAATAATTCTGAGTTTTCTGCAATATTTTTTAAAAAACTATTTCGCAAATCAAATTCTGCTGAAATAATCAATAATACAATATGGGGGTTTGGGGTTTGGATATACTGAATCAACTCCTGCCTGCCCTTTTTACTACTCAGTTTCTTAATCTCCCTGACAACAATGATACGTTTTTCTTCAAACATTGAAATTGCTGAAAGTTCCCCAAATAACTTTTCATCAGAATCCTGATCTAAAGAATAATGGGTCTTCGTCCCATTATTTGCCAATAAGGACTTTGACAGCTCTTGAATAAAATAATCTTCAAGAAATGAATCTCCGCCATACAGTGCATAAACAGGGGCAATCTCCCGTGTCCGTATTCTACGGATTATTTGACCGATAGATGCATTATTTTTCATAATTATTAATAATTTTTATAATATAAAAGCTAACAAGGAAACCGCAAAACAGTATAGGGAAAACCAATAGAATTTACCCCTTGAAATTACATCCAATAACCAACTTATTACTAAATATCCTGTTATAGCAGATGAAATAAATCCAACCATTAATGGACCTGTTAAAATATTAACTTGATGTTCAATTGAAATTACCTGTAGTAACCCGGCACCAAAGAGGACAGGGATTGCCATAAAGAAAGCAAATTTTGCCGCTTCTTTATGTTGAATACCAATAATGAGGGCAAGAGATATCGTAATACCTGAACGGGAAATTCCTGGCAGTAGGGCAAAAGATTGTGCAATCCCAATACAAAATGCAATAATTAATACCATCTCCCTTTGAGGTCTATTTTTGGAAAAATACGTTGAACCTACTATGATTCCCGTTATCATGAACATCCATTTCACAATCGATAAAGTGAAGGTTGACTCAATTATATCTCTGAGAATCAACCCTGCACAAACAGCCGGCATTGTAGCAATAGCTAGATATATAACATAATTTCGCGCATCCTGGCCTCCATTAAAGAAATCCACTACCAACTGTTTCAGGTCATTGTAAAAATATAAAAGAATAGCTGCTAATGTACCCATATGCAATATTACTTCTAAAAGAACCCCTGCTTCATTGACACCTAGAATATGTTGAGCCAATACGAGATGACCCGAGCTACTTACCGGTAGAAATTCGGTGAGTCCTTGAACTACACCTAAAATGAGCGCTTGAATCCAGTCCATTATTTCAAACTTAAAAATGCATACATTCTGCCGGCATTTTCTCCATCTCTCCGATAGCTGTGACATTCAGGTGATTCATATGTGCAGATGTTTGATGCTCTAATACTATTAATTGGAACTCCTAATTCTGTTAATTGATATCTAATCTGTCCGTGCAAATCAACCTTCCACTTATCGTAATCCATTTTTTCCTTTGCTTCATCATTAATATATTTAGAAACTTCCCGGTCTACTTCATAACAACATTTACCAATGGCGGGGCCTAGAAAGCATCTAATGTCCTTAGACTCTGCTCCATTCTTCTGCATCAATTTAATGGCATTTGATACAATATTCTCCACCGTCCCTCTCCATCCGGAATGTACCAACCCTATTATTCTTTTTAGGGGTTCATATAAAAAAACCGGTACACAATCGGCTACTTTCAGCGTGAGTAGGATATTCGAGTTAGTAGTCACCAATCCATCAACATCAGGGTAAATCCCCGGAAGCTTTGCAAACTCAACCACAGTGGAGTGAACCTGCTCTGGAATAGCAAGGTTATCAGTATTATTTTCTAATTTATTTGCTATTTCGCTGCGAGAATATTTAGATGGATTCAGAGAAAATACCGCCTGTACATCATTAGATATTTTTTCAGAACAATCTAATAGTGATTCACTTTTCAAGGTATAAATATAGGAGGATTTTCAGGGATGACTTATCAAAGAATAGGATTACTATTTTTTCGATTGTCTAATGTGAATGAATAAATACTCCAAACTCGAAAACCCCTTCAAACTCCGTTCCATCACTGAGAATATAAACCCCATCTCCATGAAAAAGCCCATCTTTAAACTCACCAGAATAAACTGACCCGTTTGGGAAATTATAGGTGCCGTATCCGTTAAACATATCATTCTTAAATTCCCCAACATAATTTTCATCATCAGATGAATTATTAAACGTAAAAGTTCCATATCCATCTTTTTTACCATGGCGGAATTCCCCAACATATTTTGACCCATTTGGAAATAAATATGTGCCTTGACCATGGAAGCTTCCATCCTGAAAATTGCCTATATAATTTTCATCATTTTCTCCCTGCCAAGTACCTGTGCCGTTAAGTACTCCACTGATAAATGAGCCAGAAAATTGAATGCCATTAGTCAATATTAATATCCCTTGACCATTTTGATAACCATTTTCAAATTCACCCTCATAAATGGCACCATCAGGGAAGGTAAATACACCTTCTCCATGACTAACACCATTTACAAAATCTCCAGAATACACAGATCCATTTGAAAAGGTAAACGTTCCTTTACCGTTCATTTTATCCTCTTCAAAGTTTCCAATATATTTTCCACCATCAGACAATATGAAAATACCATCACCAGATTTTTTACTTTCTTTAAACATACCCATATATTTTGAGCCATCTTCGTACATGTAATTACCATAACCTTCAATACAGTCACCAGCGGTGCATTCCTGAGCAGAAAGGAAACAAAATTGAAGAACAATTACTGAGCATAATCGAAGTATAAAAAACCTTTGCTGAGCACAGTAGAAGTATGAATAATTATTGGAAATATTCATGCTGTAATTTACAAGATTATAGGGGATAAAAGGACAAATGGATATAAATTAAAAAGGGAGACTTTTTAGTCTCCCTTTTTCGAATTTGTAGTTAGCAATGTTTATTCTACCGTAAAAGACTTAGGTTTGACAACAACAATTCCCTATTTAACCTTCACCTATCGATATAAAACTCACGAGTTCGGTTACAAAAAAGAACTACCCAATAACTCACATCAAAAGTTACACAACACTATTTCTAAACTAAAACATCAAGGTTTAGGTTATCGTAAAATCTCAAAGAAACTGAATGAGATGGGAATCAAAAGTGTAACAGGTAAAACCTTTTATCCTTCATTGGTGTCTAACATGTGGAGAACTATTAAAAGGAGAGAGGAAAAGTTGAATAGGGAGGTTATTTCAGAGTATACGGATTTTGATATTGTGTTTGTTGAGAGGTATTAATTCTCTAGAATAACATTCACAAGTGTCACCAAATCAAGAATATTAAGTTCCCCATCAGAGTTGGTGTCACCACATTCATCATAACCATTACCTAGAATTAGATTACTGATTTGTACCAAGTCAAGGATGTTGAGTGATGAATCATTATTTACATCACCTAGTATTGAACAATCTAAACTGATACAATCACCGATATTTACATCATCAATAAGATTTAATATTTCATCACTTATAATCCAATTTGTAATACATAATTCACTATCAACAAATTCATTAAATTCAACATTTACTAATATACCACTAATATCATTGATGACATAATCACCAAATATCAGTATAGTAGATTCAGAATTAGACACTACTGAAAAATAATTATCTATATATCCACCAAAAGTATCTTCAATAATACCACCTGTTATATCAAATTGTATCCCAGTTACACCATACCACATACCTTCTGTTTCACCAACATCCATAACAATTTCAACGACTTGATTTTCAATATCTAATTCACCAAATCCTAAATATACTTCAGGTTGTGGTTCTTCACATTCTGAGGTGTCTTGGTATCCTACATAATCTTCAATACATTCTGGATAAGGTGGACAGAGTTGATTGTTTGAAACATCAAAATAATCCAAGTTTGAATAAATTTGACAAATATTCTCTGGAAGAGTGGTGAGTTGATTGTAACTTAATCTCAAATAAGATAAATTTGTCAGGTTTCCTATGTCTGAAGGTATCTCTCCTGTGAGTTGATTAGAATATAAACTCAAAGAAGTTAAATTCTCAAGGTCTCCTATCTCAATAGGTATCTCTCCTGTGAGTTGATTATAAGATAAATACAAATAAGTTAAATTCGTCAGGTTTCCAATCTCTACAGGTATCTCTCCTGTGAGTTGATTTAGACTTAAACTCAAAGTAGTTAAATTCGTCAGGTTTCCAATCTCAGGAGGTATCTCTCCTGTGAGTTGATTATAAGATAAATTCAAACAAGTAAGATTTGTTAAATTCCCAATACAACTTGGTATCTCACCTGTTAAATTACTTTCAGATAAATTTATCTCACTTAAATCGGTTAGATTACAGATTTCATCAATTGAATCTATTTCAATCTCTTCTTCATTGGTACATTGTCCCCACCCAACACTCATAAAAGAGGATAATATCAACAAAAGAATGGTTTTTCTACAGAAATCCATAGTTTAATATAAACTATGAAGAGGGGAAAGTCAAATCGGGTTGGTCACATTGGTTTGGAATAGAATTGTATCTGTAAAGAATCTTCATTTGGTTTTTCGATTTCGTAAATCATTTCTATTATTCCAATCTTACCGATATACATTTTGAGGTTATTTTTTTTGGTCTCGGATTAACATCTCAACAAACTTCCTCTTCCCCATATCTATTAGATAATCTTTCAGTTCAGAATCATTCCATTTGTTATTCTTTTTAATTTCATCAATGGTATGTTTCTGTCCAAGATGAAAGAATCTGTAATCCCCCCACCACCATACTTTTCCTCTGTAACGAGTCTTTTCTTTTAGAAGTATTATCTTTATCTCATTCTTATCTAATATAGTTTTTATGGTATCTCTGATTTGTTTCAGTTCTTTGGTATATTCTTCAATCTCTGATTGATTTGTTTCGATTCTATCTCTCCGAATCTGAATCATCCTTTGTAATCTTCGTTCTTTTCCCAAGAACTCCCTTCCTAACATCTTCT
>MPMA02015139.1_pt1 | contig 11404 bp, 10 predicted proteins | sample 1617361 | NCBI WGS metagenome assembly MPMA02 (sample SAMN05944807, study PRJNA350692) | marine metagenome | biome: marine; feature: ODZ; material: water; isolation source: 180 m water sample filtered on 0.2 um supor filter | place: Pacific Ocean | collected 2012-04-08 | depth 180m m | reverse complement strand
CTGATGGAACTGAGGTAGCTGGCTCTGTTGGTATTCACCCGCAAGGCGGAGGAAGCGTGTGGATGCAGTTAGGTAGCAATGAGGCGGATGCAAAGCGTATTACCTCGTTGCTTGAAGAGCAGACTGCTAACGGTGGTTCACCTAAGGCAGAAAAGCGCAAAGCTTGGTAAGTTTATTGGCGTGTCCTGTTATATGTTCTTGACGGGGCACGCCATTTTCCCAATGACCTATAGCTAAGTAAAGGAAACAGTCATGGAGAACAATGGAAAAGATACTACATGGCCCTCCATCGGTGGTGGCGGTGCTTACCAAATAGAGCAACTAGGATGCTCCCCAGATAAATGCAGTTGTCATCTACTTAACAGTAAGCACCACAGTAAGGAAGCTCTCTGGCTTCTCCGCGATACTCGTAGCGGGGAAGTGGTAGACGTTGACGAGGACCGTAAGGCTCTTGTCAGTATCAGGAACACCTTAAATACTGAAATCTTTTTAAGGGAGTATCTCTAAAATGCAGCTCATTGACCACATTATTGTGATAGTCTGTATGGCTTTGCTAACGGGCCTCACCCTATACGCAACCTTCACTCTCTGAAATAATTCTCTAAACCCCCCCAACTTGGCGCGGTATATATTAAATTATATCGCGCCCTTTTTTATTCCTTTTTTCACAGGAGCGCGTCGGAAATCATGAGGGCGCATACATGTGCGCGGAAGTCCTAGAACCCGCAGAAACCTGCCATTTATACTAATCTGCCATGGCGGAGCCACTAAAAAAGGGGCAAAAGGGGGGGGCGAAGAAGTGGGCGCGTTGCGCGTTATTAAATACCCCCTGACATAAATTCTAAAATTTTGGGTCTTTGACTATTGTATACTTCCAGTTATTCCTTTATGTTATGAACATGATAAATTTAGTAAAAGATACCATCTCTAACGACGACATAGACAAACTAATTGGGTGGTTACAGACCTACCCACGACTAACCAAAGGCCCACTAACATTAGAACTTGAGCAGAAGTGGTCGGATTGGATCGGAACAAAGTATTCTGTGTTCTGTAATTCTGGTTCTTCAGCTAATTTGTTGATGTTAAGTGCATATATTGAAAACACACGTATGCAGAAGGACCGAAACAAACTAAAGATAGTAGTTCCTTCTGTCTCATGGGCTACAGATCTGGCTCCAATCATACAACTTGGCCTAACCCCCATACTATGTGACTGTAACCTTAACGATTTATCTATTGATCTGGACCATCTTAACGAAATCATCACAAGTCATGGAAAAATAGATGCGTTGTTGTTGGTTTCTGTTTTAGGTCTGGTACCTAAAATGGATAAAATACAGGATATATGTGATAAACACGATATAGTCTTGTTGGAAGACTCCTGTGAATCTATGGGTAGTAAACATAAGGGTCAGAATCTTGGTACATTTGGTAGTATGTCCTCTTTTTCTACGTTCTTTGGTCATCATATCTCTACAATAGAAGGAGGATTTGTTTCAACCAACGACAAAGAGTTGTATGATTTGCTGCTAAGTCTCAGAAGTCATGGTTGGGATAGGGATCTCGACAAGAAATCCCAAAACAAACTACGAGATGCATGGGATGTGTCTGGATTTGAGTCGTTATACACCTTTTATTACCCCGGTTACAATCTTAGGTCTACAGATCTAAACGCATTTATAGGTATCGGACAAATAGACAACCTAAATGAGTGGGGTTTGGTTCGTGAAAAGAATTTTCGCTTGTATCAGCGACTAATCCACAACGATTACTGGAAACCAAAGCTATATCCCAACTCTTTTGTTTCTAATTTTGCATATCCCATCATTCATCCCGCACGTAATGAAATAGCACAGCAATTACAGAACAATAGTGTAGAGGTACGGCCACTTGTTTGTGGTTCTATGGGCAATCAACCCTTCTATAAGAAACAATATGGGAAAATAAAACTACCCAATGCAGATAAAATAGACGAATACGGGCTATATGTCCCTAATAACCCTAAACTTACTGAAAATGAAGTAACTATCATAGCAGATATTGTTAATGACGTAATAACATGCAAAAATACGCCATAATAACAGGGATAACAGGACAGGATGGCTCTTATCTGGCTGAATACCTACTAAATAAGGATTATCATGTCTTTGGTTCTGTACGGAAATCCTCCTCTAATTCTATGGAACGGCTAGATCCCATCAAAGATAACCCCAACCTACAACTAATCAACATGGATTTTCTTGATACAGGATCTATAGACAACTTTGTCCATACTGTTTATAATAAATGTAAACCCTCACTTTGTATTAGTGAAGATCTTGAAGTCTATAACTTAGCTGCACAGTCTCATGTAGGAGAATCCTTTAAGATTCCATCTATTACCCACCAGATCAATGCGGTTAGTGTTATAATCCTACTCGAAAGTCTTCGTAACTATTTTAAGGATAGGTTCAGGTTCTATCAGGCTTCTACCTCAGAGTTGTTTGGGAATACCGGCAGTAAAAAAAATATTATTCTAAATGAAACTGCTCCGTTTAGTCCTACATCTCCTTACGCAATAGCTAAAGCCTCTGCATTCTATACCGTCAAGAACTATCGTAAGGCTTATGACCTGTATTGTGTTAATGGTATATTGTTTAATCATGAGTCACCCCGTCGTGGTAAAGAGTTTGTGACTCGTAAGATAACTTTAGGTATAGCTGAATACGCTTCTGGAAAGAACACATCCCCAATACAACTTGGAAATATCTATGCCCAACGTGATTGGGGAGATGCCAGAGAGTATGTCAAGACTATGCACCTGATGCTAACCAAACAGGAAGTTATGGATGGGATCTTAAACAAGTACCACGAAGTTACTGATTTTGTGGTAGCTACCGGAGAAACAAGAACCGTTAAGGATTTTTGTGAGCTGGCCTTCAACAAGATAGGTGTAGGTCTGGAGTGGATAGGAAGGGGTGTTAATGAAAAGGCAATCAACCTGAACAACAAAGAAGAAACCCTGATAGAAGTAAACAAAGAATTTTACAGACCCTCTGACATTCACTATCTGTTGGGAGATGCAAGCTTGATTAAAGAAAAACTAAAATGGAAATACCAAAATACCTTTAAGGATTTAGTAGACGACATGGTAGAAAGTGACCTTCTCAATGTTTCTGTATAATCAAAAATATAATTTCTTACATGTAAGTGTTCCATTGGAGATACCAGCTATATCAGCCAATATCACAGAGTTTATAGATTCCAATAACGAGAAACTTGTTCCAAATAAGTATAAGAAGCAGGAAAAAATCCTTCCACATTACTGTTATTCGGTAGACCTAAAGGACAAGATTGAGGATTGGGACACCATATATACCTTTGGGATAGTGCGTAATCCCTATGACTATATGATTGGTTTGTGGGAATTTTATACCGAAGGACCATCAGACAATATTGCATGGTGTAAAAGCCTGACAGAAACGTCTGATGCTGTCAGAGAACAATACCGTATCAAGAGTAGGGGGTTTGTTCAGTGGTTATTCGATGAAGATTACAAGTACCTTCATTCGTTTCCGTTCTGTGGTGACAGGCTAACATCACAGACCGTATGGTTATCTGAAGTAAACGATATCTTTTCTTTCGAGAACACTACCCCGTTACTGGATAAACTATTCAAACTAACGGGAATACCCCTCCCATCCTTTAAGGGAGGTACTCCAACAACCAAAGAACTACAAAAGAAAAGAGCCAGCTACTTCGGTAACAGTAAGAAAGCTGTTAACCTGATAGCCGACTCTTTTAAAACGGAAATCGAGATGTTTAACTATACGTGTTCTTAACTTTGATTACCTGTTTTTCTGCTTCTTTATCTGTATCGGTAACGAGAATAGTAAGGATACCATTCTTACAAACAGCTTCCTTTACCTCAAAAGAATGCTTAATAAGGTTTACCACCTTATAGAAATTATAGACCGAACCTTCTGTATTAAAGGGGTTCTTACCCATAACAACAACATCCTTATCGTAATCTTTGGTCTTAATGATTAGTTTATCATTAACCCGATTGATCTCAATGGTTGATTCATCGTGACCCGGAATAATGAAATAAAAGATATAGTTCTTATGTTTAGAATCCTTTGGGTCTGAGCAGATAATGTAGTCTCCACCATAATAAAGAATTTCGTTATCGAACTTATAGAATGGAAGCTTCATTAATTCTTTGGGCGTATGTTCCATAAATTCTTTATAGTTGCTATTATAATTAAAGAACAAACTATTCATCTGATCAATTAACGAATCAAACATTTGTGGTTGTTTAGTTAGATTTTCAAACATGTTTATCAATTTTTATTTTTCCTTTTTTTCGTTGTTTTTTTTATCTTCCCTTTTATTTTTTTTATAAGCGGAAGAATGGTTATGTATATATAAAAAAACTGACCCGAATATATATATAGTGGCATCAGTTACAAAATCCATGATAAACTATACTAAAGGAATATGCAAAGATTATGAAAAAAAAGAAACTTGATCGGGATGCTCACATATTGTATGCAGAGATGCCCGATGATAAATTAAAGACCTTAATCAAAGAAACAGCATCTTCCCGAAAGATGAACTCTGCTGGAATGGATCTACAGGATATGCGCCGTGAATACAGGCGTAGGATCTTTAGAGAAGCCGGGAAAAAGACCATACGACCCAAACGCTATGATAAATCAGATACTCCCGAAGATTTTGCAAAGCGTGTAGAGAACATCAAAATCAAACAATACATAGAAAAAGGTAAGGATAGAATGATGGAAGATACAGAACGTTTGAATTTTTCCTCCAAAGCTCGTCTTGTTGGTGGTTTAACAGCCAAGCAGGAGAAGTTCTGTAATGAGCTTATCGCTACCGGTGATATTATGCATGCATATAAATCAGCTGGATATGCTCTGGGTAAAGACGAAAACGAAACCCGCCGGAGAGCCAACCGTATTTTTTATACCAACCCCAAAATCAAGAAACGAATAGGAAACCTAAAGGAAGAAACCCTCCGAAGGATGTCGTGGTCTGTAGAAAAAGTACTGGAAAAGATTACAGCAGTCTACGACAACGCTATGGAAGGTCGGGACTTTACGAATGCCAACCGTAGTATGGAAGCTGTAGCCAGACATCTTGGGATGTTTGTGGATAAGTCCGAACAGAAGATAAAGATGTCAGGTTTCTCCGACGAAGACGAAGAAAAGAAACTCAACGAAGACATAGATAAGCTGGCTGATATGGTTGGCCTGAAGGTTGTTGAGGGTGGTAAGAAGTAATAACGATGGAGGATATTGATCTTGATGAGATTGTACAAGATATTTATAAAGAATATCCTATTCTTGCACAACATAATTTTAAAGTAGTAGATAGTCGTAATAGACCAGAAAGAAATACAGGTAGAGGATTATTAGAATATTTTCCGAAAGGAAAAGAAGATGCAAGTCCAGATCTAGCCCGGAATGTTATTGAACTTTATAGTCCTGAATTGAATACCCCAGATCGTTTAAAATCAGCTATCTTTGGAGATATGCTTCATGCTATGGATGATGAAGAATGGAAAAGAATGAAAAACGAAGTATATAATATCCGTTCACCAGAGCATGTTAAAATAGATAAAAACGCTTATAAAAAAATAATAAACGAGATGAGAAATAAAACTCCTATAATGGAACGTAATCCAGATCATGAACCAGATATGGAGAATTGGGAGAACAGAAGTAGAAAAGATGCTTATGTTCGTGGTTATCTTGCTCCAGATTATAGAGCAGAAAGTGATCCAGAGTATAAGTGGTCCTATTCTCCTGAACAGAAAGAAACCTTAGAAAAAATGAAAGAATTTCTTAAATCAAGAGAATCACATAAAACAGGTGCTGTTGTTCGTAACCCCTATGATTATGAACCAAAGGCTATATAACAATGACTGAGTTACGGTGGTTCTGGCATAGTGGTGCTATAAACTGGTTATCTACAAAGGTATCTGAATTTAACTGCTATCTATGGCGTAGACGGTGGAAAAGGAGAAATAAAGATATGGGGCGTTATCGACATAACTATGACGACACAAACTAATCTTATAGATCTTCGTGAGAAGTTGTTTGAACAGGCTATAGTTAAGGCACGAAGTAATTTCCTTACGTTTGTAAAGTTATTGATTCCGTCATTGATTGCTGATTTCAAGATGGGAAAACACATTGAACTTATATCTGAAAAGCTTCAATGTCTTGAAGACGGAAGCGTAAAGAGACTTATGGTGTTCTTGCCGCCTCGGTCTTCTAAATCTGTCCTGTGCTCAAAGATGTTCCCTGCATGGTATATGGGCCGTCATGCCAGTTCTGAAATACTTTCTGTTTCTCACTCTGATCAACTTGCTTCTGACTTTGGTCGTTCTGTTCGTGATCTGGTCAACAACGATATCTATCGACGGATATTCCCAAATACTACCCTAAGAGCTGACGTTAGAGCTGCTGGTAAATGGCAGACCCAACAGAACGGTGTCTATATAGCTGCCGGTGTTCACTCACAGATTGCTGGTCGTGGTTGTCATGTAGCCATCCTTGATGATGTTATGTCTGAAGAAGACGCATTCTCAGAAGCGGGACGTAGATACATTAAGGAATGGTATCCGGCTGGTCTACGTACCCGCCTGATGCCTGATGGTAACATCGTTATAATCAACACCCGCTACCACGAAGATGACTTATGTGGGTGGCTTCTGGCTATGGAAGAGAAACGAAAGAAGGAAGATGTGTTTAGGGATGATGATCCTGACGATCCTGAAATAGAAGGATGGGAAGTTATCAAGATACCTGCGTGGCTGGATGAAGAGTCTGCTGAACTTCTTGAGTTACCGGTTGGTTCTTCTTACTTTCCTGAGTGGAAACCGACAGAGATACTTAGAAAAGACGAACTCGAAATTAAATCCCAAAACGGAACCAAGTACTGGCAATCTTTGTTTATGCAGGATCCTACACCAGAAGAAGGTGGTATCATAAAGAAACACTGGTTCCAGATGTGGGACTTTATGGAGGAACCACCGGATTGTGAGTTTGTGGTTCAGACTTACGATACGGCTTTTTCTGTCAAGAGTACTGCCGATTATTCGGTAATACAGACATGGGGTATCTTTCAAAAGATAACCGTGGATAGTGCTGGCGTAGAAAGATTGATTCCATCCCTTATACTACTAAGCAATAGAAGGGAGCGATTAGAGTACCCAGAGTTGCGTAAAGCGGCACAAGAGATGTATGATAAATATAATCCTGATGTTTTAATTATAGAGAAGAAAGCATCGGGCCAGTCTTTGATACAGGATATGAGACGAGCTGGTTTACCCGTTATGGAATATAATCCAGATAAGGATAAGGTGTCTCGTGTCAATGCTTCTACGCCTATACTAGAAGCAGGGCGTGTTTGGGTTCCGGATAAACCATTTGCTCAAGAGTTAATACTTGAGGCTGCAACGTTTCCTAATGCAGCTTACGACGATCAGGTAGATGCTATGGTAATGGCTGTTCTTTATCTTAAAGAATCTTGGCGTGTTGATCATCCGTTAGATGCATACCTAATTGATGACTTGGAAGAAACCAAAGAAAGACGTAAGAGAATTGGTTACTGGAAATTTTAAAAAAAATAAGGAATAATTAAGTATTATGGCTAATCCTATGGAACGAAATCCTTTTATTGATCAGGGTGGTGGCGGTAATAATCCTCTATTAGGTGAATTACCAATCAACGAAGAAGAGATTGAAATAGAATTACCTGTTGGTGAAGATGAACTTCTAGAATATATAATGGGTACGGAAGAACAACCATACAACCATTGGGATAATCTGGCTTTAAGTCTCGATGAAGATGAACTTCTGGAAATTGCAAACAACGTCATAGAAGAATTTGATGCCGACAAAGAAAGCCGCTCTGAATGGGAATCTACATTTGAACGTGGCTTTGACCTGTTGGGACTCAAGCTTCAGGAAACTTCTGAACCATTTGAAGGAGCTTGTACTGCCGTACATCCATTGATTATTGAATCTGCAGTAAAGTTTCAGGCCAAAGCATCGCAAGAACTGTTTCCTGCAAAAGGACCAGTAAGGACACAGATACTTGGTGCATCCACACCTGAAAAAGAGAAACAGGCCAACCGTGTTATGAACTTCATGAACTACCAGCTAACACAACAGATGCCTGAATACTTCGATGAAACCGAAAGGATGTTGTTTAACCTTCCGGTCTTTGGTTCTGCATTCAAGAAAACATATTATGATCTGACTCTTGAACGTCCGGTAGTAGAGTTTGTTCCGATAGATAACTTCTATGTTTCGTATAATGCGTCAGATCTAAAGAATGCCGACCACTACACTCAGGTCATCTATCGTACACCCAACGATCTTAAAAAGGATATTATGGCAGGTATGTATGCGTTACCTGAAGATGATAATCTAATGGAACCTTCAGAAGTAACCCCTTCTACACTACGACAAAAGATGGATTCTATTCTTGGTATCCAACCCGACTATAGTCAGAATCCTCAACACACATTACTCGAACACCATTGTTACCTTAAGATCGAACATAGGGGTGAAGAAGGATGTCCGTGTCCGATGTGTGGGGAAAAAGAAATTGATAATTGCCTTTGTGTCGGTCTGCCTTATGTGATAACAGTAGATCAAGATTCTAAGTCTGTTCTTTCAATAAGGAGAAATTGGAATGAAAATGATCCACTTAAAGAGAAGCTTCTTTGGTTTACTCATTATAGGTTTGTTCCCGGTTTTGGTTTTTACGGTCTTGGCTACATCCATTTTCTTGGCAACCTAACAGCCACTTCAACAGCGGCAATGAGAAACCTCATTGATGCTGGACAATTTGCTACGTTGCCCGGAGGATTTAAAGCTCGTGGTGTTCGTGTAACAGGAGGAGATGAACCTATTGCACCCGGCGAGTTTAGGGAAGTAGAAGCTACCGGTGTAGATCTAAATAAAGCTATTATCAATCTACCCTACAAAGAACCGTCTGCTACACTAATGCAGATGCTACAGTTCGTAAGCACAGCCGGTCAGAAGTTTGCAGACGAAACAGATCAGGTTGTTTCTGATGCTTCTAACTATGGTCCTGTTGGTACTACGGTTGCATTGATCGAACAATCAATGAAGTTCTTTAGTGGTATCCATAAACGGCTCCACTACAGCCAGCGTCAGGAACTACAGATACTTTCACGTATTAATTATGATTTCCTTCCTGATGAGTATCCTTATGATATTCCTCTTGTGGATGGTAATATCTTTAAACAGGACTTCGATGGGCGTATTGATATTATTCCTGTCTCTGATCCTAACATTCCATCTCAGTCTCATCGTTTAGCGAAAGCTCAGATGATCCTACAACTATCATCACAAGCCCCACCGGGTATCTATAACTTTAAAGCAGTAAATGCTGCTATCCTTGATTCCCTGAATATTGATCATCCTGAACGATTTATTGTTCCTGAACAAGAACCTAAACCATTGGATCCTGTATCGGATATTATGCAAGCTACCAAAGGTATGCCTATTAAAGCATTTCCGGGTCAGGACCATAAGGCTCATATTGTGGTTAAACAGTCTTTTATTCAAGATCCTACTTTAGGTCAAACTCCTATTATGGCTAAAGTGGTTCCTATACTAGAAGCTAACATCCGTGAACATACGATTATGATGTATCAGGAACAGATGGGTGGTATGGTTGAGATGGGAATGCAACAGGCTGGTAGTGATTCAAGTAACCAGCAAGCTATTTCTACCATCACTCAAGGAGCAGCTCAAGAAATTCTTCAGAACAATCAACGTATGGCTGAGATGGGCACAACCGAAAGTCTGGAGAAACAGACCCTTGAATTACAGAAACAACAACTGGAGCTTGAAACAACTAAAACACGGATAGATGCTGCTGAGACAGCTGCCGGTGTCGCTTTAGATAAACAAAAGATAAAACTTGAATACGAAGAACTTGAGGTTGATAAAAAGAAACTTCAGGTAGAAGCATCAGAGAAACTAGCTAAGATACAGAAAGATGATAAACACAAGACTCTAGACAGGGAAGATCACTTCCTTATTGAAGTTCTTAAGATACTTGTAAAAGAAAGTGGAGTAAGTTCAGAAAGGTTAATACAGGAAGCTAAACTAACACCGGAAGAAGCCAGTAGATTTGCCGGAGGCGGCTTTGCAGAACTTGTTGGAGAACAGAGTCCTTTAGCTCCCGAAGCATTGGAAGCAGGTCGAACTCCTATAGATCCTATAGAAGAGAGTTTAGTAGAAGGTTTACCACCACTACCCACAGAAGAAAAACCACCTTTATCCCAAGCACAACTAGATGAAATATATTATGATGAGAACGTACTTGATATAAAACAAGATGAAGGAGCACCACTATTACCAGAAGAAATTGATGCTGCAGTTGTTGATACAACTCATCAATCCATCTCTGCACAGCTTTCTAAAATTGGAACAACAGTAGATTTAGGAAAATCTCAGGTTAATAATAGATGGGTGTCTGATCCTTCTGATAGAAAAGGTTTTACAAAACGTGACCCAAACAATCCAGATCGTTATGCAGATAAAGCCATCAATAGGATTGATGAGAATTTAAAAGAACTTGAAGGAGATTGGTCTATTGAAAAAATTATGGCTCTTCCTGAAGAGAAACGTTTGCAATTATTAAGAGATGATGATAATATTAATAAAGCCTATGCTAAAGGTATCCATGAAGCATGGGGATTAAAACGGTGGGCAAAAACAACCAGACAAAAGATATATAAAGAATTAAAGACAAAAGAAGGTTTAACAAAAAAACAAGTTGATGCTCTTCCTTTTGAAGATATTTTCCCTTACATAACCAAATATGAATCTAGTGATCAACTATCAGCTATGAATATTAATGCTCCAGCTGTAGCTAAAAAGGGTGGTCTAGTTAAATAAGTATTATGGCTATCACACGTTCCAGTATACCTAAAGAAATTACTACTCCTCCTTCAAAAGGGAAGAAAAGAGGGAAGAAAAGTAAAGTATCTAAAGTTATGAAGGAGTTCAAAGCCGGAAAACTTCGCTCCGGTAGTAAGAAAGGGCCAAAGGTAAAATCACCTAAACAGGCAATTGCCATCGCTCTAAGCGAAGAACGTAAAACACGTAAAAAAAAGAAAAGGAAAAAATAAAAATGGGTAGGTACAAACACAAGCCAGTTAAACCTAAATATAAAAAAGAAGGTGAAGGTTTTTGGAGAAAAACAAAGCCAAGAGATCGTATTGTTGGTAAATCACGAGCAGCAAAAGGTGGAGGTACTGAACCATTACCTTCGGAACAATCCAAAGTTGATAGAAGAGCACGGAAAGCCGCCGCAGCGTCAAAAGGTAAGAAGTCTACTGTAGGTG
>MPMA02195169.1_pt1 | contig 11435 bp, 12 predicted proteins | sample 1617361 | NCBI WGS metagenome assembly MPMA02 (sample SAMN05944807, study PRJNA350692) | marine metagenome | biome: marine; feature: ODZ; material: water; isolation source: 180 m water sample filtered on 0.2 um supor filter | place: Pacific Ocean | collected 2012-04-08 | depth 180m m | reverse complement strand
TCCGCCAAAGAAGCACCAGGACCGCTTGAGCAGAAGTTCGTGGAGGACGGGTTCGTTCGACCTCCAAACAGACGGTTCGCGGTACCGATGGCAGCTGTCCGGCCAGGGAATACAGAAGGTCTCAATGATGCACAATCTATCGGGAAACGCGTCCCAGTGCTCACGACGGAGCTCTTGCAGTGCTGCGACCGGTCCATGAAGTCCCGGAATCACAGGTCCGCGCTTATCTCCACGACCGCGGACTCACAGACGATGTAATCAGCTGGAAATACTATGACCACACGTTTGGCCAGGGCCGCACCAGAGGCTTCGTGTGGACACCGATCTCCACCCCGTGGAGGATGGCGTGATCGGAGAGCTATGCGTGTGTGGGCCACAGACAGGACATGGCTACTGGCACGATCCGATTCAGACACGCGAGCGGTTCGTTGAGCTGCAGGTTGCGGAAACCGAACCGGCCCGATTCTAACGGACCGGGGATCGTGTTCGGCGTTTGGCAGGTGGAGAATATGCCTATCTGGGGCGAACGGACTCTCAAATTCAAGTCAAGGGACACCGAGTAGAGCTCGGCGAGCTCGAAGCGGCGCTCCGCCGGCAGCCAACGGTCGTCGAGGCCGTCGCGTTCGGATGGCCAGAGCGAGAGGCCACGGCCGAAGCGCTGGCGGCGTTCGTTACCGACTCGAACGCCGACCCGGAAGTCGTGCGGGCGGCAGTGCGCACGCTCCTTCCTGCCTTCATGGTGCCGACGACGATTGTCGTCATCGAGGCGCTGCCATTGAACGCGAACGGGAAGGTGGATCCGCATGCCCTCCGAAAACAGCTTGATGAATCAGGTCCCCGAGAGTGAGTCACGGCAGAGAGTGATCGCAATCGCCCCTGAGGGCTGCGATACCTTCGCCGCGCCGACAACGGGAGACATCGAGACGCACCATGGCTGACGAGCACAATCCACGCGTGCGATTGACTGCCAACATTCACGAGTTCGCCCTGGCATACCTGGAGCTGGAAGCTCAAGCCTCCGACCCATTCAACAGCTTCGTCTACGGTGACGCCGAGCACCAGAGACCGGTCGGCATGATGAGCTGTCTGAACCCATCCGACCTACGACGTGTCCGGCTGCGATCTGCTCGTGCGCTGCAGCCCGAGCTCCAAGCAGATGAAAGTCTTACCAACAGGATTCGCTTAGCCGGCCAATCTCGTCTAGCGCTCGAGGTCAGTTCGACGGCCATCCTCGCCATGGCCCTCTGTCTCGGGAATGGCTTCGTGGAGCCCGGGCGTCATCGTGTGGATGATCCGGAGACCGGACGAGCCCTGGAGCGCGTGCGCCGTCTGGCTATGGAATAATATCCACGTATTCGCTGGCATAGACGACCGTTGCAACTACCGGCACCGTTATCTCACGCTGGTGGTGTTCCCGGTCAGCCGGCTCGTGCTGGGTTGCCTTCGGGCCGACGAGCTGCGGGAAGGTCGACAGCCCGTAACGCATTTCCCGGTCAATCTGACCGTTGATGACTCCTGAAAAGGGGCACTATTCTTGCTCCGCGTAAGCGGCAGCGGTTCGACCTCCACTACCATCATGCGGGTCATCGATCAGGACGCCATCAAACGACATGGCTCCGTCAGGTTCCGATCCGAGTATCACTACGCCGTCTTCGAATACTGGCGCAGCGCGAAGGTGCTGGCGTACATGCATCGGGCGGGAATCGACCAGCTGGGACGTGTGCTGGATGATGGCTGCGGAGGGGGCGGCATGAGCGTGTCGTTTGCCGAAGAGGCGGACGTCGTGGTCGGCATTGACCTCTCGGACCGGTTTGCGCACGCCGGCACGAAACTGGCCGAAGAGCGCCAGGTCACGAATATTCGATTCGTTCAGGCGGATGGTTCACGGCTGCCCTTTCCGACCGACGATTTCAACCTCGTGTTCTCGCACGCCGTGATCGAGCATGTCAGCGACCCTGGTTCATATCTCCGCGAAGCGCGTCGCGTCCTGCGCCCCGGCGGGCGCATGTTGCTGCAGACCGCCCCGTATCTGTCGCCAAGCGGCGTGCATTTGCCGCGCCTCAAGGTGCCCGTCCCGATTCATCTTCTAATCGGGCGGCCGGCGGCTTTTCGGTTGTCGTGCTGGCTGGCGAAGCACGCACCGAGTAGCCTCCAGGCCTCACACGACGACTCGGCGATCCTCGCCAAAGCACGGCGCGGAGAGGCCAACGTCGACGATCTCACCTACCTCGTGACACTTCAGAATCTGCGCCGCCACATCGCGGATGCCGGATTTGCCATCGTCCGTGAGGACCTCGAGATCAGCAAGTTGGCGCAGAGGATGCTACCAGAATGGTTGGTGAACCAGATCCCCAGCATCCCTCTTGGCCGAGACGTCCTGATCACCAACATGGAATACCTCCTCGCATGACGTCCGCCAGGAAGTGAGCCCGCACGGCCTGGTTCATGCTCAAGGCGCTCGCCCTCGAGTCATCGCATCATTGCATCATTGCATCATTGGCCGGCGCCGCGTGTCGTAGCGAAATCGGTCAGCGTTGCACCGCCGACGCCGCCCGACTCGAGATACTGGAACAGGCGTGCCAGCCGGTCGAAGAGGTGATCGACCGATCCTGGCGTCTGGTTGTAGGGAGACCCCCCAGGCAGCAATTCAGACGAGTGAAACATCAGCTCGAGCACGGGCAGGCCGAGGCCGTGGACCGCGTCCGCCACGACGATGAGCCGCTCGGCCGTCATATGTGGATAGGGTCGGAGCCATTGCGGTGCCACGTGGAAGAACCGGTCCGCCGCACACCATGGTAGCGATCATCGATGCTGGCGATACGACCGGCGCAAGACCCGGCGCCGACGCATCAGCCGGCTCCTGTGGAGAATCGTCACCGACACTTCGAGCAGCTCGGAATCACCCGGGCGGGCGGGGTCGTCGACCGACACGACGTAGGGCGCGGCCGGCGCATCGGTAAAGTCTGGACCACCTTCACGCAGTCGAATGTCACGCAACCATGACACCCGGGGCGTCACCGAACAGTCGCCGCGAAACCCGAGGCCCACCAGGATGCCGATCTGCGTGCCAGAAACGCCCCACCGACCGGCCCGATAGCTACGCGCCCGTCTGTTCGGCAATGACCGACGTCAGCGTCTCGAGCTTGCGCGACAGAAGGTCGGCAGGCAGCTTAGACGGATACCGCCGTGCAGCACCCACCCCGTCCCAGGCCGCATCGAATGGCGGGGCCGACCACGGATGCAGATGGGCGCCTGCTTCAGCTTTGCCGTCCGACGCGTAGGCGGCAATCGTGTCCTGAAATCTTGGGCTCGTCACCACCTCGTGTGTACAGAGACAAGTCGGAGGATATCCAAACTTGTCGCAGAGACGCTGAAACCGCGGTACCGCGTCGAGGTTCGCGGTCGTCTGCGGCGCCTCGACGTCCCACTGGCTATCGGCTTCCGCGTCGACGGTAATGAACAGTTGCATGACGTCGACTACGCGACCCGCCCGCTACGAGCGCCGAGCATTCCTGGCAGCCTCCTGATGTCGGCGAGCTCAGCCGGTCGGAAGAACCGCACCGCCAGCAGCCCTAACGGAAAGGTGGCCAGGAGCAATATCCGAAACGCCAGCACTCCCAGCCCCGGCCCGCCTGTGGTCGTGATGATCAGAACATAGAGGAGCAACGCGACCGCCACGGTCTTCGAGAGACGGGCCCACTCGTACGGAATGTGGTACACGCGCTGGGCGAAAAAACCGAGTGACACTGCCTGCAGGACCTGGCCCGACCCGACCGCGAGCGCGGCGCCGAGCATCCCGAAGCGGGGAATCAAAATGAGATGGCCGGTCACAGTCAGGACCGCCGCGGCCAATGTCGACGCCGGATAGAGGAGGGTGCGCTTTGCCACTTCGACAGACGTCGCGATGAAGTTCGTCGTCGTCTGGACGGCCATACCCAGCACAAGAATCGGCACCACGTCGATAGCTCTGTGAAACGACGAAGGGGTCATCAGCGTGACCACTCCCTCAGCCAGCACCGCCAGACTGAGTGTCGAAAAGACCAGCACGCCGAACGCGTATGTTGCCATCTTGGCAAACAGCGCTGGCGCGCCCTCGCGATCCATCCGGTCGAATGCGAACGGCATCCAGGCGGTTTTGAACGCGACCGGATACAGCTTGATGAGCGACGCGATGCTGCTGCCAATGAGGTAGACGCCGACTTGCTCGAGCGGAAGATAGACTGCCAGGAAGAACCGGTCGCTCATCGCCATCGTCTGATGGAGAAAGGCGAAGAGCACCTGCGGACCGCCGAACCGGAACGTCCCTGCCGCCATCACCTTGGACGCACGCCAGGCGGTAGCGGACCGCGTCACGCCACTCAGCGCGACGAGCAGGACCACGGTGACGACGACGTCTGCGAGCATGATGCCAACGACACCCAGCCGAAGGCCGACGACGAGCACGAGACGGGCCAGCACCGTACCGAGCGATCTGGCAAAGGTGATCGACGCGAGTCGGGTCGATTTCTCTTGTATGCGAAGCAGACTGAACGGCACCACGAAGAACGCGGCCATCGACCCGTTGATGACGAGCAACGAGACCGCCAACGTGTAGTCGGCCGTGCCGAGCACCATGACCGCCAGCTGCGGAGCCGCGAGGAGCAACACGACCAGCAACACGGCATTCACGCCGAACAAACTGATGACGATGGTACCCGCGAGCGTTCTCCGGTTGTCCTCGTCTGGATAGTCGTAGAAGAACCGGACGAACGAGTCCCCGAGCCCGGCCCGTTGTAACGGTTTGAGAAACGCCTCGAACACCAGCAGAATCGCCAGCGCCCCGTACTCCGCGGGGCTGAGGACGCGCGTGTAGATCGGGATCAGAAGAAAATTGACAGCCTGAATCGCGATGTCGGCTGAGCCGTAGACGATCGAGTGTCCGAAGACACGGCGGACATTATCGAACATGCGCGGCCATGATAGCCGAACTGCACCACGCGCCGTGGCGCGCCGTTGGGCGATAATGCGCACCGTGTCTGCCACACGCCGTCAGACCGTGATCATGCTGACCACGTCGTACCCCCGCTTCCCAGGGGACGCGGTCGGCACGTTCATGGAGCCGATCGCGCGCGGTGTGGCGGCGCGCGGCCACAAGGTCCACGTTGTCGCGCCGTGGCATCCGCTACTTCGCCGGCCCGACGAGCCCGGCGTGCGCTTTCACTTCTTTCGCTACGCCCCGATCCGGGCGTTGAACGTCTTCGGCTACGCCGCGGCCCTCAAAGCTGACATCGCCCTCCGTCCAACCGCCTACCTCGCGGCGCCGATCGCTCTCGCCGCGGGGTGGCGAGCGGTCCGGCAAGTCGCCGCCGAGACCGGCGCGACCGTACTACACGCACATTGGGTGATTCCTGGCGGAGTGACGGCTGCCGCCAGCCTCATCGGGCTGCCGCTCGTGGTCAGCCTTCACGGGTCAGATGTATTCATTGCCGAGTCGCATCGCGTAGCGCGTCGCGCCGCTCGCTTTGCCTTTCGCCGAGCCGGGTGGGTCACCGCATGCAGCGAGGACCTACGCCGGCGTGCCATCCACATCGGGGCAGACCCCGAACGGCTGACGGTCGTGCCCTACGGCGTGGACGGCATGCGCTTCAGGCCAGATTCTGCGACACGCAACCGGGTGCGCGCGGCATGCGGCCTCGACGATGACGACCGCGTCGTCGTGGCCGCCGGGCGACTGGTGCGGAAGAAGGGCTTCGAATTCCTCATAGAGGCAGTCAGCACCCTCGCCACCCGGTGGCCGCGATTGACGCTGGGCATCGCCGGTGGCGGCGACCTCGAAGATGAGTTGCGGGGCCAGTCCACGGCTCTCGGGATCGCAGAGCGGGTGAGATTCGAGGGTGCGGTGACGCAGCCCCAAGTCGCCGAGTGGCTGGCTGCCGCCGATGTAGCTGTCGTGCCATCGGTTCGAGACAGCGCGGGCAACGTGGACGGCCTACCTAATGTCGTGCTCGAGGCTCTGGTGTCGGGGACACCAGTCGTCGCCACCCCGGCCGGCGGCATCGGAACGGTGGCCATCGACGCAGAGACCGCGCTGGTCGTCCCCGAACGCGACGTCGCGGCGCTCACGGGCGCGCTCGAGCAACTACTCGCGGACCCTGATCACGGCCGAGCGCTGGGACGATCGGCCCGCGACTCGGTGCTTCGCACTCACGACTGGTCCCGTGTGGCCGAACAGTTTGAAGAGTCGTACGCCCGAGCGTCCACCGTACCCGGGTCCGGCTGAGCAAACGCCGCCGTGCCGTGTTGATGCCCGGGGCGGCACGTGCTAGTGTGCGGTCCGATCGCACATGTGGCACGCCGCGCTCTCCATCCTCCTCATCGCCTACGTTCCCGGAGCCCTCACACTTCGGTTGCCTTACGGGCGTCGCTCGCTCCGCGCCGGTCTTCCGGCCGAAGAGCGCCTCTTCTGGTCGGTCACGATCAGCGTCGCGCTGTCGTCCATCGTTGCGTTCGCTCTTGCGGCCGGCGGCGCTTACCGGTTCGACCGGCTGCTGTGGATAGAGGGCGGGCTGAGCCTTGCCGTCGCGCTGGTATGCCGCCATCACCTGCTGTGGCGCGGCCTGGCTCCACGGCCCGGATGGACGGCCCTGCTCCCAAGTGCGCTCGTCCTTGTCGGCCTCGCCCTGTTTTTCAATGTGCCCCCTGCGGAGTGGATTGCCGGCGGACGGGACCCCGGGGTTTACATGAACGAGGGCATCCAGATCTCGCAGCGCGGGTCGCTCGTCGTCACCGACCCCACCGTGACGGCTGTACCGACGCGGTTTCAGAGCCTGTTCTTTCCACCCATGCCGCCCCACGAGTGGGGTTACGAAAGACGCCGCTTTCTCAGTTTCTATATTCTGGACTCCGCCGCTGGGACCGTCGTCGGGCAATTCCCTCATCTCTTTCCCACCTGGATCGCGATCGGATACGACCTCAATGGCATCACGGGTGCTCGCTATGTGTCCGGGCTCTGGTCCCTGCTGGGAGTGCTGGCAGTCTATTTCGCTGGCGCGTGGCTCATGGGACGAGCAGCCGGATTCGCAGGCGCCTTGCTGCTGACGGTGCACGTGTCCCAGGTCTGGTTCGCAAGCCAACCGAGCGCCGAGCTTACCCTGCAGACCCTGATCTTCGCCGGGCTGCTGGCCCATGCGCGCGCGCACGTCGATGAAGACAGGTTCTTCGCCCCCCTTGCCGGCACGATACTGGGACTCGGCATCTTCGCGCACCTGGCCGGGACGTTCGTGGCGGTCGCGGTCGGCTGCGCGACGCTGCTCGGCCGGTTTGCAGGTCAACGATGGCTCTGGTCATTCGTCCTCCCGCTTGCCGCGGCGGTACTGCTGTACATCACCTATCTCTTCACCGTTCTCCTGCCCTACGCGGCACAACCGCTTGGGTTCATCCGTGGTCTCCAGACCACGCAGGTGGCGCTCCTGGCGCTCGGCGGGAGCGGCGTGCTCGCGCTGGCCTGGGCGGCCAGCCGGCCTGCAATCGCGGCCACCGTCCGGCGATGGCTCCCAGCCGTAACGGGAATGACCGTCTGCGTTGCGGCCGGATACGCGCTGTTCTTCCGGCAAGCCGGCGGCCTTCTGGCACCGCATGACGCCGACGCGCTTCGCACGTTCACCCGCTTTTATCTCCTCCCGGTCGGGATGGTCGCCGCGCTCCTCGGCTGGGTCCTCGTGGTCTCGCAGTCCTTTTGGCGCGGACTCGCGTTTGTCCTCGCCACGGCGTTCCTCGCGTTCTTCTTCTTCTACAAAGGACGGATCGTGCCAGAACACTTCTGGTGGTCGCGGCGCTACCTTCCTCTGATTCTGCCCGCGTGCCTGCTGCTGGTTGGGAGCACCGCGTTCACCGAGCTCCGTGCCCCCTGGATGCCCGACTGGTCGCGACATCGGACCGTCACCTACACACGTTACGGTCTCGGCCTCGTGCTCGTGTGCTTCCTCGGCTACCAGTATCTTCAAGCGACACGGCCCATCCTCGACCATGTCGAGTACGCCGGCCTCGTTGCGAAGCTGGAGGCACTGGCGGGACACATCGACGACAACGACCTCCTGCTCGTCGAGTCGCGCGCCGTATCGGACCTGCACGTGCTCGCCGTGCCCCTCAACTTCATCTACGCACGCCCGACGCTCTTGTTCGACAGGGGAACCCCGGACAAGGTGCTATTGCTCGACTTCCTCGAGTGGGCGCGGACCAGATACGACCGCGTGCTGTTTCTGGGGGGTGGCGGAATGGACCTGCTGACCCGGCGAACCGCGGGCTCGATGGTCGCGGCGAACCGTTTCGAGGTACCGGAGTATGAGCGGTCCCTGAATGCCTATCCGACCGAGGTGCGCTTCAAGGTGTTTGACTACGGCCTCTATGTACTCAGCCCGGCGACCGGCGACGCCCTCGGTGTGAACCTCGATGTGGGATTCGAGGATGGGCTTCTGGTGCAGCGGTTTCACCCGTCGGAGCGGACACCGAGCGACGTGACCTACCGATGGAGCCGAGACCGATCCGTCATCTCGGTGCTGACCACGGTACCACCGGGGGCCGAGGTCGTGCTGCACCTGGCAGATGGCGGACGCCCCGCCACCGCGGGTCCAGCGTCCGTTTCCATCTCACTGAACGACGTGGCGCTGGGCAGCGCGACGGTGAGTGGCGGATTCCTCCCGTACCGCTTCGCCATCCCCGATGAACTGGCGGCGACCGTCAACGGATCCACTGATCCAGGACGGCTCGAGATCGAGAGCACGACCTGGATTCCCCAAGCTGTGTCCGGCGTACCAGACACCCGCGAGCTCGGGGTCATGGTCGACCGGCTCCAGATCCGATAGCGATCCAACGCATGTTCGACTATCTACACCTCTACAACACCCGCGACCGGTGGGCAGTGGGCTGTGCGGATCTGCTGCTCGCCGCGGCAACCACCGGAGCACGGTGGTCGCCGCCAAAGCGTGTGGTGCCTCCCGCCCACAAGATATTGCTCCTTCGGATGGAACGTATTGGGGACCTCCTGATGGCGGTGCCGGCCATCACCGCGCTGCGTACGCGGGCGGCAGGCGCAGAGCTACATCTGGTGGTCGGGAGCTGGAATGAGGAGCTCGCTCGCCTCATCCCGGGCGTGACGAGGATCGAGACGCTCGACCCACGCTGGCTGTCTCGCGACACACCGGGGGCATCCACGCTCGAGCTCATTCGCCGGACCGCGAAGTGGCGTGCCACGAGCTTCGATCTGGCGGTGAACTTCGAGCCCGACATCCGTACAAATGGCCTCCTCGCCCTGAGCGGGGCGCCACACCGAGTCGGTTTCCACTCCGGCGGCGGTGGCGCGTTCCTGACCCGGGCGCTGCCCTACGACACGACGGCTCACACCACCGCCAATGCCCTGCGGCTCGTGGACACGATCTTCCCCGGCAGCGCCGCGAAGGCTGGCAACGCGACCGTCCAAGAGTCCGCGCATCTCGATGTGCCCGAAGAGGCGCGCGAGGACGTCGTCAGGCGCCTTGCGGACGCCGGGCCCGTAGTGATCGGCATCAATCCGAGTGGCGGGCGCCGGCTGAAGCAGTGGGATCCCGATCGGTTTGCAGAAGCGGCCACCCGGCTCGCGCGCTCGCACCAGGCGACCATCGCGCTGATTGGCGCACCAGAAGATCGGCCGCTCGTGAACGCCGTCGTGGGGGCGCTACCCGAGGACGTACGCGTTATCGATTTCGCAGGGCAGCTGGGTTTGGTCGGTCTGGCCGCGCTGTGCGAGCGCCTGACCGTGCTGATCACCGGTGACACCGGCCCGTTGCATCTGGCAGCCGCCGTCGGCACGGCAACCGTGGCAATCTTTGGCCCCTCAGACCCGAGGCGGTACGCCCCGCTAGCGCCGACCTCACGTGTCGTTCGCGCTGAGTTGTGGTGCAGTCCGTGCAACCGCATCCGATTGCCGCCCAGCCGCTGCCGTGATCGACTCCCTGATTGTCTGGTGGCGGTTGATACCGACAGCGTCTGCCGGGCGGCAGACGAGCTGCTTGCCGCCGCTCACGAGTCGCCCGCAAGGACGTCGCGGTAGAGATCGAGCAGGCGGTCCGTAGCGGTCACCCAGGAAAATTCACGTTCGACGATAGCGCGCCCCGCGTCGCCCATGCCAGCAACACGATTCATTGCGCCAAGGGCCTCGCCGACTGCGTGTGCCAAGGCGTCGGCGTCGCCAGGCTCCACCAGCCAACCACTCACGCCCGGCGTGACCTTGTCGGGTATGCCTCCCGCCCGCGTGGCGATCACCGGCCGCCGATGTGCCATCGCTTCGAGCGTGACGAGTGAGCTCCCCTCATACAGGGTCGGATGCACGAAGAGTGATGCCGCCTCGTACCAGGCGTGCAGCTCGCATTCGTCGACCCGGCCGGCAAACGTGACACGATCTGCCAGCCCGGCTGTTCGGACCGCCCGTTCCAGACGAGGACGATTCGGCCCGTCGCCCACCAGCGCCCAGTGCCATCTGGAGCGCGCCGTGGACTCGACGTCGGAAGCCAGCCTGGCGAGCGCCTCGACCAGCACCTGAAACCCCTTGTTCTCCTCGATCCGCCCCACGCTCAGCAGGAGCGGGTCGGTCTCGCTGAGGCCAAGGCTGTCGCGCAAGGCGCGGCGCGCGCCGCCGTTGACCATCGTGTCGAGCGTCTCCAGATCGACGGCATTCGGCACGACGACCACTCGCTCACGCGCAACCTGGAGATTCCGCAGGACCCCCGGGAGTAGCACACGATCAGTCGCTATGACACGGTCTGCGGCGCGCCCGCACGCGCGCACCGCCGCCTGCAGAGGACGGTACGCCATCCGCTTGAGCCGCGCGGCGGCCTGTTTCGTGCCGCCGAACTCCTCGAGCCCATGAGGATTCAACACAAGCGGCACCGTTCCCAGGCGATCGCGGCCGCGCGCCCGCGCGTAGCCGAGCACACTCGCGCCGTGGCCATGCACCAGTTGAATGCCGCCCTCGCGCACGAGCCGTGCGGCGAGGCGACCGGCACGCCATCCAAACACGGGGTAGGCCGTGCTCCGGTCCAGAACCGTGGTGCCACGCCGGCCGGCCAGCGGAAACGTTCGATACGAAACAAAGCGCTCACTGATACGGTCGTGGCCATCGCCAAAGGCCGCCAGTGACTCAGCGGCGCCCTGCGTCGGGGGCTGGGTGATGACGGTGACCCGCACGCCGCGACGCGAAAGATGCCGGACGCAATCGTGCACGTGGCGCTCGAGCCCGCCGCTGCCGTGGAGCGGAAACACCGCACGCGTCAGCATGGCCACGTGGAGATCGCCGGGCCTCACCGGACGCCCGCCTCGCGACGCCCTCGCTCAACGAGGTTCGCGTAGAGCGCCTCAATGCGCCGAACGACTCCCGATGCATCGAACCGCTCCTCGACCCGTTGCCGTGCAGCGGCACCGAGACG
>MPMA02007192.1_pt1 | contig 11448 bp, 9 predicted proteins | sample 1617361 | NCBI WGS metagenome assembly MPMA02 (sample SAMN05944807, study PRJNA350692) | marine metagenome | biome: marine; feature: ODZ; material: water; isolation source: 180 m water sample filtered on 0.2 um supor filter | place: Pacific Ocean | collected 2012-04-08 | depth 180m m | reverse complement strand
CATCTTTGCTCTTATGTTTTATATTCTATCATCAGGTTGGGGGATATATCGTGAATGGCCGAGTTCTATGGGAATGGCAACACGAATAAGGATGGTAAAGACAAAAGCTCCCAGTGCCCAAATTCCAGTCGTTATTGAAATTTCGACCCAGGAGGGTGTGTATTCGACAATTTCTCCTAAAGGAGAGGGGATAAATCCTGGAATGATCAATCCCATTCCTTTTTCAATCCAAATCGCCAGAAACAATAGACCGCACACCGGGAATAGCAGATTTAGATTGCTACGAACCGGATGCAGTGTGAGGCAGACTGTTGCAATGATATTCAATACTATGGCTGTCCAGATCCAGGGCACCAGGGCATTGTGCCCATGGAGTCCAAAAAATAGATACATGGCACTGGCGCTGTGTTCTGTCGGGGCATAAAATTCTTTAAATATTTCTGATCCCAACATGACCAGATTGATTTGTGCTGCAACCGTGATGATCAATGCCAATTTATTGATGGTCTCGTCTTTAATGTCGTAAATAGTAAATTTTCGAATAACTCCCAGTGTGATGATCATCAAGGCAGGGCCGCCTGCAAATGCAGAAGCCAGAAATCTTGGCCCAAGCAAGGAAGAGTTCCAGAAAGGTTTGGCTATGAGGCCTGCATACAAAAAGGCAGTCACCAGATGTATGCCAAAAGCCCAGCCTACGGATAGAATTACAAAGGGGACATAATATTTCTTCTCCGGAGTTTTATTTGAATAACGCGTAAAGAGTATATAAAAAGGAATCAGTAGATTGAGGATCAGGTATCCATTGAGTACCAAGACATCCCACGCCAGCATCGACTGAGGCCAGTTGAATACTCCAATACCCGGAATAATGTGCCAGAGCCTTGCTGGTCCTCCCATATCAACGGTTACAAAGGACAAACACATGATTAGTGCAGATACCGCCATACCTTCTCCAATGAGAACTGCTTTGGAGAAATCCATATCCTTCAAAATGTAAGCCGGTAAGACGAGCATCACTGCAGCTGCTGCAACACCCACTAAAAAAGTGAAATTCGAAATGTACAATCCCCAGCTAACATGATCATTCATTCCTGTAACCTGCAGTCCGTACTCCAGTTGAATAGAGTAAGCATAAGCACCAAAAAGCATAATAAGCGTGAGACTTCCCATCCAGATGTGGTATCGAATTCCGCCTTTTGTAACGGCATTCAAGGCATCCAGCAAGAAACTTTTTAAAATGGTCGATTTGGAAGTAGACATCAAAACTCCTTAATCCATGAAATACCAGAATTTAGGCTCTGTGCCCAATTCTTCTTTGAGACGAAAGACTTTCTTATTAGCTAAAACCCAACGGATCTCACTATTGGGATCAAGCAGATTACCAAAAATGCGTGCGCCTGTAGGGCATGCTTCGGCACAGGCAGGATTTTTCCCTGTCCGTGTCCTCTGAATGCAAAATGTGCATTTTTCCATTACTCCCTTCTTGCGCATTCGATTCCCCAGATAATGCTGATTCGGGTTAACTTCTTCTTGAGGCACTTGAGGTTCTCCCCAGTTGAATCTTCTCGCCCAGTACGGGCATGCAGCTTCGCAATAGCGGCAGCCGATGCACCAGTCATAATCAATAACAACAATTCCATCCGGCTCTTTCCAGGTTGCACTGACTGGACACACTTTTGTGCAGGGAGGATTTTCACACTGAAAACATTGTGTTCCCATATAAAAATGTCCCTCCGCTGGAACTTCGTGAAAATAATTACTGTCAGCAGTTTCAAGCCCCATGCTGCCTTTTTTATTTTCAAAGATTTTGATGTATTGCATTTTGGATTTGCGGTCCTGATTGTTTTCTTTCACACAGGCATTCACGCAGTCCATATATCCCCTGCATTTGGAAATGTTGAATGCATATCCAAAGAGCACTCCTTTTTTTGCAGGAGTATAACTCATGCTCAACTGCTGCTGGGTTTTCATTGCATGTAAACGAGTAAGCCGCTGGACCGTTTCTTCTTTTTCCTGATCCGTCATCAACTTGTAATGTCCCTTGAAATATTCGTCCCATTGTAATTCTGCTTCCTCTCTTTTTTCGGCATCCATAAAAGGGCTGCAGGAGGAACTGGCGAGAGCCGTGCCGGCAGTTAGACCTTTGAAAATCGTTCCCATCGCTTTACGTCGACTCTGTTTCTGATTTAAAACCTGTTCGTATCCTGTGGTTTTCTGCGTTGAATCAGGTTCATCGGGAAAGGCTGGTTTCATGGACAAAGAGGCTTCAGATTGTTTGATTCGTCTTTTTGGTAAAATTTTTTCAAGAAATGAGAACATGGAACCTACTATTCAAGAGTAAGATTAGGCAGACTGCTGGCCCGGGAAGGCCATCTTTTTTCAAGCCTCGGGTTATGTGCATTATGGCAGCCTGTACAGTTTTTAATGACTCGAGGAGATGCCCAACCCCCCAAACGCTTCCCATGAGCACCTCCAGACCAGTCACGGGCTTGCTGAAAGTGACATTGACCGCACAGCTGATACGCATGATTGAATTCAATCGGTGCTCCCTGGAGGGAATGCAAAGTGTTCATCCTGGAATTTGGATGACAGGTCTGACAATTCATTAAGTCCTTACTCGCATGCTGCAGGCTGATATCCCAGTGCGCTTTAGGCGCATATGAGCTTCCCAGTTTCTTCAATTCAGAAACCGTTCGGGTATGGCATTCACCGCAGGGGTAATGCGTGATTTTTGACACTCTTTCCGCTAAGAAAAATGTGGAACGGTCTGGGATACCCTGTACCTGTTCACGTTGAATGCCCCGCAGATAGGGTTCAGTGGTTAAGCCGCCACTGGGTGTTTCAGAAGATTTTTTTTGGATAAGAAGGGTAAACGGTTCATGTTTAACGTGTTCTTCAGGAGCCTGAGTGTCACAAGCAAACAGGAATACCGTTAGAAGCCCAAAGCTCAGAAATTTTACCTGCATCAGTTTTGTCGCGCGGATATGAATAATATATCCCATCCAGTTTTTTAATAATGCAGGGCAGTCTGTCATGATCATGTTTATGTTCTTGATGGAAGTCATTTCATGTATACATGACATTGACGGCAATTGATTCGCTCAGGATGACTGCTTCGTATTTCTCTAACCGCAGCTGCCCCTCCGTGACATGCGAGGCAATTTCCCCTTAATTGTAGTGAATGAGGAATAGGAGGCGGACTGCCATGAAGAGCAGAGTGGCCGATTTCAGGTGGATCAAAAGTATTCCAATCAGTTTCCTGAAATAAGGCGTCTGTTGTTTCAGGCACATGACACTGACGGCAGTTTTCCATTCCTGGATGTGGTGTTACAGGGGTGTAAGCACTGAATTTAGCGACATAACCTCCGTTGTCGTGGCAAGTCAGGCAGTTGTTCCCTCCTACCATATCAGGTTGAACCTCATGAGGAATTTTAGGGGGTGCACCCGGATACGCTCTTCTTTTATAAAAATTTGAGAGGGTCCGTTCACTTGAAGAATAAGTGCTTTGCTTTCCAAGCAGTTTTGCTTTTCCTGCAAGAGCAAAGACCTCTTTTTCCTGAGCAATATCTGGAAAAACTGCCTCAGTCCCTGAAACTTTTTTTGCAAAAAGTTCGTTTGAAATACTTGACCTTTCCTGGCTCAGGCTTTTAGTGAAAATGAAAATTGACGTAGCCATCATGACAACACATATACCAATAAAAACGATTCGGCTTTCAGAGATTTCTTTTTTCATCCTTTTTCTATTTTGACTGCACATTTTTTATAATCAGGCTGCTTGGAAATTGGGCAATACGCATCCAAAGTCAGTTCATTAATTAAATAATTTTCGTCAAAAAATGGAACAAATACCTGCCCCCGAACAGGTCGCCCCCGCTGATCTATGCTTGCAGGCAGGGTGAGAGTACCTCTTCGGCTCGTAAGCTTGACAGGATCGCCGTTATAGATTCCCTGTTCCTTTGCATCAGCAGGATGCAATTCCACATAGGAATTAGGGACTGCCTTGTGCAAAATAGGAATTCTCCGGGTCATTGAACCGCTGTGCCAGTGTTCAATAACTCGTCCTGTATTGAGCCAGAAAGGATATTCCTTGTCAGGAATCTCTGGTGGAGGCTCATAAGGCCGGAACCAGATCCAGGCCCGGTGATCTTTTTTGCCGTAGAAGTCAAAACTCTCTTTTCCTTCGGGATCATAGCCTTTGGTGGCGGGATCATATTTTGTATTGAAACGCCATTTGGTTTCCTTGCCATTGACATAAGGCCATTGTATACCAGGACGTTTTTTCAGCTCTTCATAGGGGGCCATTTCGTGTTTTGCACCGGCATGATGCTTCCGGTATTCTTTCCAGATTTCTTCAATATGGTTTTCTTCTTTCCAGGGGAAGAGTTTTTCAAAACCCATTCTTCTTGCCACTTCAATGATTTGCCATGCATCACTTATGGCGTCTCCCGGAGGGGGAACCAGTTGATTGAAGTGTTGGGTCCGCCGTTCAGAATTCCCAAACATGCCTTCACGTTCAATCCACATTGCAGAAGGTAGAATTACGTCTGCTACAGCAGTGGTTGGAGTAGGGTAGATGTCAGATACCACAATGAACCGCCCTTCCTTTTCACAAGCTTTGCGATAACGATTCAATTTGGGCATGGTAACCATTGGGTTGGTTACCTGAATCCACATAAAACGAATTTCTCCCCTATCCAGGGAGCGGAACATTTCCACTGTGTGATTGGAAGGTTTGTCTGGAATGTTTTCAACAGGAACTCCCCATATTTTTGCTGCAAATTGACGGTCCTTCTCATTCATCACAACTCCATGAGGAAGTCTATCGGTGAGAGTTCCTACTTCCCTTACGGTACCGCATGCACTGGGTTGTCCGGTTAAAGAGAAGGGGCTGTTACCTGGGGTTGAAATTTTTCCTGTCAACAGATGTATGTTATAGACCAAATTGTTGATCCAAGTCCCTCGCGTGTGCTGATTGAATCCCATGCACCATAAGGACATCACCTTCGTTTTAGGATCCCCATAAATGGATGCAAGGTAACGGATGTCTTCCGCAGACACTCCTGAAAGTTTTTCTACTTTTTCAGGTGTATAATCATTGAGAAGCTTTTTGAATTCTGCATAGGAGCTGGACGTTGCCTGATCACTGAATTTGAATTTCTCTTCGAGTCCATAACCGATGTTTGTTTTTCCGGTTTTGAAACTGCAGTGATCTTTGATGAACTCATCATTGGTCCAGCCATTTTTGATGATCTCGTAACAAATCGCATTGGCAATAGCCAAATCCGTTTGAGGTTTGAACAGAATGGATTTGTCATCTGCATAACTGGTCCGGGTTGTCCGGGTGGTAAGATCTATGATTTTGATATGTTTTTTCTTGAGTCGTTGATCCAGAATGCGGGAATAAAGAACAGGGTGCATCTCTGCCATATTGTTCCCCCAAAGAACAAAGGCATCCGCATGGTTGATATCTTCATAACATCCCATCGGCTCATCCGAACCAAACGAGGTTAAAAATCCTGTTACGGCACTGGCCATGCACAAGCGTGCATTGGCTTCTAAATTGTTGGTGCCAATTGCTCCTTTCATGAACTTGGAAGCAACATATCCATCAGGGATCGTCCATTGTCCGGATCCATACATGGCAACGGCATTTTTTCCGTGTTCCTTAATCGTTTCCTGCATCTTTCTGGCAACCAGATCCAAGGCCTCCTCAATGGGAACTTCGACCATTTGTCCATTTTTCCGAACCTGCGCTTTGGTAAGCCGATCTTTCCCATAAAGGGCCTGCACCGTGTGATAACCCTTCACACAACACAGTCCTTTGTTGACGGAACTCTCTGGATCACCCTTTACTGCAACGGCACGTCCATTTGAGGTTGCTACCAGCAATCCGCAGCCTACCCCGCAAAACCGGCAGGGAGTTTTGTTCCACTGGATTTCTTCTGTTAATGAATCAGATGCCTTCCAATTTGAAAGGGCTATCCCAGGGTACAAACCAGAAGTTGCCGAGAAGGCCGAGGCTGCAGCCGTTTTTTTTAAAAATTTTCTACGCTTAATATTTCCCATGTATTCCTTTTTAGGATTTGCTTAATAAATCTTCTTTCAGGAAAAAAAGTGTTGAAGTTTCAACCATGAATTGCTGATGGTTGATGAAAAAATCAAACCATGTCTTTTTTATATCTATTCACTCAAATATTTATGAATTACTCACTTTCTTGTATGAATTCATAAATTCACCGGTCATTAGATCATTATCATTAATAAAAAAGTATACGTAAATTTACGTATAGTAATGTATCGAATTGATCTAAATGTTTACTGAGGAAAGGATATGCTTTAAGATACTCTATAGTTAAGGTTCATTCAACATCATTCGATTGTTTTGGTTTCATCATGTTCAGCCTTTCCTCTAGTTCACTGAGACGATTTTTCAATTCATGAACTTCATCATGCTCTGGTTCATCGTGTGCAGAAGTTTCTGTCTTTTGCGTGGTCTGTCCGGAAACATTGAAGGCGGCAAAGGGATTGAAGGTAGGAACTTTCATCACATTTGGCTTGTCAATCCATTGGGTCGGCATGGCAATTCCCTGCATCTGTTTGCTGAAAGAGCCCTGAGTTTCCAGATAACTATCCAGCATCTTCGGGACAAAACCGGTGAAAAACTCCCCCAGCATTCCCTCACGATTTCGAATGAGTTGATGTAGAAAGGAGGCGGAGAAGAGATGTGAGCCCTTGTCTTCAATCAGAATCTGCATCAAAACCGTTTGTGTCAGATCCTCCTTGCTCTTCGAATCAATGACTTCAACTTCATGTCCCTCTCTGATAAGTTCCACCAACTGCTCCAGAGTCAGATGTCGGCTGTTGGTAGAATCGTATATCCGTCGGTTACTGTATTTTGTGATCCGAATTGGCTCAGAATTATTCATGAAATAAAAAATATGAGATGGCCTTTGCCGGGTTTTTTATATTATTGAAGTTTTAAAATAGTCTCGATCTACTGTGCTTTCGAGATTAAAAAGAAATCTGGTGAATCCTTCTCTGAATTCCTTCTACACATTCTTTGATCAGCCTGTTTGAATCCAAAGAAGCACTTGGCTCATTTCAAACAAAATATCGGCTTTAACTTTGTCCAAAAAGATTCACCTTTGTCAGGTCTCCAGGACGTAAGTTCCCGGTGCATCGGCCAGGGCAGGATATTCGCTGCTGCCTATCCTGGGCGGGTTAACCGATTCCCCGCAGCGCTTGCCGAGCCACTCAATCCAATCCGGCCACCATGTGCCGAGCTGCCGTTTCTGTTTTGCCTGCCATTCCTCCGGATCCAGCGATGCGTCTCCATTTCCGGCCCAGAAGCTACGCTTAGGTGGATCAACAGGAGGGTTGACCACCCCCGCGATATGTCCTGACGTGGTCAATGCAAAACGCACCGGACCATTGACGAGATTGTTGATGCGGTAGACCTGTTTCCAGGGAGTTATGTGGTCCTGCACGGCGGAAACGCAGTATAGTGGCTGCTTGATGCGCCGGAGATCGATCGGATACCCTGCCAGCTCAAGTTCGTCAGGGAGGCAAAGCCGGTTGTTGAGGTAACATTCACGCAAATAAAAGGACTGCATTTTTTCAGGCATCCGCGTCGCATCGTCGTTCCAGAAGAGCAGATCGATCGACGGAGGCTGCTTGCCGAAGAGGTAGTTGTTGATGAAATAGTGCCAGATCAGGCCGTCCGGACGGAGCGACCTCATTGTGTTGCCCATCTGGATTCCGTCCATGTAACCCTGCTGGGACATCTGGTCCTCCAGATATTTCACTGAGTCCTCGCTGATGACGCTTCCCAGTTCTCCGGGCCGTTCAAAATCAACCAGGGTCACGAGCAGTGTCCAGTCCCGCACGGTGTCGCCCTTCCCGTTTTCGGGGTGGTTGAGCCAGGCCATTGTCGAGGCCAGCAGGGTTCCCCCGATGCAGTAGCCCACCGCGTGCACCTGTTTCGATTTAACGATCGCCCGTGCCACCTCGAAAGCTTTGAGGGGCCCAAGGGTCAGGTAGTCGTCCATAGAGGTCTCGCGCATCTCCCGCGTCGGGTTCTTCCAGCTGATCACGAAAACGCTGAAGCCCTGGGATACCAGGTTTCGGATGAAACTCTTTTTTGGTTTCAGATCGAGGATGTAGTATTTGTTGATCCAGGGTGGAATGATCACCACCGGAACTTCATGGACCTTCTCGGTCAATGGCGCATACTGGATGAGTTCGATCAGTTCGTTGCGGAATATCACCTTCCCCGAAGTGTTCGCGAGGTTACCTCCTACCTCGAACTGGGTTTTATCGACCATTTCCGGCATGCCGTCACGCTGCTGATCATTCAGCCAGTTCTGTAATCCGCTGCGTAGGCTTTCCCCCTTGGTCTCAACGAATTCATTAATCGCCGAGGGATTCGTCCAGAAATAGTTGTTGGGAGCAAGGGCGCTCAGCGCCTGCTTTGACCAGAATGTCGCGTCCTCCTTGACCTTCTCCGAAACCCCTTCCGTTTCCTTGATCTGCTTCTCCATCCACTTGGAATAGGTCTGGTAGTACTCTCTGATCCACTTGAAATAGGGAAGTTCAGCCAGGTCCTGAGCGTCCTCACCAGAGTTTTCTGTATTTTGGCGGTCCAGAAATTCCTGCCAGACGCGGGTGTTCATTTCACCGATCTGCTGGGTCCAGGACTGCATCGCCTCGGCAAACTGCTGGGGATTGTGTGTCCAGGCTTCGGCGATCTGCTGCAAGGGCTTCGTCGCGCCAAGAGGATCCATCGGAGAAATCATGGAACTGGTCTGCTTCACCATCTGCGAGAAAAGTTCCTGCAACTGCTGCTGGGGATCGGGTTTTTTTGTTTCTTCGTTCATTGTTGTTTTTCTGTTGCCGGCAAGACTTAGATTCTCAATCCACCATCGCACTCGATGACCCTGCCTGTGAAATAGTCGTTTTCAAGGATGTAGAATACAGAATGGCTGATTTCACTGGGATCTCCAAGCCTTCTTATGGGAATCTGCTCAATGATCTTCTGCTTCACATCCTCCCGGATAGCCGCCACCATTTCGGTATTGATATACCCTGGTGCTATTGCACCGACGCGGATTCCGTGACGTGCCATTTCCTTGGCCCAGGTTACCGTCATTTCTGCGACTCCAGCCTTGGTCGCCGTGTAATTGCTTTGTCCCAGATTCCCGGAACGCGAAATGGAAGAGATGTTGACGCACACCCCCGGCTTTTTCTGTTCCAGCAGCTTGACGAAAAATTCACGCCCGCAGAGGAAGGTACCGGTGAGGTTGACGTCGATCACCGCCTGCCAGTTGGCCAGCGACATTTTTTTGATCTCCTCGTCCTTTTTGCGCGCCATCAGGCCGTCACGGGTGATGCCTGCGTTGTTGATCAGCACATCCACCGTGCCAAAATCCACGACCACCTGTTCGAATAACTTCTCGACTGCAGGTTCATCAGCCACATTCAGTTCGTAGGCTCTGGCTTCGATGCCGGCTTCCTCGCAGGCTCCCCGGACCTGTTCCAGTTGTTCCATATTGATGTCCGCCAGCGCGAGCCTGGCCTTGCGAGCGGCCAGATCGTTTGCAAAGGTTTTACCCAGTCCCTGGGCAGCGCCGGTGATGACGATGACTTTGTTTTCGATATCCATTGTTCCTCATTTGAGTTTGATTTAATTAATTTGAGTTTGATTTATTTAAATTGCCTGGAAGTTCTTCAGCCGATACGTTCGACAGCCATCGCAACTCCCATACCACCACCAATACATAAGGTGGCAAGACCTTTATCCTCTTTGTCGCGCTGCATGCCATGAAGTAGAGTTACCAGTACTCTGGCGCCTGATGCTCCGATTGGATGACCTAGAGCAATCGCGCCGCCGGTCATGTTCACTTTTGCACTGTCCCAACCAAGTGAGTCATTGACTGACATCGCCTGGGCTGCAAATGCCTCATTTGCTTCAACACGATCAAGGTCGGATACCTTCCAGCCTGCTTTTTCCAAACACTTAGTGGTTGCCGGAATTGGCCCTGTTCCCATAATTCTGGGATCAACACCAGCACTTGAGTAAGAAACAATTTTTACCATCGGCTTTAACCCTAACTCTTTTGCTTTAGCTGCGCTCATAACCATAACTGCTGCTGCACCATCGTTAAGCCCTGAAGCATTACCAGCAGTTACGGAGCCTTCTTTTGAAAATGCTGGGCGTAGTTTGCCTAGTGACTCTGCTGTAGTGCCGTGACGTGGAAATTCGTCAGTATCAAAAATTATATCGTCGCCTCGGCGTTGTGGAATGGAAACAGGAGAAATCTCATCACTAAACAGCCCGGATTTTTGTGCCGCTTCAGTTTTCTGTTGCGAGTTTGCAGCAAATTGATCTTGTGCCTCACGTGAAAATTTAAACTGCTCAGCTATATTCTCTGCGGTTGTTCCCATATGATAGTCGTTAAAAGCACACCACAAACCATCAACGACCATAGAATCAACAAGCCCCCATGGACCCATTTTTACCCCATCTCTTGATTTTGGTAGTACATGGCCTGAGATGCTCATGTTTTCCTGCCCTCCGGCTACGACAATTTCTGCGTCTCCACAGGCAACCGCCTGAAAAGCCAATTGAACTGCTTTGAGTCCGCTGCCGCATACCTTGTTAATAGTCATTGCTGAGGTAGTATGAGGTAAACCTGCGGCCAATGTTGATTGACGAGCAGGATTCTGTCCACTGCCAGCAGTTAATACCTGGCCCAGAATTACCTCATCAATTTGTTCCCCTTTCACTCCCGTCTCTTGTAGAAGTCCTTTTATGACTTCTGCTCCTAATTTAGTCGCGGGGATTGAAGAAAGCGATCCTCCAAAGGCGCCTACAGCTGTGCGGGTAGCAGCTACTATCACAATTTCTTTGTTTTCACTCATGTCTTCCTTTCTTTAAAATAGTATTTTGGTTTTTGGTTTTTGAAGATCACCGCATCAATATTTTCACGCGGTTTTTTCGTGCCACTTGTCTACTTTGCACCTCGTCAGATAATGTACGGCGGAGAGCATGTTCTTGCATTTCAAATCCCATAATATACTTCCTGGTATTCTGAATTATTCATCAACATATTAAATGAGTTAAAACAAACTGATTCCGTCATTGGTCTCCTATAGAAGGGATGGCAACTCAGCGAACCACCTTAATTGAAAGAGTTGTTTTACGAGTCGGTTCGTTTTCTGTAAAAGATGTGGTCCCCTAACTGAATGGTCCTTGTAAGACCCTTGATCCACCAAGGTTCGACATAGACAGCATGGTAATGAGTTGCACCTTGTGTAAAATCTTCCTTACTACGGGAAAATACAAGTAATGCTATTCTTCTACTTTCCTTGTAAACTCTATGGTTACGAATTCGGTCTGACTTTCCGTCGCAATGCCAGGAAAACTGACACAGACGGGGATTATTCCCT
>MPMA02015533.1_pt1 | contig 11464 bp, 9 predicted proteins | sample 1617361 | NCBI WGS metagenome assembly MPMA02 (sample SAMN05944807, study PRJNA350692) | marine metagenome | biome: marine; feature: ODZ; material: water; isolation source: 180 m water sample filtered on 0.2 um supor filter | place: Pacific Ocean | collected 2012-04-08 | depth 180m m | reverse complement strand
CTGGTTAAAGAAAAATAACCTATATGAGCTTTCAGAAAAACTTACCTTGCAAATAAAGAAAGTTTTTGCTCCTTGCCTTAATGTCAAGGATGAAAAAATCCTTGTAGTTGGTGATACAGGTTCTGAAAACAGAAACATAGCGGCTGTTTTATCCGGAGCGTATTACCTCGCAGCTCAGCAGTTAAGCCTGGATGCAAAGCTTGTTTTTCAAAAAGTAAAAAGCAGGGGAGATATTGCAGACCAAGATATCATTAACTCGCTTTCAGAGCTGCCAGAAAGCAACGTCATAATATTGAATTTGTCTGATAAGCTCGGAAATATAAAAGAGCTTGGAAAGAGTTTTAGAAGATGGGTAAAGAAAAAAAAACATAGGTTTGTTTCTGCAATGAGTTTGGGAGATCTAAATACAGACAAGATTAACCAGATTGTAGATTCTATGGATATTAGTTACAAGCCCTTCCAGGCAAGCCATGAAAAATTAAGGAAACAATTTGATGATACAGATGAGATACATATAACAACAGAAGCAGGAACTGACTTGTATTATAATATAAAAGGGATTAATGGAATTTCTGCAGATGGCAACTACACAGCACCAGGGTCTGGTGGAAATTTACCAGCTGGAGAAGTTTATGCACCTCCTAATGGGAAAAGAATAGATGGCAAGATAGTTATTGATGGCAGCTCCAGAATCCAGAATGGGACTATTTTGATAAATGAACCAATAACACTTAAAGTTAAAGAAGGGAATATAATAGAGATTAAAGGTGGAAAAGAGGCAAAAGAGCTTGAAAACACATTGAACTGGGCTGCTTCTGTGGCAAAGCATCCCGGCAGTGTAAGAAGAATTTGCGAACTGGGTATTGGTTTAAATCCAAAAGCAAAGATAATTGGAGCAACAATAGTTGATGACAAGGTTTTAGGAACAGCACATGTGGGAATAGGAAGCAATTACTGGTTTGGCGGGAATATTTATGCTATAATTCACCTTGACCAAGTCTTTAAGAAACCTAAAATAAAATTTGATGGGAAGCTTATGGAAATCTAATCACTCTTCCTCTTTTGTCATCCACTTTGGCAATTCTACTTTTGGATATTTTTTATCAGAACTTTCGAAATAAGTACCTTTTTCTTTTTTGGGCATATTTTATAGTAAAATTGAATAAATATATAAACATTTATTAGTAAGATGGAGTGATTACATGAATAGTTTTATTAATTCGACAATGAGGAATGGTTAATATGAGGTATAAACAGGTAATTTTGGTAAGACAGGACTTAAAGCTTCCTAAAGGCAAATTGGCTGTCCAGGTTGCTCATGCTTCCTTAGATGCAGCTTCGAAATCAGACAAAAAAATAGTGGATAAATGGAAAAAGCAAGGCGCTAAAAAAATTGTTTTGAAAGCTGCTGATGAAAAAGAATTGTTTAAGTACATGTCGATGCTGGAAAATGAAGGCATCAAAGTAGCTTTGATCAAAGATGCAGGCCATACAGTTGTAGAGCCGGGAACAATTACATGTTTGGGTATAGGCCCAGATTTAGATGATAAGATTGATAAAGTTACTGGAAAATTGAAGATGGTATAGTTAGATATTTAAATAATCATTAATTCTAGAATCGTTTTATTGGGCCTATAGCTCAGTCTGGTAGAGCGCGAGACTCTTATTGCCAACAGAGTTGTCAATCCGTCAGCCGTTGGCTGAAGTAATCTTGAGGTCGGGGGTTCGAATCCCTCTGGGCCCATTAGGACCAGAGGCTAGGAAATCTTTGATTTCCCACTGTCTCTGGGCCCATTTATTTACTCACAAATTCCTGCAAAGCATTGTAAGCCTTCATGGAATCCTTCTTGCCCAGGATAAAGGTTAGTTCTGTCATTGTTGAGACTATTTCATAAATGTTTATCTGTTCCCAAGCTAATTTTCTTATTGCGGTAAAGATGACTCCAGGAGTTGTAAGAAAGTTTTTTCCTTCAAATACAATTGTCAGTGCAACCAAGTCAAACTCTTTATTGAGGATTTTTTCACCCTTCAGAAAATTAGGGAGCTTGTTCTTATATTTTTCATTAGTAACAATGCTCACTTCATTGCTTCCTAGAATAATATTCAATGTGTCTCCCTTTCCAAAATTAACCAAGCTATATAGATTTTTTATTTTATTCAATAAATTGCTGGATTTGACAATATTAAAATCAATTATATTTGTTCTAACTATGATTTCTCCCTGAAATTTAAATTTCTTAATCTTTTTGTCAAAATCCTGCAGTTCCTCCTCATACCTCCTTAAGGCCATTATAATAGCCGATTCCTTCACTTTCTTTTGCAACTCACGTTCAATTTCAGGCTTCAACTGTTCAGCAAGATTGCCGTAACTAATAAGATTCTTGCACATAGCCTCAAGCAAAAATGTATTTTCACTTACAATTTTCTTGACTAAATGACTTACGGTTACCATTCAAAATGCCCTTGCTTAATTTGTTATCATAATAACATAATGTTTATATAATATATAAATGTTTCTATTTTTAAAATGGGAAGATATAGCTCTGTAGGAATATGTAAGTTGTGTTGGAAAGATAAATTTAAAAACATTATATTTTCTCCTGATTGCACAGACTTAATGTCTGACTTTTCAGACAAGTAAGGGGGTGTGGTTTTGTTTAATAGCAGTATTTGGATTATCAATGAAATGATATAATTAATAAAATGAACCTAGCAATAATTGGTTACGGGAAGATGGGACATGAGATAGAAAAGGTTGCTAAAGATAAAGGCATGACTGTGAGGACTATTGACTCTAGTGCGGAAGATGTAGATTACAAAGAGATTAATGAAGAATCATTGGGTGGTGTGGATGTCTGCGTGGATTTTACACATCCAGACTCAGTAATTGGAAATATTGAAAAAATCTCAAAGTTCAAAAAAAATATTGTTGTAGGAACTACAGGATGGTACGACAAGACGGAAGAGGTAAAAAAGGTTATTGAAAATGCAGGAACAGGCCTTATATGGTCAGGCAACTTTTCAGTAGGCGTTAATGTTTACTTCAAAATAATTGAAAATGCAGCGAAAATAATAGATAAGCTTGACGATTATGATGTGTTTGTGCATGAGTTTCATCACAATCAAAAAGCAGACAGCCCATCAGGAACAGCAGTAATGCTTGGAAAGATATTGACAGATAATATAGCAAGAAAAAGCAAAGTAGTAACAGAAGAATTAAAAAGAAAAATTGAGCCAGCTGAGCTTCATGTGTCTTCAACCAGATCTGGAACAATTCCAGGAACACATATTGTAGGTTTTGACAGTGTTGCAGACACAATTGAATTAAAGCATACTGCAAGAAGCAGGCAAGGGTTTGCATTAGGTGCTGTAATGGCAGCTGAATGGTTACAAGGCAAAAAGGGATTTTACGATATAGATGATATGATGAAAAGTATTGTTCAATAAATAAAAACAATCAATCAAAAAACAATAAAATATTTCAATAAAAAATTTGATAATAATAACAAGAATGTAAAAAATCTTAATGGAGGATTGATAAAAATGTTTAAAGGTGCTATGACGGCTATTGTAACGCCATTTACTGAAGATGGAAGTATAGATGAAGGGGCATTAAGGGGGCTTGTAAACTTTCAGATTGAGAATAAGATAGGGGGCATTATACCGTGCGGAACGACTGGGGAAAGTCCTACACTTGAGCATGATGAACATAAAAAAGTTGTACAGACAGTAATAGATGCTGCAAATGGAAAAACAAAAGTCATTGCAGGAGCTGGAAGCAATTCCACAAAGCATGCAATTGACCTTACAAAACTGGCAGCTGATTTAGGGGCAGATGCAACTCTGCATGTATGCCCTTATTACAACAAACCAACACAAGAAGGGCTGTTCAGGCATTTTAGCGCAATTGCAAAATCCGCTGACCTTCCAGTTGTTGTTTATAACATCAAAGGGAGGACTGGAATCAATATGGAAACTGTTACTCTAGCAAGGCTTGCAAAAGAGCACTCAAATATTGTTGCAGTAAAAGAAGCATCTGGAGATATTAATCAAATGCAGGATGTGCTAAACACTTTGCCAAAAGAATTTGATGTTTTAAGCGGAGATGATAAAATGACTTTTCCATTGATGAATATAGGTGGTAGAGGAGTAATTTCAGTAGCAAGCAATATAATTCCAGCAGAAGTAAGAGAGCTTACACAGCGTGCTTTGAATGGAGACTTGCAAAAGGCAGAAGAAATTCATAATAAGTTTCTTCCATTATTTGAAGGAATTTTTATAGAGACAAATCCATTACCGATAAAAGCAGCTTTGGCCATGAAAGGCATGATTAAAGAAGCTTACAGGCTGCCAATGTGCGAGATGCAAGCAGAGAACAAGGAGAAATTAAGAAAAATGCTGGAGGATTTTGAGGTTTTGGATGTTCTTAAAGTAACTTAATTTCTTTCATTATTTTTATTTAAGGTTTTTATGAAGATGATGGGGTAAACAAATGGCTAATAAGAAATTACTATTTACGAAGAAGCAGATTGCGGAAATAATGCAAAAACATCCTACGCCTTTTCATATCTATGATGAGGCTGGAATTAGAGGTAACGCTAGGCAATTTAAGAAAGCCTTTAGCATTCTTCCGGGGTTTAATGAGTTTTTTGCAGTCAAAGCGCTACCCAACCCTTTTATCATGGGGATTTTGAAGGAAGAAGGATTTGGGGCTGACTGCAGTTCCTACCCAGAACTATTGCTAGCAGAAAAAATTGGATTGCAAAAAGAGAATATCATGTTTAGCTCAAATGACACTCCAGCTACCGAATACAAGAAAGCTCGCGATTTAGGTGCAATAATCAACCTGGATGATATAAGCCATATCCCTTTTTTAGAGAGCGCTGCAGGATTTCCGGATTTGATCTGCTTGCGCTTCAATCCAGGGCCTGCAAGGAAAGGCAATATAATAATTGGTGATCCAAAGGAAGCAAAGTACGGCTTTACCCGCGAGCAGCTTTTTGAGGGTTATAGGATACTCCAAGAGAAAGGCATCAAAAGATTTGGTTTGCATACTATGGTAATTTCAAATGAGCTTAATCCGGATTTTTTCATAGAGACAGCAAAAATGATGTTTGAACTAGCTACAGAAATAAAAGAAAAATTAGGGATAAAACTAGAGTTTGTTAATTTAGGCGGCGGTTTAGGAATTCCTCAGAAACCAGAGGAAAAAGCTTTGGATTATGATAAACTAGCTGCAGGAATAAAGAAAGCTTATGATGAAATTATTGTTAAAAATAATCTGGATGGAATAAAAATTTTCATGGAATGCGGCAGGGTAATAACCGGACCATATGGCTACCTAGTTACAACTGTGCTTCATTTGAAGCATATTTACAAGGAATATGTTGGATGTGATGCTTGTATGGCCAATTTTATGAGGCCTGCCTTGTATGGGGCGTACCATCATATTACTATATTGGGAAAAGAAAATGAGCCAACTACAAAAATGTATGATGTAACCGGGTCATTATGCGAGAATAATGATAAGTTTGCTATTGACAGGCCTTTACCTGAGGTAAGGGAAGGGGACATTTTAGTAATTCATGATACTGGGGCTCATGGGCATGCGATGGGCTTTAACTATAATGGAAAATTAAGGAGTGCGGAGTTATTGCTTAGAGAAAATGGAGAAGTTATTCAAATAAGAAGGGCAGAAACTGCAGATGATTATTTCGCTACATTGGACTTTGTATCATTAGAAAAATTTCAATAACCAAAAACTATAATGCAAAACCAATGAAGCAAAACTGATCAATAATTAAAAAATGGTGATTTAATGAAAAATAAAGTTATGAAACAAGGATTGAAACTAAAAAATTGTTGAATTAAAATGGTAAAAAGAAATCAAGACATGGCAAAATTGCAGGCAGGTTACTTATTCCCTGAAATAAACAGAAGGAAAAAGGAATTTCTGGAAAAAAATCCTGATGCTAAAATTATAAGCTTAGGAATAGGTAACACTACAAAGCCAGTAACACCACATATAGACAAAGCGCTATCAAATGCAGCTGCTGGACTAGGCACTAAAAAAGGCTATAGCGGTTATGGTAATGAGCAGGGCCTTACTGAGCTAAGGGAAAAAATTGCATTTAAGATTTATAATGGAACTGTAAGTAGAGATGAGATTTTTGTCTCAGATGGAGCAAAGCCTGACATTGGAAGATTGCAGTTGCTTTTTGGAAACGATGCAGTTATAGCTGTACAGGATCCTGCATACCCGGTTTACATAGACAGCAGTGTAATGTATGGCAAGACAGAAAATTATAATGAGAAAACAAATACCTTTGGCAGCATTGTATACCTGCCTTGCACTCCGGAAAATAATTTTTTCCCTGACTTAAGTAAGATTAGAAAAGTGGATGTAATATTTTTCTGCTCGCCTAATAATCCTACAGGAGCAGTTGCAACAAGAGAGCAATTGCAGCAACTTGTTGATTATGCAAGAAAAAATAAATCAATAATTATTTTTGATGCTGCATATAGTGAATATATCCAGGATTCCAACATTCCTAAATCCATTTATGAGATAGATGGTGCAAAAGAAGTTGCAATAGAAGTTAATTCATTTTCAAAGTCTGTTGGATTTGCTGGCGTGAGGCTTGGATGGACTGTTGTTCCGAATGAGCTGAAGTTTGATAATGGCATTCAAGTAAGACAAGATTGGGATAGAGTCCTAACTACACTATTTAATGGAGCATCAAACATCTCTCAAAAAGGTGCTTTAGCTGCTTTGGATAATAGGGGATTAAAGGAAATGGAAGAAACAGTTTCATATTATATGGAAAATGCTAAAATCATCAAGGCGACTTTGCAGGAATTAGGGTATGAGGCCTATGGTGGAGATAATGCCCCTTACATATGGGCAAGAATGAAGACAACGAAATCATGGGAAGCTTTTGATCAATTATTGCAAGAAGCAAATATAATCACAACTCCTGGTATCGGATTTGGACAATCAGGAGAATATTTTTTGAGATTTAGTGCTTTTGGCCATAGTGAAGATATTAAGGAAGCAATTCAAAGATTAAAGGTGCATTTAAAATGATAATAATGAAATTTGGAGGATCGTCTATAGGAAATGCGGATAGGATAACTAACACAGCTGATATTGTAAAGTCTAATATTGATAAAAAACCAGTAGTAATTGTATCTGCAGTGGAGGGAATAACTGATAAATTGATAGAGTTAGGTAATGCTTCTGCTGAAGGTAAAGGTAATGATAGCTTAGACAATATTAATAAAATACATTATGAAATTTTGGAAAAATTAGAATTGGATAAATCATTAGTAGATAAAAATATTGGAGAGTTGTCAACAATTATTAATAAAATAAAAAATGATAAGAAAATTGATAATAAAATATTGGATAGTGTACAGTCTTTTGGCGAGAGAATGTCGTCAAAGATTGTTGCAGCGCAGTTAAATAAAATTGGAGTTAAAGCACTGGCGTTTAATGCATGGGATTTAGGCTTTATTACAGATTCTGATTTTGGAAATGCAGAGCCATTAAAAGAGACATTCGCTAATTTAAATAAGAATATAAAAAAGCTGAGTGTTGTGCCTGTTATTACCGGATTCATGGGAAAAACCGAAGATGGAGAAATAACTACTTTAGGCCGCGGTGGTTCAGATTATTCAGCAGCTCTTATTGGAAGTGCAATTGATGCAGACGAAATACAAATATGGACAGATGTTGATGGGATAATGTCTGCTGATCCAAAAATTGTTAGCAATGCAAAGACTATTGAGAGGGTTTCGTTTGAGGAAGCGTCTGAACTTTCTTTTTTTGGAGCCAAGGTTTTGCATCCAAAAACTATACTGCCTGCAGTAAAGAAAAATATACCGGTTAGAGTCTTAAATGCATTCAATCCGAAAGGCAATGGAACTTCAATATTGAATAAAGTTGAGAAGAGTGAACAGATAGTTAAATCTATAACCAGCAAGAAAAATATAATTTTGATTCATGTTGATTCAAAAAGAATGCTTGGTGCTTATGGATTCTTAGCTAGACTTTTTGATGTTTTTTACAAATATAAGAAAAGTGTTGATGTTATTTCAACATCAGAGGTAAGCGTTTCAATGACCTTAGACAATGAGAAAAATCTTAATGACATTGTCCTAGATTTGAAAGGTATTGCAGATGTTGGCGTGTTAAAAAATAAAGCAGTTATATGTATTGTTGGAGAAGGCATGAGGAGTGTACCAGGAGTTTTAGGCAAGACTTTCTCCACAATAGACAGAAATGATATAAATGTCGAAATGGTATCCCAAGGAGCATCTGGGATAAATATTACCTTTGTTGTTGATGGCAAAGATGCTGAAAGTGCAGTTAAATGTTTGCACGAAGAATATTATAAGTGATAATTATGACAAAACTTAAAGTCGGAATTTTGGGAGCAACTGGGATGGTTGGGAAAGAATTACTTAAAGTGCTGTTTGACAGAAAGTTTCCGATAGGAGAGTTGAGATTATATGCTTCAGAGAAATCTGCAGGGAAAAAAGTGCAAACAGAATTGGGAGAAATAACTATTGAGAATGCAAATACTGCAGATTATTCGCAGCTGGACATTGCTTTTTTCGCAATAGGCGGAGGGTGGCCAAAGGAAAATGCTCCAAAAGCCATTGAAGCAGGATGTGTTGTAATTGATAATTCATCTACTTTTAGAGGTGATAAGGATGTCCCTTTAATCATTCCCGAGATTAATCCCCAGGCTATTGGAAACTCAAAATTGATTGCTAACCCTAACTGCACTACAGCAATAGCAGTAATACCTTTGCACCAAATCTACAAGAATTACGGGCTGAAAAAAGTTATAATCTCCACTTACCAGTCTACAAGCGGTGCAGGCAATAAGGGAATGGCAGAGCTTGAGGAAGAAACAAGAAAAGTGCTTAATGGCGAAAAAGCAGGCAATGAATTATTTCAGCATCCAATACCCTTTAATGTGATTCCGCATATTGACGCATTTCAGGAAAACAGATATACAAAAGAAGAGATGAAAGTAGTTTGGGAAACTCGCAAAATATTTGGAGATGAAAATATTCCAATATCATGCACCTGCGTAAGAATCCCTATAATGAGGGCGCATTCAGAAAGCATTGTTGTAGAGACTGAGAAGCCTGTAAATCCGGATGAGGTAAGGAAGATATTTGAAAAAACTCCTGGAATAGTTGTCAAGGATGATATTGATAATAATGTCTATCCTATGCCATTAACATCAAGCGAAAAATATGATGTAGAAGTAGGCAGGATAAGGCAGAATCTGATATTTAAGGAGCATGGACTGGAATTCTTTGTATCTGGAGACCAGCTTCTGAAGGGAGCAGCATTAAATGCTGTCCAGATAGGTGAATTAGTGGTTAAGGAAAGATTTAGTTAGAATCTTAAGGATAAGAATTTTGGCAAATCAGTCATACAAAAACAAAAACTAGTTCTAAATTAAGTATTAGATACAAAACATTATTAAACAAAATAATAAATATTATTATAAAAACCAATCAATGAAATAATTTTAACAATGAAACAAACAAATGAAAATCAAGAAAAAGAGCTGTTCTGGGCAGACCAGTTAGCTGAGAAAATTATTAACAGAAAAAAATTTCATTATATTGATAAAAAGGTTCCTAAGTTTGATGTTTTTACAGTAAAGACTTCTGCTTCTTTGTCTGGGGTTTTACATATTGGAAGATTAAGCGATACAATTAGGGGGGAAAGCGCCTATAGGGCATTGAAAGATGCAAAGATTAAGGCAAAATTAATATGGGTAGCAGAGGACATGGACCCTTTAAGGAAGGTGCCTAAAAATGTCCCAAAGGATTTTGAAAAGTACATTGGCATGGCTGTAACTGATGTGCCTGATCCTGATGGGAATTATAAGAGCTATGCTGATAGGTTTAAATCAGAATATTTTGAGGTTCTGGATGAATTTGTAACAACCAAGATGGAAAAGTTTTCCATGAGAGAAGAATACAAAAAGGGCAAGTTCAACAAGTACATAAAAAAAATTCTTGAAAGAGCTGAAGAAATAAGAGAAATACAAAACAAGTACAGGACAAATAAGCTGAGCAAAGGCTTTATTCCATGGAAGCCTATATGCGACAATTGCGGGAAGATAGTCACAACTAAGGTTAAAGAAATTTCAAATGGTGTTGTGAAATACCAGTGCAAAGATTATGAATTTGAGACAAGAACAGCAAAGGGCTGCGGACATAAAGGGGAAAATGATCCTTTAAAGGGCAATGGGAAATTGTTGTGGAAGAGCGAGTGGGCAGCGCAATGGGCGCACTGGAAGGTTATAGCAGAAGGTGCTGGCAAAGAGTACCAAGTTCCTAACAGCGCTTTCTGGATTAATGCAGAGATTGTTGAGAGAGTTTTAAGTTTCCCAATGCCAGAGCCTATCTTTTATGAGCATTTGATGATTGATGGGGAGAAGATGTCTGCTTCTTTGGGGAATGTTGTTTACCCAAAAGACTGGCTGGAAATTGGTCCTGCTGAACTATTAAAATTTTTTTACAATAAAAGGCTGATGAAGACAAGAAGCTTTTCATGGAAAGATTTGTCAAAGCTCTATGATGATTATGACACACATATGGATGTTTTCCTTGGCAAGGTTGAGCTGGATAATAAGAAAGAAGAGCAGCATATGAAAAGACTGTTTGAGATAAGCTGTGGCAAGGAAATTAATCCTGCAGGCATTACTTTTTCCCATGCAACTATGGTTGCGCAAATAGGGCCAACAGAGGAAGACATGATAAGGAGCATGGAAAAGACAGGACATTATGACAAAAAGATGCATAATGCAATTTTTGAAAGAATTAACAAGGCAAAAGTATGGCTTGAAAAATACGCACCAGAAGATGTTAAATTTATTGTGCAAGAAGATGTTCCTAAAGGCTTGAAATTAAGCAGTAAAGAAAAAGAGGCTTTGCATTTGGTTGTCAAGGCTTTACATGAAAAAAAATGGAATGAAAAAACCTTATTTGAGGAATTTTATAATATCTGCAAGAAAGTTGAAGTTAAAAATACTGATTTCTTTAGGGCTGCATATAATGTTTTGCTGAACAAGGACAGAGGCCCTAAACTAGCCCCTTTTATTCTTGCTTTAGGCAAGGAAAAAGTTATTGAGTTGTTTGAGAAGGTTTAATACGAATTAACCAAGTTATGGTAGTTACACATAAATCAAAATTTTAAAACCAAATTTTAAAAACCGAAAAGTTTATATTTGATAACAAGAAAGAATTGGTATCTGATTCAAAAAATGGCTGACCCAAAACCGCATGAAGAGTATCTACACCATATGGGTGCTTCTGAATTATATAGAAAAGAATTAGCTAAAGCATTAAAAACTAAAATTACAGATAAAGAGAAGCTTATAGATCATGTAATGGCTCAGGCAAAAAAAGGCGTTGAGAAGCATTTTGG
>MPMA02272575.1_pt1 | contig 11468 bp, 13 predicted proteins | sample 1617361 | NCBI WGS metagenome assembly MPMA02 (sample SAMN05944807, study PRJNA350692) | marine metagenome | biome: marine; feature: ODZ; material: water; isolation source: 180 m water sample filtered on 0.2 um supor filter | place: Pacific Ocean | collected 2012-04-08 | depth 180m m | reverse complement strand
CGAACTCCTTACAGGGGTGCTCGAGGCCGAAGGAATGGACGTAGTCAGGTCCGCATACGGCCTCGAGACAGCGTTCGAGGCAGCAGCTGGAAGCGAGGGACCGCTGATAGCGGTTCTGTGCGAATACGACGCTCTGCCCGGAATCGGTCACGCCTGTGGTCACAACATCATCGCCACGGCCGGTCTGGGGGCCGGTCTGGCCGCCGCCGCCGTAGCGACAGAGCTTGGTGGACGTGTTCGCATCCTCGGCACTCCGGCCGAGGAGGGTGGCGGTGGCAAGGTTTTGATGCTCGAACGGGGGGCGTTCGACGATGTTGAGGCTGCACTGATGGTGCACCCCGCTGACGCAGATCTGCGAAACATCACCAGCCTTGCCGTCCAACAGGTTCAGGCGGTATTCACCGGCAGGGCGGCACATGCTGCGGCAGCTCCCGAGCGTGGTCTCAACGCACTCGATGCAGCGGTCCTCGGCTACATGAACGTTGCTGCCCTCCGGCAACACATTGCTCCTGAGGAGCGGATCCACGGGATCTTCACCGATGCCGGCCGGCGGGCCAACATCGTGCCCGAACGGGCGGCAGCCAGCTGGTATGTACGTTCGCCCGACCGTGCCGGTGCCGATGCCCTGGCGAGACGTGTGGTTGCCTGTCTTGAGGCTGGTGCGCTGGCGAGTGGCTGCTCGGTGAGCCACGAACTGATCCAGCCCAGCTACAACGAGGTTCGTGACAATCAGGCTCTGCTTGATCGGTACGTGGCCAACTCGGTCAGCCTCGGTCGCGATGTCCACCCCACAGACAACCATCAGGTTGTAGGCAGCACCGATCTCGGAAATGTGAGCTACGCGGTCCCGGCGATCCATCCGATGATCAAGACGGCTCCTATGGGAACAGCCATCCACACCAACGATTTCGCGGCGGCTGCGGTCAGCGATGAAGCCGATCAGGCAGTCCTCCACGGCGCCCGGTCAATGGCGCTGACTGTCGTGGACTGCTGGGCTGACAACCGTGTCCTCGAGGCGGCCCGGCACGAGTTCGCCTCCGCCTCAGCAGTCCGCGAAGGCGACCCTCAGACGACGTAGCCTCAGCGGCCGTGTCCACCTACATCGCTGAGGACTTCAGCTCCGAAGAAACCGACGTTCTGCGGCGCTACTTCACCAACCTGGATCAGCCGGTTTTTGCTCTGGTAAACCTGCCGGAGGTGGTCAAGGGGGCCCTCTTCGCACGCTACTCACGCTCTGACAAGAGCCTCCGGCGTTTGTTTCTAGAAGAGTTTGTGGGCGAGTTGGATGTCTCCGGCGATGAGACAATCGATGCAACTGTCGGCCTGCGTCGTGCCGAGGAGTTATATGACCGTGTCTTTTTCGAGTACGGAGACGACAGCGTTGCCCAGCTGGGTGGTGTGCACCTCGCCTGTGAGCAGGCTTCCAACCTCTTGACAAAGGTGCTCGAGTGGGGACGCCTGATGTCCTATCTCGAACAGTCGACGCGCTACATCGCCTACGACTCGAGGCTCGGCGGAAGGTACCGCTACTTCCGCGATCCGGAGATCCTGTCCTCGGCGCTCGGAACCAGGTACATCTCCGACATGGACAGGCTCTTTGAGAACTACGCCGAGATGGTTCCGCTCATGGCGAACCATTTCAGAAGCGTGGCACCCAAGGCTGACAGCGACTCGGACTTCGTCTATCGCCAGGCGGTGGCGGCCAAGGCCTTCGACTCTGTGAGGGGGATGCTTCCGGCGGCATCGCTGTCGAACGTCGGTATCTACGCCTCCGGCCAGGCCTACGAGGCACTGCTGGTCCGCATGCGTGCTCACGTTCTTCCAGAGGCCAGGTCCTACGCCGAGTTGATGCTGGCCGAACTCCGCAAGGTCATCCCGTCGTTTCTCAAGCGTGTCGACCTGCCCGACAGGGGAGAGGCCACCGGTGCCTACGGGGCCGACTGCAGGGACCGTCTCGCCGACGTGGCCGAAAGTCTGTTTCCCGACAGCGAGGTTCCTGATGCCGGGCCTCTGGTCGACCTGACCGACTTTGATCCTGATGCCGAGGTCAAGTTGGTGGCCGCAGCGCTGTACCCGTTCACGAACCAGTCGGACCGACTTGTCGAAGGGCGCGTCAAGAGCATGACCGTCGACGAACGCCTCGGCGTTCTGAGGGCTCTCGTAGGAGACCGCTCCAACCGACGCCACAGACCGGGTCGAGCACTCGAGCGGCCCTCCTACCGATTCGACATCCTCTCCGACTACGGGGCGTTTCGGGACCTGCAACGCCACCGGATGATGACCCTCGACTGGCAGCGTCTCAGCACCTCGCACGGCTTCGTACGGCCTCCGGAGGTCGACGACGCAGGCCTTGCTGACCGGTTCGATGCCTCCATGGAACGCTCAGAGGCCCTTCATGACGCCCTCGAACCGGAATTTCCCGATCAGGCTCCATATGCGGCTGCTCTTGCCTTCCGGGTCCGCTACATGATGCACATGAATGCCAGAGAGGCAATGCATGTTCTCGAGTTGCGCACGTCTCCACAGGGCCATCCGGCCTACAGGCGGGTCTGCCAGGAGATGCACACCCAGATCCGTGATGTTGCCGGCCACCGCGCCATTGCCGAGATGATGTCTTACGTGGACCACTCCACCGGAGCAGACCTGGAGCGTCTCGAGTCGGAGCGTAGAAGCGAGCAGAAGAGGGTTGTGACCATGGACGGTTCCGACCCTTCGATCGCATGAAACCCGAGGAAATCGGGATCATCTCGACAGTCGGACTCCGCTGTGGCGCCCAACAGCACCGGAACCTGTCTATGCTCCGGCCGCGATCCCCAGATCAGCCGAGGAAACAATGAGCGACGACGAAACAACCGATGACCTGCCAGACGACGAGCCCGACGAGGAGTTCGACGACGAGGACGCGCCCGAGGATGGGTTTGCCGAGGACGGCGAATCCGGCAATGGAGACGAAGACGATGATGAAGACGACGAGGACGGGCCGAAGCCGGTCAAGACGGCTGTGGCCGACGACGAGGACGACCCTGATCCGGACGATGTTGAGGCAGAACTCGATGCAATCCTCAAGGAACGGCTCGCCGCCGGCGACGACGACGACGAGGACGAGGACGAGGGCGTCCAGCGGAGTCAGGCGGCACCAGGAAGTGTCGAGGAGCGACAGGAGACAGAGATGCACTGTCCCCACTGCTTTCTTCTGGTTCAGGCAACTGCAGTAGCCGAGACCGGCGAATGTGGGCACTGCGGCGGCCCCATTACGTGACCCGGTCGGGAATCTGAGCGTGGAGGCAGCCAGACTGGCGACCACCGCCGACAGCACAGACCTCGAGGCACTGCTTGCTGCATCCCGCCGGGAAATGGCAGACAAGCGCGGTGGTGAGGTTCTCACACGTCTGGACCAGGGTGCTGCTGATCTGCCGGCGAGGGCCCGCGAGTGCCTCGCCTCACCTGACCTGACTGTTGGCCTCGGCACAATCGATGGAGTGCCGGTCGGCTACGGGGTGATGCGAATCTCAGAGGCTGCCGACGGCGACCCTCATGCTGTTGTCGAGGAACTGTTCGTGGATCCCGAAGCCAGGTCGGTTGGAGTCGGCGAGGCCCTCATGGCATTCCTGGTGACTGAGGCAGAGGAACGGGGTGCTCTCGGGATTGAGGCAACAGCGTTACCCGGCGACCGTGCTACCAAGAACTTCTTCGAAATACAGGGCATGGTGGCGCGGACCATTGTGGTGCATCGCTGGTTGGACGGCCGGTGAGCGTCGGTAGACCCGAACTCTGCGTCGGAGCGGTAGCTGTACGGGATGAACATCTGCTGATGATCCGTCGCGGGACAGAACCCGGGCTCGGCATGTGGTCTCTGCCGGGTGGACGCGTGGAGGCGGCCGAGTCGGTTGTCTCAACTGTCCTGCGCGAGCTGCAGGAGGAGACCGGCCTGGAGGGGCTCTGTGGCGAGCTGCTTGGATGGGTGGAGCGGTCCGGGGTCAGCCACCACTACGTGATCCTCAACTTCAGGGTGACGGTCCTGGGATGTGCAGAACCGGTGGCTGGCGACGATGCAGATGAGGCCCGATGGATCTCTCTCGAGGAGGTATCTGGAACCGATCTGGTTGAGGGAATGGAGACATTCCTCATCGAGCACGGCGTCATTCCGGAGGGACCGGTGCTTGGAGTTCTCTGAGGAGACTCCTACCGGCCCTTCCAGACGGGCGGTCGCTTCTCGATGAAGGCCAGCGGACCCTCCTGGAAGTCCTCACTGCGCCAGACTGCACGGCTCTCCTCCATGACCACGGTGTTCGCCTCCTCGTCGGGCAGGAGCCGGGTCGCCAGAATCGAGCGTCGCGATGCACGCACCGCAAGTGGGGCATTCCCATTTATCTCAGCGGCGAGTTCCAGCGCCTTCTCGAGAGCGCTGCCGGGTTCAACAAGTCGGTTGACCATTCCGTGGCGGTGGGCCTCAGTTGCGCTCAGGTCCGCACCGGTGAGTGCCAGTTCCATTGCGATACTCGGCGGTAGTACCCGGGGAAGGCGAAAGAGTCCACCGGCCGCAGCGATCAGTGAACGCTTTACCTCGGGTATTCCGAAGTGGGCCCCGGTCGATGCGACGACCAGGTCGCAGGCCAGGATGATCTCTGTGCCACCGGCGACGGCCGGACCCTCGACGGCAGCGATGAGGGGCTTGCTCCTGGTGCGGTCAACCACGCCAGCGAACCCACCGCGTTCGGTAGCCAGGTCGGTCTCTCCGGCGGCGATCGCCTTCAGGTCGGCCCCGGCGCAGAAGGCGGGTCCGTTGGCGCAGATCACGCCAACCCACGCCTCATCGTCCTCCTCGAACCGGTCGACTGCTGCCTCGATAGCGGCAGCCATAGATCCGTTGATCGCATTGCGCGCCTCGGGCCTGTTCAGCCTGATGAGGCCGACCCGTTCCAGCAGTTCGTATTCAACGATCACGCCGGCGACTCTAGCCAGCGGGTCCAGACGGGCCCGGTGTCGGCCGGGGCCTCTAGGAGGCTGCCGGCCGCCGGGGCCGACGGTTGCGGCGCGGGGGAGTGGGCTTTATCCCGAAGCTTGCAGCCACATCAGGAATGCTCATGGAAACCCGTCGGACCACCTCGAGCAGTTCTTCGGCTGGCTCGGCCGGGATGCCCTGGGGGACAACGCGCAGATGAACAGGCGAAAGGGCCACGGCATCGATGATCGTGGCCCAGCGGTCCTGGCTGATCTGGGATGTCAGGCTGGCGTTGGCCGCTTCGGTCAAACGTTCCAACTCAGCCGCCGGTAGGGGAGAGCCGGCCTTCGGCGGCCAGGAACTGAGGCGGAGGGCACGCACAATGCGGCCGTCGTCGAGGGTTGTTCTGACCTCGCTCATCCACTCTGTGTGCTCATGCTCGACGCGTGCTACCAGGCCCTCTCGGAGCTTCTCGGCCAACTCCCGCGTTTCCTCGGTCCGCGCCGCTGTATCGGCTGCCACGACGACCGACCGGAGGTCACGGAGGTCAACCTCTGCCATACCGGCAAGGGCGGCTTCGGCGCGGTCGTGCCAGTCGGCGGTGCGGAGCTTCGGCTGAATTCGCTCTGCGAGCTGGAGCAGCAGATCTACAGGGATCTCGGGTTCACCGGCCGCGGCTGCCTCCTTGTTCTGGCTGGTGACTGCGTCACGTAGGCCCGGAATGCCGGCACGGGCAAGATGCTGGCCGATGAGCCGCACTTCCTCGGGGAGCGCTGCAAGAGCTGCCTTTCGGTGTTTACGGCGGGGGCGAAGGCGCTTTGGTCTGGGCGCTGCAGATGTGGCGGGGGAGCGCCGCCTGGCACCTTCGGCACCCTGGCCCGACCTTCGACGGCCGCTGCTCCTCTTATCGGGCCCAGAGGCGTTGTCGCTGCGCTTGTCAGAGGCGCTCCGGCGCTCATCTCGTTCCCTGCGGCCGCTGCCTCCCCTCTTGCCGTCTCTGCGCCCACCCTTTGAGTCGCCGTCACGGCGAGGCTTGTTGTCCCTGCGTCCAGAGCGCCCCTTCTTTGCAAGGGTGGTGATGACATCGGGCTCGCTGCGTCCGCTGCCGAGGATCTCGAGCAGGTCCGGTTTGCCGCTGCCCTCCTTTGGAGCCAGAACCGCTGTTATCTCGATGCCGTCGACGAACTGTTCGGTCTCGGCGCGAAGCAGATCTCCTACTGAGACACCGTCTGGTAGCAGTGTGGCGTCGACCGCACCACGGGGCTCGCGTGCACCAGCGGCTCTCCATGTCCAGGAGCCGTCGTCGCGATTGCTTGTCAGTTCGATCTCGATGCGTGGCATGGCCCACAACGCTAGCCGTCAGGAGGGGGATGGCGACCTGAACGTCGTGGACTTTCCGGGGATGCATCCACCCCTTGTGTAGATAACGAATGTTATCATCTATTCCTGTGAACTACCCGAGCGATACGACAGCACCGAGATGACCTATCGAGAACTGCCCACCCCTGAAGAGATGTCGCCCTCTTTCCACGAATGGCTCAAATGGCTTCCCCTGCATGAGGACAAGCCCACCTCGACGGTGCGTGCGTACAGCCAGGGGGTTCGAAGGGTTGTCTCCTATGCGGAGTTGAGGCCCGGCAACTTCGGGCCAGACAGCCTCAACCAGGCCTCACTGACAGATGTTGTGAGGGATCTCCGAGCCAGCAATGAGGTCTCCAAGGCCACCCTCAACCAGACCCTCGCTGCTCTCAAGTCCTACTTCGACTTCTGTCTGGCCGACCGGCTTGTGGATTCCGTCCCCGATGTAAACCGGATTCGGAAAATTGCCAGACTGAATGTTCCACAGGCTGACCCCGAGTATTTCCGGCCCGGCGAAATCCGTGACCTCTACGAGACTGCCATCAGGCCTCTTGATGGAGCCAGCAGGGTCAGATGGCCCGTGAGAGATCTTGCCATGTGCGCGTTTCTTGCGATTCTGGGTCTGAGGGCGGCCGAGTTGACCGCAGCTGACAATGGCTGGGTAACCAGAGAACGCCTCGACGACAGAGCAGGACGGGCGACATGGATGATGCAGGTTCTCGGAAAGGGTCGCAGGGTTCGTCACCTCCCTCTCTCTGCTGAGCTGATCGATGCCAACGTGCGCTGGCAGGCAGAACGGGAGGAACGCTTTGGGCCAGCCCGTTCCGATGAACCCCTCTTTCTCACAAACGACGGCGAGCGCTTCAACTACAGACGTCTGCGCTACTGGCTCCTCACCATCAACCGGCAGGCTGCTCTTCGCGACCGCTCCCTGCACTCACTTCGTCACACGGCGGGCGTGCAGTTGGCCGCAGAAGGAGTTCCCATGAACGTGATTCAGAGCCTTCTCGGCCACGCCAGCATCGCCACCACAGGCATCTACACGGCTCTCGCCGGCGGCGAGCTGGTAGGTGTCGTCTCGAAATCGGGGGCGAACACGCTTCTCGGCAGCGCCCTTGCCTCTGATGACGGTGGCACCGACCGGTGAACAGCTCCACGAGGGCCAGGTTGTTGGTAGCCACGCCCGACATGGCCGACCCCAACTTCACTAGGACCGTGCTCCTCATGCTAGAACACAATGACGATGGCGCTCTGGGGCTGGTCCTGAACCGTCCGCTCCAGGTTTCGGCAGCAGATGCAGTACCCCCCTGGGCTGACCTTCTTGAACCTCCGGGCATGCTCCACATGGGAGGCCCGGTGTCAGAGGGAACGATCGTGGGCATCGGGCTGGCACCAGCGAGTGGACACCCGTGCGTCACGCCCCTGCTTGGCTCCATTGGACTGCTGGACCTTCACGACGATCCCGGTGACGATCCCGGTGTGACGTCAGTGCGCCTCTTTTCCGGATATGCGGGGTGGTCAGCGGGGCAGCTCGAGGTGGAGTTGGCAGTCGGATCCTGGTTCGTACTTGAAGCCCAGCCTGCCGACGTCACCACGGCCGATGCCGAGGGCCTGTGGTCAAGCGTGCTGAGAAGGCAGGGAGGGCTGCTCGCGCAGCTGGCCACCTACCCCGACGATCCGTCGCTCAACTGAACCGAACGGGCACTTTCAGGACCTGATCTCCACAGGGCTTCCAGGCGACAACTTCACAAGACGCGCCCCGTCGTATCATTCGGGCGAACCGGTAGAGCAACCTCGAGCATTTCACCCAGGTCCCGGAGCACCACGACGACACGGGCCCCGGCAAAAGGGCCAGGGTTGGGAAGATCCCACCACGGTTCATCAGCATCGGCAGTCCGGAATGTCTCAAGCAGCCCGACCGAGGCGGTTGCGACGGTGAAGGTGACATCGGGAGTCGGGTCGGCCATGTCGACCTCATGTTCAGTTGTCGTCGATGGGACAGTCGACGTGGTCGTTGCAGGCGGGGCCGAGGCTGATCATGCCGACACGCTCTGCCCGCGGTTCCTCGTTGGCGCAACCCAGCAGGAGTCCGGGTGGGAGCAGCATTGCCGTGATGGGGATCCGAATTAGGTAACCCACCTCCCCCTTCTACCCGCCAGAAGGGCAAAGATCAGGTGGAGACCCCGGATCGCCGCCTGGATCTACCAGTGGGCAGGAGTTGATGGTCTGGCGGAATGAAAGGAGGAACCGCACACGGCACCGCCCCCCGATCGAGTAGCCGTACAAGCACGCCCGCCAGTGCCCGGCTGTCGTCGAGGGCCCTGTGGGCGCCGTCCAACTCAACGCCGAGCGCCTGAGACAGGTCACTAAGGCGCCCGGGGAATCCCAGGCCCCGGGCCATCGGCACGGTGTCGACTGCCGAGAGTGAGAGCGGTCCGAGTCCCGCACGGGCCCACTCGGCTGTCACAAAGCCCACGTCAAACGAGGCGTTGTGTGCAACGGGAACACAGCCTGCCAGCTCAGCCATGAGGTCACCAGCAACCTCGCTGAAGGTAGGTGCATCGACCAGCAGGTTTGGACGGATGCCGTGAATGTCGATCCTTCCCAGGTCTGGGGTGCCCGCATCGATGAGGGTGCTCCACTCCCCCACCGTCTCTCCGGCGGGCGTCACCTTCACGACAGCTATCTCGATCACACGGGCACGGCGAGAATCGAGTCCGGTCGTCTCGACATCGAAGCAGGAATACACCGTGTCGGACATCAGGGGAGGAACGAGCCGGTAGGCGGTTGAGATTCCCCATGGCTGACCATGCCGGGACCGTAGTCGCCCGGTGCGGCCGTAACGGCCCTGCTGCCGGTACGGTCCCGCCGGTGACAGGCACCGACGGCGCAACAGGCACCCACCCGCACGAGGCTCTGCAGCGCCGGTCTCTACGGGTGCTGATGGCCGGACTGATTCCTGCTGGTGCTGCCATGACCGGCGCCTACTCGGCTGCAGCGGTTCTGGGCGAGGACCTGACCGGTAGTGAGTTGCTGGGTGGCCTCGCAGCATCCGGGATGACAACCGGGTCGGCTCTGGCGATCCTTCCTCTGGCGCGCCTCATGTCCAGTAGGGGTCGACGGCCTGGCCTGTTGGTGGGCTATCTGGTGGCGGCCATCGGAGCGACAATGTGCATGTTGGCGGCCGTTACCGGGTGGTACTCGCTGCTCATACCCGGGATGCTCGGGGTGGGCTCAGGTAACGCAGCCAACCTTGCGGCTCGATACGCAGCGGCCGACCTTGCTCCCGAGGTCGGGCGTGCACGGGCAATCGGAACCCTTGTATGGGCCTCAACAATCGGGGCGGTAGTCGGGCCGTCCATCGGGTTCGGTCCTGCAAAGTCGCTGGCCACTTCAGTCGGGACATCCGAGCTTGCGGGTCCCTACATGTTCGCGACGGCCCTGTTCCTGACAGCAGCCCTCGTTGTCGGCAGGTGGCTGAGGCCAGACCCCCTGGTGGTTGCCGGTGGTGCCGGTGGTGTCGGCGGTAGCGACACAAGCGAGGGTCGTCACCTGATTGACGCCGCACGCACTCTCGCTGTGTCGGCCACCGGGCGTCTGGCCGCGCTCTCAATGGTCGTGGGGCACGTTGTCATGGTGGGTGTCATGACCATGACCCCACTGCACCTTCGTGAAGGGGCCCATCAACTGGAGATCATCGGCCTGGTGATCTCCCTTCACATCATCGGCATGTACGCCTGCGCACCGATAGTCGGATGGCTGGCCGACCGCCTTGGCCCGCTTAATGTTCTCGCCGTCGGTGGGATGATCCTGTTCGCAGGATCTGAGATGGCAGCCCATACCCGACCCGAGGACTCCCTGGGGATATTTGTAGGCCTTTTCCTGATCGGCCTGGGCTGGAGTTTCGGCCTTATCGCTTCGTCGGCCCTCCTGGTGGACGAGTTCGATGGCCCTGAACGGGTAAGGGTGCAGGGTCTCGCTGATGTCGGCATGACCGCTGCAGGGGCGCTTGCAGGAGTTGGGTCGGGCGTGTTTGTGACATTCAGCGACTATGCGGCGCTCGCCCACGGAAGTGCCCTGGTCGGCCTGTTCCCGACAGTAGCGGTCCTCACGATGCGCCTGAGGGCCCGCCGCAGAAGTCGCCTCACCACCTGAGCTTGCGGCTACCCGCGGGATGCGTCTCCATACGGGCCCCCGCTAACGTCTGGAACATGTCATCGACCGGTGGACCGCCAGTAGTCCTCCTTCACGGGTTTGGAACCTCGTACGCCACCACATGGGAGCAGAGCGGTTGGTCTACCCTTTTGTCCGACGCCGGACGACAGGTGATTCCGGTGGATCTTCTGGGTCATGGCGAGGCAGCCAAGCCCACAGACCCTGAGGATTACGCAGAGTTGGAGAACCTGGTTCTGGAGCAACTGCCCCCGGAACCGGTGGATGCGATCGGATTCTCGATGGGTGCCCGTGTTCTCCTGGTCCTGGCTGCCGCCAGTCCAGGCCGATTCAATCGCCTGGTCGTGGCTGGAGTCGGCCGGAACCTGTTCGAGGACGATCAGATCCGCCGAAAGGCTGTGATCGAGGCAGTGAGGACCGGCGAGGCAGCGGATCCGGAGTTGGCGTATTTCGCGCGTCTCCCTGAGTCGCCCGGGGCCGACCGGGCTGCGTTGGCCGCATTCCTGGCCCGACCCGATCCACCTCCCGTAACCGAGGACACTCTTGAGGGTGTGAGCGTGCCGGTCCTAGTCGTCCTGGGTGACGAGGACTTTGCAGGACCTCCCGACCGGCTCGTTGCGGCTCTTCCAGATGCCACCCTCACGACGCTTGCCGGAGTCGACCACTTCGCGACCCCGGGGAACTTCGGTTTCATTGACGCTGCGCTGGAGTTCATAGATGCACAGCCCTTTTAGGAAGCCGCCTTCTCCCGGTAGGCCCTGACCATCAGCGAAGGGGCATTGAGTCCGGGACAATTGGGGCCGGAAGCGAAGTCTCCCCGACAAGGAACTCGTCGACAGCAGCAGCACAGGACCTTCCCTCGGCTATAGCCCAGACAATGAGCGACTGTCCCCGTCCCATGTCCCCGCAGACGAACACGCCGTCTGCCGAAGTTGTGAACGAGGAGTCACGGGCCACGTTTCCGCGCTGGTCCAGGGCGATGTCCACCCCGTTG
>MPMA02137269.1_pt1 | contig 11471 bp, 9 predicted proteins | sample 1617361 | NCBI WGS metagenome assembly MPMA02 (sample SAMN05944807, study PRJNA350692) | marine metagenome | biome: marine; feature: ODZ; material: water; isolation source: 180 m water sample filtered on 0.2 um supor filter | place: Pacific Ocean | collected 2012-04-08 | depth 180m m | reverse complement strand
ATATCAATTCCAGTCCATGAAACATTGGATTCTTGCCATGGTCTGTAAAAAACGCCTGGCCCGCAGCCCACTTCTAATACGTTTTGGCATTTTTTATTCAAGATGGATTCATAAATGGGTAATCTTTTTTCAGCATATTTCATGGCCAAAGCAGTGGTTTTATGAAAGGCCTTGGCCATCATTTCAACCCCTTCCATATGAACGGGAGATGAGTCCCCTCCCGATTCTTTTTCAACCATTTGACTGCAATAATCCAATCCGCAATCTTTACAATGAATCACGGGGTACTCTCCCCAATTAAAACGGATCAGTTTATCAGAGCTCGTACAGACAGGGCAAGATTTTTCAAAATTCATCATTTTACCAATCCATCAAATAAAATAGGCACGATCGATCACATCCTCAAATTTTTTATAGCTTGAATTTACGTCAAACCGGGTAGCCAAATTCCGAGCGGCTTGGCCCATTTGGTGTAGTTTCTTGTCATTTAGTATTACTTCATTTAACTTTTCTGCAGCACCAGTTGGATCATTTGGCGGGATTATAAACCCTGCCCCACTCTCCATCAATAATTCCGCTTGCCATCCACCATAATTGATCATGATGGGTTTTCCTGCAGCCAGTCCATCAAAGAATTTGTTTGCGGAATTATGTTCCATTTCCGGCAAATCAATAAAAAAGGAAGTCGTTATGGTTGCAGCAGATAAAAGACTCGGCATTTCACTTTTTGGGATATAATCGATAATAAATAAATGCTCATTTAAAAGTCCGAGTTTTTTTGACTGCATTCGGAGCTTTTCTTTTTCATATCCATCTCCAGCAAGCAAAAACTGAACGTTAGGATTTATCTTTTTCATCTCATCGGCAATTTCTAAAACATAGGATACACCATTTATGCGGCCAAAAGCCCCTGAATAGACTACCAGTGGACCATTGGAAATTCTAGGGAATTTATTTCTGAATTCCACACCCTTTTGATCAGAAACACTGAATGCATTCATATCACTTAAATTAGTTACCACAGACAGTTTTTCATCTGGAATTCTTCCATTTAATTCTGATGCCATCCCAGGTGATAAAGCAATAACCTGTTCTGCGCTGGCATACGTTTTTTCCTCAAGAAATTGGGCTAATCTAATCAAAATTGAAGATTTAAGGGCACCAACGGCAATTGGTAATTGGGGCCATAAGTCCCTGATTTCAAAAACAAACTTAGTGCTTTTTAACTTTTTAAATATCAGTGCCGGAATGGCCACAGTCAGAGGTGTACTGCTGGCAATTATTAAATCATATTTCAATTTTTTACCGATAATCATAACATACCCTAGATATGAGATATAAGAAAAATATTTGGCGATAAAATTCATTTTATTCGCATATCGAATCGGGGCCCAATACACATTAATTCCCCATTCTTTAGAAAAAGAACTTTTAGATTGACCCTGCCAGTTCGCCGTGACCATATACACCGTATCACCCCTTTGGACCAGTCGTTTTGCAAATTCAAAGGATCGGGTTGAACCGGGCATGTTCAGTGTATTAAAGTACTGATGTATATATAGAATTTTCAAAATTATGGTGTTCTATACTAAAGAAAATTCACTTATTTCGATTGGATCCTGAAAAGCGTAAACATCTATATTTTTAAAGTTTTTCTGATAAATAAATAGGTCGCTAGAAAAAATCGCCAAACCGGATTTGTAGAAAATAAAGAATAAAACCGTCTTGGATATGTGGGACGTTTTAATCCATTTTCGACCAGCAAATAATCCGCATCCCAAAGGGAGAAGACTGACCAGTAACTCCCTCCCAGTTTAAAATTGCGTTCTTTTTCTATGAAGTAATAATCATTTCTTTGTTGGGGATAATCATGGTTTTGATGAATGATTGTAATTGACTCGGTAGCATCTATAACGGGCACTTTATTATAGCGTGCATTTTTTATCAGCCATCCGTCAAATCCCGGCCGGCCTACCACGAATGATGGTGGATTTAACTGGGAATCGCGGCGAAAGGTCCAGTAATCGATACCTGACATACGGTGAAGGCTTCCTTCTTCTTTTGCTTGATTGATTATTCGATCTTCCCATTCACCATTATCATCATACTCAATTAGGGTGGTCACATTCAAATCCCAACGGCGACCAATCATTAAAAATGGATCCCCATTTACAATATTATTCAGCCGATTAACAGAACTAATAAAAGACTGGGTTAAGATGATATCCGCATTGACTTGAACCACAATTTCATGGTTAGCATGTTCTTGTACATGGTTGAATACTCCGTCAATTAATGGGGTGCCAAACTCGTTAACGGGAATTCCATTTACATACTGGACACTTAATTCATGCGCTACTTTTTTTGTTGTACCTTCTTCATCTTCGAATAAAATAATTTGTACATCCGGGTGAAGATATTTCCAACTTCGAATCGCATTATACTGCAATATTTTAAAAGGACCTGTAAAAGACCGGGGGTTACTGAAAATTGTAATCATTATCGTGAAATATAATTAATCTTCTACGTTTTGCTGGGATTGAGCCTTGACCTGTTTATTGATCCAATTAAATGTTTTTTCCATTCCCGATTTTAGAGACTCAGAAACACGCCAGCCAATCTTTTCCAAATACAGATTATTATCTGAATTCCGACCTCTGACACCTAAGGGGCCAGAAATATTTTTTACTGTCAACTCTTTTTTTGAAATACCAATAACCATTCGGGCCAAATCATTAATACTTATCATTTCATCCGAGCCTATGTTAACAGGCCCTGTAAAGTCAGAATCCATTAATCGCCTAGTTGCTTCAATACATTCATCAATATAAAGGAATGATCGCGTTTGTTTACCATCACCCCAAACCTCTATTGATTTCCCATCTTCCGCCTCTGCCACTTTTCGACATAGTGCCGCTGGTGCTTTTTCCTTTCCGCCTGTCCATGTCCCTTTCGGGCCAAATATATTATGGTAACGGGCAATGCGCACGTTTAAGGCATAATTCCGGTAATATGATAAATAAAGCCGCTCACTGAATAGTTTTTCCCAACCATATTCAGAATCTGGGGCAGCAGGATAAGCAGAGCTTTCGACACAATTTGGGTTGTCCGGATCTAGCTGGTTATGCTCTGGGTACATGCACGCAGAAGAAGAATAAAAGATTTTATCCACGTTTCTTTTTATGCAAAGATCGGCAATATTTAAATTTATCTGTGCCGAATTATGCATGACATCGGCATCATGCTCACCGGTGAATATGTAACCTGCTCCTCCCATATCAGCTGCGAATTGGTATACCTCATCAATATTATCAGTGACGACGCTCCTACAGAATGCCTGTTCTCTTAAATCTCCCTGGATGAATTCATCGGCTACTTCATTTATATCCATAAATTCATGGTATTTTATATCTACCCCACGGACCCAATTGCCATCATCCTTCAAGCTTTTTACCATAGCGCCACCGATAAATCCCCCTGCGCCACACACTAATATTTTTTTCATTTCATTTCCTCTATAATTTTGACAATACCTTCTTTTATTCCGATTTCCGGTTGCCAGTATCTCAAAATACTCGGGTCCGGCTCGTTTCTTTTATCTAGTTGAACACCATCTTTTTGTTTGGCAGGAACAATTTCCGTCCCCGGGAATTGTCCCGCAATGATTTGGGCTATTTTTTGGATCGATATCCATTCAAAGCTGGTAATATGATATTCTGATTGTTTATCCAACTTATCAAATTGTTGACTGAGAGTATATAGACACTTTGAGCAATCATCGCCATGTAAAAATTGTCGCACTTCCGTTCCATCGGTTAACATGTCAATTCGCTTATTTTCTTTTGCCTTTTGAATAAAGTCAGTAATTACATGTGCTTTATCTTCATTGTGCTCAGGCGCATATACATTCCAAAATTTCACTGTGAGCCCTCCCAATGCATCTGTATATTTTTCTCCAATTGCTTTGGCGGTGCCATAGGGAGAATAAGTCATATTAGACATTTGGCTGGATGCGAAAATAAAGGGTGTTTTATGAATATTGAGTTCATGAAAAACATTTTCCATAATGGAAACATTATTATGTAAAAACTCATATGTTTTCTGATGATGTTCCAAGTATCGTGAACCGCCCACATCAAAGGCTAAAAAAAAGACGAAATCGGCAGCGGACATCCTTTTTGAAAGGAGAGAATTCCTATGAATTCGCAGATCCTCATTTTCTCCATTGAGAATATCAAATCCAAAAACATTGTGTCCCTGAGATCTAAGGTAGTTACACAAAGGTGAACCTATTTGACCTGCTGATCCCAAAACTAAATAATTCATAGCAAAACCCTATTGATTAAAAACAATCCTAGTAAATCCATCTTTATTCCAGAAATTTTGAACAATCGGCTTTGCCAACAACAAAAAGGCCGCCAGAATAACCCAAGACATGATAAGACTGTTGTAATGAAAAATACTTATTAATGGTGAATAAAGGGTGAAAGCATAAAATAAAGTCAGAGGAATTAAAAAGAATAATTTCCCCCGTATTACATTTTCATAGGTTATGGATCCAAACCATCCGATTAAGATCATAATCATCCCTGTACCTATAATAGAAAAATCCATAATCAAGCCCCGCAAGGCGGTGTAAATATTCGTTGAAAGATCTCCGGCAATAAGGATCGGTCCATATGAACCGAACTTCCTCTCAACTATATCGGTAAGACTTAAGGGCCCGGCAAAGGTGGATTGTCCGAATTGGATATTTCCATCATGTATCATCGTTACCCAATTTGAGAAAGCTGCAAGATATCCAAATAAGTAAGCTTTGAGCCGTTCCAATACCAGATCAGCTACTAATTCTCCCTGAGCTTGACGTAACCAATCCAAAAGGATAAATAACCCAACGAATAGGGTCGAAGCAAAAAGGAAAAACCTCTTGGATCGCTCATCAAAAAATTTATTCAAATTCTCTTGGAGTACGATCCTGGCGCCTAAAACTCCAGCATACCAGATCACAACGGTCGTAATGATGGTAAATCGGCTGGTTTCCATCAAGCCGAAGAGAATTGCAATAATTAATGGTAAAAAACACAAAAATGATTCTCGTATCTTCCGAGCCAATGGATATGCCAGACCCGCCAACAGGGAAGCGGGAAATAACCAATACCGGAAAAATTTTATATAGATGGGGTAATTGAGTATTTCTAAATATCGGTCTACGGATATTTCATTAGGTAGCATGAGCAGGTTGAAAATTGAAAAATTTAACTGGAATCGATTCATCGTAAAGTCTAAAACCAGACCAACTCCAATAAAAGTAAAAATTGAAGTAATAAAAACAGCAATAAAAAGTACTGGCTTATAATCCTTAAAACTGTTCTCAAAATTATTATTAATCGTTGCCTGCTCGTCGATAGCATTAGTGAACAAAAGAGACCCAAATCCCACGGCCGAAATGAATAGGGTAATAATCCATAAACCATAAGGCTGTATGGAATAGTCAGGGGCAAAAAGTAAGGGCCCAATAGAATACAGCAACCATAACAAAGGAAAGAATACCCCCGGATGAATCCATGAGTTGTGAATTTTTCGAATAGATATCACAACCACAGTCTGAACAAGTAACGGTAAAATCAGTTGGAAATTCATAGCTGGAATTTACCAATCCAAAAATCTCGTGATACTATTATAGTCAATAAATTATATACCAAAGCTGAAGCTATTAATGTATAGGCTGTGGCAATTACCCCAATTTTTGGTATAAAAATTACATTCCCCATAATATTTATACCAACAGCAACCAGCATAAATATGAGCATTTTATTTGTTTTTTCCATCAATTCCAGCGGTTTGTGAATGAGCAAAGACCATTGCCATAGAAACCCGCCAATGAAGATCGGCAATACCACACCGGACATCTCAATGTTTAATCCCGGAGCCAGGAAACTCAACAGTTTTAAAACCCATCCTTGGAAACCTAACAGGGTTAAAATACAAATTGCAAAGATTCCTCCTTGCAAAACCAATCCCCATTTTAAGGTTTTTACCACTAGTTTTTTTTTACCATTATTCCATTGATGTGTAAGAAAGGGGTGCAATGCCATAGTAATGGGAAATAGAATCAATGAGAAAAAACGTGTAAATATTTCAGCAAAACCTGCGTAGGAACCCATTTGAACTATACCAACATAATGCTCTAATAAATAGCGATCCAAAAATCGCAAAGATAAGCTGGTAGCAAACCAAAAGGAGATAGGAAATCCAAAAGAAAAGAATTTCTTCAACGACAGAAATGATTTCTCAAAATCTATATACCATTGTGTTCTTCCCTTTACTAAAAAGTAAAAAAGTGAGGGAAGCAAATAGGCAAAAATCAAACCTATTAAAATACTTTGATGAAATTTTCCGAAAAAATAGACCGCAATAACTGGACAGAAAATAAATAAAGAAGCCTGAAAGAGATTTAATTGTACAACTTTTGATGCTTGACGATTTGATTGTAACAGAACCAATATTGTTGAAAAAGATCCCATTGAAATGGATAAAACCGATAAAAGTAGGAAGGAAGAAGGTTTAGGAAATTGCAGAAGTTGCAAAACCACAATTAACGCTAATGATATTAAACATGAAAAAAGCCAACCTCCGGAAATTGCCGAAGCGATTAGGCCTTGTTTTTGAAGCCTGCTGAAATAACGAATGATAGATTGGTTGAACCAGGCAAAGGAAAATGCTGTACACATATTTACAAAAGAGAATAATAGGCTGTAATACCCAAACTCTTCAGGTCCCAGCCAACGGATAAATAATAAAACACTTAAAAATACTGCCACCCCCGGTATTGCTTTGGCCCAGGCGTAGGTGATCATATCTTTAACTAAAGAAAAGTGGACCTGTTTCATAAAGCGTAAAAAGACAATTAAAAAAGTGCAGATTGGTTATTAATTATATAGATAAAAGTAGTTAAAGGCTTATTCAAGCGCCGATAGAAATGGTTTCTTCCGACTCAATACGTTGGGAAAATTCTCGTAGGTAAACAGAAATAAAAGTTAATATGAATCCCAAAAATACTGATAACAAAATTGTTATAGCTGGTTTGGGGGATGTCATTTTCACCGGTTTGATAGGACCATCAATGATTTGGATCATGGGCGTTTTAGCCACTTCCTCTATTTTTGCCTCTTCATATTGTGTTTTCAAAGTAATATAGACACTATTTTGGATTACTAGTTCGCTGACCATTTCCTCTTCTATCATTAAAAGTGTCGGTGAATTTAGATTACGGTTTTTTTCACGGAAATCTCGGATTTCTTCCTGCATCATTTTTTTCTCATTGGAAACTTCCGATAGACGCTCTTCAATGAACCGGCGTTTAGCTCTAATCTGTCGAGTCTTCAAGTCCCGCAACAAAACACCAGACTCCTCTAATATAGCATTGGAAATATCCTGAGCGAATTGGGGTTCAAAAGCATCTACTTTCAAAGTTACGAGGGGCGACATACGGAATTTTTGTATGGAAACCATTTCTAGAAGATCCTCAATAGCCAATTTTGCCTTTATAAAATCATCCTGATCAGTATAATGTCCTTCGCGGGCTAAAATATTTATTAATACTTCAGCAGAACCATATTTATTTGTGGCCATATTTTTTGCAATAATATTCTGCATTAAGTTTTCACTTAGCACAATTTCCGGGTACAGTTCATCCCAAGGTGTGCCTGGGCTAATGCCTGTAGGGATTGCGAGGCCAATCTGAGCAGCTACTCCAGTAAAACCCGATAGTGTACTATTGTCATTGGAGATGGGCAAAACCTTAGTAACAGAGATAAATTTAGGCGTGGCCAAGACAAATACATAAAGGGCACTTAAGAAGGCACACAAAATAGGTAGGATAAATAAAATGGTCTTATATTTCTTAATAAGCTTGGCGGAAATGATATATGGTACAATCTTTTTTTGCGACGAATATTCTGCCGTTCCAGCTGGGATGTTAAGGTAAACTGCATTTTTTTCAGACTTATCGGTAAGTGGTTCAGCAATTTCCTGTTCATACTTCATATAATGCTTCGGTGGAATCGTATTGGTTTTAATCCAACCGGAAAGAGTCTGGGGGGTGATGTCAAAATATTCCGCCACTTGATAATTACGGCGAAAACCAAAATGGCGCATGACTTCCATGACCACCTCTTCGGCTGAATGTGATTGATTCGTCATGAATTAATCATTATTTGGTTTTATTGTGAAATACCTTCTGCATTTGTACCAACCAAATAAATATCAAACAGACTTGCATTGAATGATTTAGTGGCCCCTACGAAAACCAAATTCCCCAAGGGTGTTTCAAATACAGACCAGCCCCAATCATCATTATCATAGGTTCCATATGCATTTGACCAAATAATATTACCCTTATAATCTATCCGAGTCATAAATGCATCTTCATCATAACCTCGGGTAACTTCTCGGCCGGAAGAGCCCACAATCACAACATCGCCATCTAAGGTACTTGTAGCACGAAACTGGTGATATTTTCTCCCGTTGGCAGCAAATGTGCGCTGCCAGTCCACGTTTCCGGTGATATCGATTTTTATGATCTTAGGTTGAAAAACATTCGGCTCTGATATGGAATTAACCATTGAACAAATATAATAACCCCCACTGTGGGTATTACTAATGCTGTAGGCCACCTCGTCAATGCCGGATTCATAAAATTCTTTTTCCCAAATCAAATTTCCATTCATAGCAATACGTAAAACCAGATTATTCCGCTTTTGCTCGTTGTAGTAATCCCGGGCACCCACTACTAATAAAGTTTGGTCAGGTGTTTCAATTATATCATAAGCCCATTCATGGTGGGGGAAAACGACACTACCATACGCTCTGTCCCAGATTTGATTTCCTACTTCATCGACCTTAATTAAATAAACATCCGTATTCCCTGAAGATATCCCAGGGCTGTTGGAATATCCGGCGAGGATATAACCGCCCCCCGTCACCTCGATTACCGCATTGCCCACCTCCCAATTTGAACCACCATATGTTTTCTCCCATTCAAGATTACCGTGAAAGTCTGTTTTTACAGCGTAAAACTGCTGTGCACTGCCAAATGACCAAGTGTACCCTAAAAATAAAAACCCCCCATCTGAGGTAGCAATCACATCATAACCTTCTTCATTACCGCTACCACCGAAGGTTTTTTCCCACTCTACCAAGCCCAGGTGGTTGGTTTTTATGGCCCATAAATCAGTTTGACCATTAACGTTTGTCTGCTGCCGACCAGTAATAATGATGCCTCCGTCATAGGGTGAGTATTCAGCTTTCCAACCATAATCGTAGCCTATGGTACCATATTTTTGGGTAAACCCAAAAGATTTTTTACCCTGCCAATTGTAGTCTTTCCCAATATCCTCACACGCAAAAAAAATAAGGAAGCAAAGGAATACAAATCGAAATAACTGCATTATCTGCCAGTAGTATTGGCTAAAATAGCGATTGAAACCAAGGATGTAATCAATGCGCTGATCTGTTGAAAACGATCTGTCATTAAATTCGCATCAGTGATCGGCTTTTCACTCACTATAATTTTACTACCTTCTTCCACCTCGGGGTTAAACCACCGTCTAACCCTATTTGCCTTACCATATGGATCAACATAGACAACATGCTTTTTATCACCAAAAGCAGTAATACCACCTGCTCTGTCTAAATAATCTTTTGCATGCAAGTTCGGCTTCCATTCAAATATACCAGGTTTATGCACCTCGCCTTCAATTCGTACTATCCCTGAACTACGTTTAACGTTAATAATATCGCCAGGTAAAATCACTAAATTCCCATCATCAGACCCTATTGCTAATGTGTCTCTCATGATAACAATACTTGCCATATTTGCGGAAGGCAATAGTCCTCCACTTCGCTCAAGGATTGAATTCAATTTTTCCTGTCCGTACAAAAGTGGATATTCACCGGGTGACTGAACTTGGCCCGTCAATGTAATTGGCTCTGCTGGATAGAAGGCTTCAGTTAATTGAACCGTTAGGTGATCAAAAGGCTCTAACTTGATATTCAAAATTGATGATAAATCATTTCCTGAAAGATACTGAACAAGCTTATAACCACTTCCATCGGAAGACCGGCGTACCAGCTCAAGATGCCTTATATTTGCAGTATCATAATCAGCGACATTGATCAATCCACCAACATTTAATCCATTGTACCATGGGAAATGGACCGGAAACATTTTAATAGATGTTATTTTACTCTTTTGTTTGATATTACTTGAAAGCGTTACTTCCAGTGTTTGCTCCTGACGAAAAGGCACAAAGAGACTATCACCATTTGTCAATGTGATTGACCCCAAATTGTTAATGTGAATATATCTGCTATCGGAACCAGGACGGATAATTACAATTTGCTTACCTGTATTATATTTTAAACCACCTGCATATTTTATTGACTGTGATAAAGTTTCCTGGTTCTTCAACTCAAAATAAGCCGGTCGCAAAACTGCACCTGTTATTGCTATTGTGCTGTAGCGTGGCGGAACCAAAACAATATCACCATCGAATAATCGAAATGATTTTGCCAAACCGATACCACTAATTAAGGGATATAAATCAACTGAATCAATGATGGCTCCATTACGCTGAATTTTTATGGCACGTAGCGAACCAGTGGTATCCACGCCACCAGCAGTAATAAGCAAATTTGTTAGATTAACTGAAGGATTTACCACATAATTGCCAGGGAATTGAACATGCCCTGCGACAGAAACATTTATGTTTTTTATTTTTCCAATGGAGAATTCTAAAAATGTAAGCGGGGGGTCGGATTTAAGAGTTGCATACACTTTCACGAAATGATCTTTGGTATAATTCTTTGCTTGTTCTATGGTTTTACCTCCTAAATAAAGTAAACCCACATTTTCAACGTAAACGGTGCCATCTCGTTCTAATGTAGCGCGTTCATATTGCTCAGCTTGACCCCAGATCGATATAATAATCTCATCACCATAACCAAGAATGTAATCCGGACTAAAATTTGAATTATTTAAAATTGGTATTGTATCTCGCTGTATGAAATAATTATATCCAAAGTATTTGATTGGAATATTTCTGCCCGTAAACGGAAGCATATTATTTAGCGCATTAAGATCTTCACGAATCACATCCATTTTCTCTCGATAATACTTGTCAATATCCGCAGGTTTGACCAATAGTCGCACAGGTCTTTCTTCAGGATCTTTCTCTCCTTCAACTCCTTCTTTAATAACTTCTCCCGCTTCCTTTCCTATTTTCACTTTATTATAAGTTTCCATGAACTGCTTCAGCTCTTTTTGTGTTTGGCCAGGAATCAGGCTAATCGAAGATAATATGAATATAATTCGAGTAATCCGTATGTATTTATTGAGAATCATTTGAATAAATTTAAATAATATTCTGATTAATCGAAAATGTTAAATTTTTATAATTTTTTGTGAGTAT
>MPMA02090095.1_pt1 | contig 11500 bp, 10 predicted proteins | sample 1617361 | NCBI WGS metagenome assembly MPMA02 (sample SAMN05944807, study PRJNA350692) | marine metagenome | biome: marine; feature: ODZ; material: water; isolation source: 180 m water sample filtered on 0.2 um supor filter | place: Pacific Ocean | collected 2012-04-08 | depth 180m m | reverse complement strand
TTTTCAAAATCCTCCATTTCATATATTATACCAAAATCTATATCCCCTGTCAAGAAACATTTTTTATGAGGTACAAAATTTTCATACCATCATAATTTCTTTGTATCATTTTTAGGTTAGGTTAAGGTTTTGGGTATTTATCTTTAACTGCTTTTCTTCCAAGAAAGAAATCAGATGTTTTTGCGTCTTCTCCTAACTTTCCTGAATTAATATCATGATACAATTCATCTAATTGATCACCAAAATTTTGATAATACTCTTTTCTTTTAGTAGCATAGTCTCCTGCTTTTTCTAAATTTATGTTCATTATGAATACCTATTAACTGTATATTTTATAATATAATCTACATACTTATCTTTTTTAAATAATATTGTATATACTCCTGAGTCTTTTGCTGTAAAAGTTAAAGTAGTATCAGACATTGTTCCTTTTGATGTTCCATCTACGAATACTTCTGTAGCAGAAGATACTCCTGTTACTGTTATAACGTCATCAACAGCAGCGCTAGTAATATCAAAAGAAGGGTTAAATACTGTTTTTTCTGAAATGGCTGTAGCATCTGAATTTATATAAAACTTTTCAGGTACAGGAGTATCATCATTATCTAATTCTACATGAGTATATCCTTTAGCTGCTTCTGCAGTAATAATAGTATTATTTACAGGAGCCGTACTTGCCCACATAATCTCTTTATTAGAGTCATAAAAAATATTCCAAGTTGTCATAATCCTCTACCTCCCGTAAAGTCTTCTTGGTGAAAAATAACATAAGAATAGTAAATATCTCTATCATAACTACTATTACTATTACTATGCTCACCATAATAATTTTGTTTATTTGTAATTGTAAGTGTACTTGTTGTTATAGCTACAGTAATTCCTGCTTGAAAACCAAAATAGTTTTCACCATAATAATCCTCTGTTTCATTCATGAATTGAGCAGGAGTATAAGCTGCTGTTGCTAAACCTCCTGATATTTCATCTTCATCTGTCCATCTAACAGCAAATAAAGGTTTATAACCTAAATTATGGGTTATAGTATCTGTACCTGGTCCTCTAAAACCTTGTCCATAACTATGTACTATTATAGAAGCTCCCATTCTTGAATCAAACTGTAAAGCATTAGTTGTACTTAACACATTATCTCCGTCCTGAGATACATATAATCCATATCCTCCTGTACTTCTATTTCCTATTAAAACTCTATTTGCCATATCATATTCCTAAAATAATGAAGTAGTATCTAACATATTAATTGCTACTACTCTTACTGTTATTGATGTTTGAACACCATTATTAGATAGTGTTACACTTGTACTACCTGGAGTACCAAACCCGTAAAAATTATCATCAGACCAACTATCATTACCATATGCAGTAGCTTTAGAAGCCCAAGTCATAACTTTAGTACTAGCAATACCTTGATAACTAACCGTATTATCTGCAGATGTAGTTACAACTTCTTCACTACTTACAACAGGAGCATTTGATCCTGTTCCACCTGAAATTGGAACTATTTGAAAATGTCCTGCTGAAAAGAAGCTACTTCCTGATTCTCCGCTATTTGTATTAAACATTAGTTTATCGTTAGCGCAGTCCAAGACATCACTAGTTAAACGAGATACATATAACCCGTATCCGCCTGTTGCTCTATTCCCTATTAAAACTCTATTTGCCATTATGTATCAAAATTAGCACTGGTCATATAACCATATGCGCACGGCATTTTTAATGCAAGCCATCTAATATCACTTATACTACGAGCAGCCCCAATTCCATCATCTCCTGCTGCATCCATATCTTCAAGATCATCACAACTCATAGCAGATCCTGTAATAGTAGTTAAAGTAGTTTTTATAAGAGCAATTTCATCAGTCCACCACCAAGGACCATACATTACATTATATACCCATTCTTTTTCTCCTTTAATACTTTCTGTATGAATAACTAAGGGAATATATCCGAGATTGTCTTTACTTCCTGTTGTGTATATATTTTGTCCTCCAGTTCCTATAGTACCTTGATTTCCACCTGCATATACCTCTCCTGCTCTTTTTTGAGAAGAATCAAATAATAATTCTTTTCTATCACAAGTTAATACATTACTATTTGCTTTAGAAACATACAATCCGTATCCTCCTGTTGATCTATTTCCTGCTAATACTCTATTTGTTGCCATAACTTAATCCGTTATTAAAATTCTATTGTTTGTGCCGTCTATTAATACCTGTCCTGCACTTCCACAAGTTATTGTAGTAGAAGACTGAATAGAACCACCTGCTATTGTTCCTGTTGCTACTAAGCTTCCATCTATTGACATAGTTGCTGTTACCCACGCGCTTCCATTATAATTATAAGAAGCCGGTGAGGCTGAACCACTTGCAGCTACAACGGTACAAGTATCTCCCGTTACTTCTGCAAGAGGAGAAGCTCTTCCTGTTGCTGTTCGTATTTTAGCATCTGTTATTTCACCAGAGGTTACACCAGTTCCACTACTTTCTATTGAGTAGTAAGCTGAACCATGAGAACCATCATCACCATCTGAACCATCTGAACCATCTGAACCATCTGATCCTGCTGCTCCCGTAGCTCCTGTAGCTCCTGTAGCTCCCGTAGCTCCCGTAGCTCCATCACTTCCATCAGCTCCATCACTTCCAGCAGCTCCAGTTGCTCCTGTTGCTCCTGTTGCTCCTGTTGCTCCATCATCTCCATCTGATCCATCTGATCCCGCTGCTCCTGTAGCCCCTGTTGGACCTGTTATATTTAAAGTACCTGCCATAGATACAGCACCACTACTTGCATCATATTTTAAATAGTTTGTTGCATCTCCTAAGTTAAAATCACCAGTAGTATCTAAATAAAATCCATTTGTAGTACTTGCAAAGCTTGTCTTACCTGGAGTATAAAATTTACCTCCAGACGCTAATATCAAATTACTTCCAACATTAACTGTTCCTGAAAATGTTCCTGAAGTAGCTGTTATAGCCCCACTTATAGTTACACCAGTAGCTGTTAAACCACTTGAATTTAATGTAAAGTTTGATCCTGCTAATCCACTACTAGTTAAAGTAACACTATTACCTAAACTTATTGATGATGAAGCGTTTGTTAAAGTTAATCCACTATTATTTAATGTGTAACCTGTACCACTAACTCCACCCGTAAATGTACCTGTTGCTGCTGCTATACTTCCTGAAAATGTTCCTGATGCTGCTGATAAAGCTCCTTTAAAATAAGCATTACCACTAGAATCAATTCCAAATTGTTCTGATCTTATTCTACCATTTGTTAAATGAAACTCTGTTCCTGCTGTTGAGAAATTTCCTGTTGAATAAGCATAGTCTCCTGAAGCTATTGCTCCTGTTGAAATTCGTGCTCCATCAATTACTGTAGATCCTCCTGATCCAATATCTCCAGCTTCTAATGGAGTTAAACTCTCGCTTCCATCTCCTAGAACACCTGAACTTGTAAAAGTTACTAATCCACTGAAACCGAGTCCTTGTACTGCTGCTGCAAAAGTTAAATTATCTCCTGAACAAGTTTCTCCTCCTGCTGTGTTTTCTACTGCTGTAAAGTAAGAATACCAATATTTATTAGAATTTCCTGCTGCATAAGTAGGCGGAGTTGTAGCCCAACCAGAAGTTAAACTATCAAAAGTATTATCCCCTAAATCATAAGAAGTTGCTGAAGGTGTATCCGGTTGAGTAGCTGCAGAGGCTTGTTTATAAACATAACTAGTTAACTGCGCTTTTCCATCATCTCCACCGCCTCCTGTTTCACCTGAAAATACTGCAGTTACTGAATCATAATCTGTATAAGTAACTCCACCAGTTGCTAGTTCTACTTTTACTTGGAGAGACTTCCCACTAGTTACTGTGTCCCAAGTTGATACATCTATAGTTGCTGTTGAAGCTGTTATTACTCCATCACCACCATCACCACTAAATAAAAGATCATCTTGAGCCGAACCTGCTGAAGTAAGAATACTATATGTTGGTGTACCACTTATATTTTGTAAATTTACACTACACGATATATTTGTATCAACTAATACAGGTGTTCCAGTAGCATTATTAAAATAAATTTCATTTGATGTTAATATTAATTGTATACCTTTTGCGGAAGTTCCTGCTGTTCCAACAGATTTACCAAATGTTTGAGTTTTAGTAATAGTTAAAGCACCTTCAATATCTATTGAAAAAGCAATACTTGCAGTATCATTTCCGTCTGACATAGAATTAGCAACTCCATATATAACGGGATTTCCTGATGAAGTTGGCGAAGCATTAGGTGTTATACGAGTACCTGATGCTGTTACTTTAAATTCTCCTGCTGCTGTAGTTCCTGTAGTTATTCCATTTAGTTCTTCTGATCCTTTAAAAACTGTAATAGTTGTTTCTGAGTTAGAATAAGAACTTACAACTCCTTCAGTACTTGCTGGTAGATCAACATGTGCATTAGTTATATCTACTGTATAAGCATCAGCACTTGTAGTTGTTGCATATCTTTCTATTTTATATGTTGGCATTATGATGTCCTCGTTATTTTAGCACAAACCGTGTCTTCTTCAATATCTGGTTTCCAAGATTGATAGTAACAATACACTCCACTGAGTGCTATAGGACTAGCTTCTTTTAAATACATTTCTGTATCACTTATTATAGCAAATACTTCTCCATAAATAGCATTTGTTTTAAGAACATAGTCATTTGTTGAAGCAAATCTAACTAAATCTCCCTCTACAAAATCACCATCAAAATTAGTACCAGAACCTGTTACTTTATGACTAAACTCTGCAACAGTTGCTGTTCCACTACCTAAAGTTAATCCATTATTTGATGCTCCTATTTCCTTCCAATATTTAAAGTTTAATAGTCCATAATAAACTGTAGCCCCATTACTATGAGTAGCAGCTGTAGTACTATTAGCTCCTCTTGTACAACCTGTTAAAGTAGTACTAGTTATACCTGTATATGTAATATCCTCTGAATCAACCCTAATAGTTCCTTTAGCTCCAAGGTTAGATACTGATGCTACATCGATAGAAGTTTCTGAAGCATCTAAAGCTTCCGCTAATGTGGTTGTAGCTCCTATACTATTACTAGAAACTATATTATCTGTAAATATATTTGCTCCTACCCATGGATCAGTAGTATTACTTGAATCATGTATTAAATATCCTTCTCCACTACTTGCCAATCCAGAAAAAGCTTGTATCTCTTGAGCTGTAGTAGCAGAAGTTACAATATGTTGCTTACCTTTATGATTTGTAAAAGTATAATTATCAGCAGCAGTATTTACATTTCCACTAGTAGTATTTAATATAAAACTACCTGTCATATGACCGCCTCTAGGAAGCTTCTCAAATCTACCTAAAGGGGCATGACTTGGTATTTTAAATTCTCCTTTAACGGTTTGCCATATAGATTTTTGAGTTCCTTTACTTACTGCTCTAACTTGAATTGTATACCAACCATATCTTACATCATCGATAGTAATTACAGTACGTCTAACTCTTCTTTTCTTAGTAGAATTATCTTTACTTAAATTATGTTTAAGTTCATACCAGCTAACTTCTGAATCTACTAGTTCTTCTGCTTGAAATACAAAAGTATTATTTGTATGAGATTTTGAAATAGTAGAATAAGCACCTCTTGTTAATCCTGTTAAAGTATTAGTACTCTTACTTGTATATTTAATAAATTCCTCATTTATTTTAACAATTCCACTACTTGAAAAATTAGTACCATCTTGTAATACAATAGAAGTAGAAGTCGCAGTTAAGGCACCATTTAAAAATGTTTTAGCATGTGCTTCTGAAGTTTTTGCTGTTTTTGGTGCTCCCCAAGAAATTGTGGCGGAAATTCCTGTTCCACCTGCACCACCAGCTATACCTTGATAACCCATATTTGATCCTCTTGAAAAATTTACTGATAGAGATGAAGGTGGTGGAATAGCTATAAGTCTATCTGGTTGAATATCATAAGCTGGAGTATCTATACGATAACCCTTTTCTATTTGATCATATTTAGTTCTATCATATAAAAGAGCAGAAATATCATAAGTTTCATCACTATTTTCTGTTACAGATACTATTTTATATTGAATTGTTTTTTGTGCTCCCTTAGTTTCATTACTATCTCTTTCATCTGAAGTTAAAGCCCATATTACTTCTGCTGGTGGAACACTAGAAAATGCTGATAAAACTGGTAAGGCTTTTGTAGTTATTGATCCATCTGTACTACTTGGAGTTCCGTCTAATCCAGCAAAATTTACAAGTTGATTTTCAACTCTCGCATCTTCTACCCATTCTAATCTTATTGGAGTACTACTATCATCTTGTACATTTAAAGATTTTAATTCTGTATCTATAGAAGCTCCGTTTTTATCTTTAAGTATAATATCTCCTCTTAAATATGTTATACCATTTATATCAGCACTATCTTGTCCAATAAAAGCACCTCCTGTTCCAAATACAACATGTAGAGTATAATTACTATTTGGATATAATGTTATTTCTCTATCTAATGGAATATTAAACATATCTCTAGTTCCTTCATTAGATACTCTTCCGCTAAATTGTATTTTTTTCCGATCACCATCTTGAATATTAATTACATCTCCTGGTCTTACAAAAGCAGCATTTGTAGCAGTTTGAAAAGTAACTACTTCTGTTTCTAATTTATTAACTAAAAGCATCCATTGACCCAATCTGTGTGCTTGTGCTTGACTAGTACAACCAAAACCAGCCACACTTTTTGTTTTTATTTTTTTCGTCCTTACAATGTTTTCCACATCTTCTACTATCTCTACTTCTTGTAAAAATTTATTCTTAGGATTATTCCAACTTACAATTATTTGATTAGGTTTTTGTCTATCTGAAGAACCTTGATAAGCAAAAGTTCCTGTCATAACATTTGTTTGATTAAATGTATATAAAGGTAGTTTTAATCTATCTTGAACAGGAGTTAATTGCCCATTCATCCAATAAAGCATACCTCTAAATATAGAAGCAAAATCTGATAAAACTTTATAAGCGTCTCCTTGTTTATTAATATAATGATTACATGTAAAGCGGGGCTCTGTACCTCCTTCTCCATCTGGAACTAATTCATCACAGTATCTTGCTATTTTATATAATGCATATTTATCAACTAATGTATTATCTGTTATAATACTCCCTAATCCATATACAGGATTTATGCATAGATCATAAAATACCCAAGCAGGATTATTACAATACATTTTATTATGATTTACACTAGATTCACTGAAAGTGCCAAAGTCTCCTCTAAAATTACCATCCCAATCTTGATAACTTCCTGCATCTACTCCTGTAGATGGATTTCTCTCATATCTAGCTGCTCCATTTGTTTCATCTCTTGTAAAATAATTACTGGGTACTTGAACTTTTAAACCTTTAACATGATATTGTCTTATAGGAAAAGTTTTAAAATCTTCAGCACTAAAAGTTACTCCTGCATATGCTGTTAATGGATAACTTAATTTATCTGTAATTTGTGCTTCTAAAGCTTGTAATATGGTAACGCCATACATAGTCCAAGAATTTGATCCTTTGCGAAAATTATCTGAATTAACTTTTTTAATTCTTATTCTCCAATCATCAAAAGGTTGAAAAGGTGTTGCATCTATAAGAAACTCTTCTGCAAAAGCCTGATGTGTAGGACCTGATACAATAAAAGCATTACTTGCTTGTCTATTTGGACCTGTCCATCCATATGCATCAGGATCCTCTAAAACTCCGTTTGAATTCATTAGAGTTTCTCTTCCAAAAGCTATTTTTGATGTAAAACTATTAGCTCCTGGTTCTACATATTCGAACCATATTTGAAGTTCACTCCAATTAGGGCCTTCATCTCCATCATGATTATCTATTGAATATAATCCTTGAGGAAAATCAATAGTTATTTTTATTTGATCTATTAAACCCGCACTTGGAACAGACATATCTTGTGCTGTTACAATAGTATCACTTGCAGTACCTGAAAAAGTTTCTTCACTTCCACTTTCATTCCATGCTGTTGGTGCAGATGTTTTAGATTCATAATCTGCATTTTGTAGTAATTGAGTTTTTGGTACATAAAGATAACTTGCAGTAGGAATAGCCTTACCAAAAGATGTCATAGGTTTCTGATATAAAGTGCCTGCATTAAAACTTGCTCCCACACTTTCGTAGTTCCATTCTTTATCTTCCGAATTTGGATTCCATGTAATATCTGTTTCATGAAATAAAATACAAGTTTGAGTTGTAACTGAAGTAAGGGCTGCATCTTCTAATGTACAATAATCTTGTGCAGCATTAAAAGCCGTTATTTTAGATACATGATCTAAATACCCTATAGCTGTTGTTACTGAGTTATATATTCCAGGCATTACATATGCTTGAGTTGCACTAACATATCTTTGTATATACCCATGATAATCTGTTCCACCCATTCCTGCTCCTTTTATAGTTATCATGGGAGTATAGGGTTCATCTCCTGTAGCCATAGCTTCAGTGAAAAAACTACCACTAGCAGTTATTAAAGTTTGAGCTTCATTTCCCACTGGTCCCCCTACTGAAGTTCCTGCAAAAGTAACTCCTCCAGAACTAGTTGTTGATTTACCAGCTCCTTCAAGCAATAAATATTGATGTTTAGTACTGTCTATTACTCTATTATCAAAAAATTCTTCTTCTGCATCTACAGTAACTCTATCATCATTTGTAGTAGTATCTAAACTTGCTTTATAGGTTTTCCTAGGACCTGATGTAAGCCAAATACCTTCATCTAACATAGGAGTAGAATTAAGATAAATAGAGGATGGCCCATTTATTAAGCCGTGTACTTCTCCTTCAGATATTAAATCAAAAACAACTGCATATTGTTCTGTATTTTCAGAAGCAAAAATACCCTCGGCTCCTGCTAAGCCATATTTTTTCCAAGCTCCTTCATCCCATCCTGACATTTATCTCTCCTCTACTTCAGGGTCATCATGTGCATCAGTTACTGTTCCACCTGATGTACCTGCTGCATCGTTTCCTGCGTTTTGTGCATTTTTATAATTCGTTGCATATAGAGTATTACTATTAGTATAATCTCTATCTGTATATTCTAAATAATTTAAAGGTATAGCATTAGTAGACATTGAAGCACTTATAGGAGTTCCCGCTATTAGCATCTCTCCATATAAAAGAGGTACAGGCTGTCCTTGTAATATAGTATTACTTCCACCATCAAATAAGTAACCTTCTTCTTGCTTTTCTTTATCTATATCTCCTATTAACATTTGTTCCACACCTTGCGTCGTTAGTTGTGTTCCTACTGTTATCAGAGCTCCCCCTACATATTCCATAAATGCCGCCCATTTACTACCTTCTGCATATTGTATACCCCAATCAACTGTTCCACTAACATAATACCCTATAACTATTAAAGTTACTCCTATAATTATTTTACCCATACCAGTACCCATAAAGCCGCCTTTTCCTTTGTCTTTTCCTGCCCCTAAAGGTACTGCGGTAATAATTATATCTTCATTATTTAAATTTAAAAGTAATTCTGATTCATCATTTATATATTCATCTGCTCTTTGAATTACAAACCCAATTTCGTTTTCTTCAGTTTCAATTAAATATTTTCTAAATCCCTCTCTTTGACAATCTATTAATCTAATTATTTCTCCATAATTAGATACATTCATAGACCATTCGTATCCAAATTTATCTCCAATATCTCCTACTAAATGTACTTTATTCATTTATCTCTCTTCTACGTAGTAATCATCATATGCATCTACTACTGTTCCACCTGATGTACCTGCTTGTGCATTTCCGGCATTTTGTGCATTTTTATAGTTCGTTGCATATAAAGAATTACTATTAGTATAATCTCTATCTGTATATTCTAAATAAGATAATGGTATAGCATTATTAGACATTGAGGCACTTATAGGGGTTCCTGCTATTAATAACTCTCCATATAAAAGAGGTATGGGCTGTCCTTGTAATATATTATTATTTCCACCATCAAATAAATAACCTTCTTGTTGCTTTTTCTTATCTATATCTCCTAGCATTAGTTGGTGTACACCTTCTAGTATTAAAGTTGTTCCCATTACCATCATTGAACCACCCACCATTGTTGCCCAAACCGCAGGACCGGCAATAGTATTACCGAGGGCTCCCATAAGCATTGGAAAGTGGTAGCCAATAACAATTAAAATTGTTCCTATAATTATTTTACCCCAACCAGTGCCCATAAAACCACCCTTGCCCGAATCTGTACCTGCTCCCAGAGGTACTGCAGTAATAATTATATCTTCATCATTTAAGTTTAGAAGTAATTCTGATTCATCATTTATATATTCATCTGCTCTTTGAATTACAAACCCAATTTCGTTTTCTTCAGATTCAATTAAATATTGTTTAAATCCCTCTCTTTGACAGTCTATTAATCTAATTATTTCTCCATAGTCAGATACATTCATAGACCATTCATATCCAAACTTATCCCCTATATCTCCCATTAAATGTACTTTATTCATTTTATTTCTGGTTTTAAGTGGTATAACTCTTTACTTGGTAAACTAATTATATAATAATCTAAGTTTAATCCGTTACATTGTTTTTTATCAAAATCACTAGGTTCTGCACTAATATCTATATGACTATGTAATACACCTATTATTTTATTTTTTAATGCTGTCTGTATATACTCTTTTGTGTCCATTTGAAAATTATCAGCATTTTCTGATATATTTTTAATTGGAACCCAATTTACTTCTTTATCATTTAAAGTTATTAAACCACAAGCTTCTCTAGGGTATTTTTCTTCTAAATATTTATAAATTCTTGGTAATAAATGAGTAATCATCTTCCATACTTTCTTGATGTTGGAAAGCCTCCAAACTGTATTTGAATTGCTTCATTTCTATTATAGTTAGGTCCTTTATCACTACTTGCATTTATATTAGTTTCACTATATTGATATCTTTGTGTACAAGAACCCATAGTTTTTCCACATACATCTCCTGTTTTCCAATAATTTCCAAATTGAGGAAACCCATTATCTTTTGGCTTGTAATTTCCACCTTCTTGAGTTTGATTTTTTACTTGAAAAAGTTTAGGATAGTCCTCTAAAGTACGTTTATCATTTGAGTCTAATCCTATTGTATATGTTACATAATCATTATAGCTTATATCTGTATATGCATTTATCCATTTTTCTCCTATATTATATTCTTTATAAACTCTTACTCTTCTAAAAAATGTATTTGTGTCTGAAGGAGCTCCTGGATTACTTTCAGCTTTCGTAGCTTGCCAATAATCATAAACAGGATTATTAGTATCATCATTAGCTAAAATTGTTCCATCTGGTTCTATTCTAAAAAGTCCTGTTTTTGGTTGTCTATAAATATAATTTGCAGTTATTGCATCATTTGAAACATAATTACTTGTAGGGGCCGAAGTTATAGGTATTATAGGTTCATCTTCTTCATT
>MPMA02001417.1_pt1 | contig 11549 bp, 15 predicted proteins | sample 1617361 | NCBI WGS metagenome assembly MPMA02 (sample SAMN05944807, study PRJNA350692) | marine metagenome | biome: marine; feature: ODZ; material: water; isolation source: 180 m water sample filtered on 0.2 um supor filter | place: Pacific Ocean | collected 2012-04-08 | depth 180m m | reverse complement strand
TTACCACAAACACCAATGCCTGATCAAAGATTAGTAGCAAGTGTACCACAAATTAATCAACAAACAGGCTTGACACGTACACAGAGCGCACTACTATCACCCAGCGAACAAGTGATTGCAAGGAAAACATAATGAAAAAAACTCGTAAAACAAAAGCTAAAATAGATGCGGATGCACATCTGCGAATCTCGTATCACGAGAAAATCTGCGCGGACCGTATGAAAACATTGTTCAAACGAATCGATGAGATGAGCAGAGACCTTAAAGAACTTAAAACTTTCATGAACCGTGGTAAAGGAGCCGGGGCTCTTTTATTCATTATACTTTCAATCATCGGATCTTTCTTTTATATTTTCAAATCATAATCAACCAAGGAGAACTATGAAGTTTTTATGGCAAAAATTAATCCGATTTTATCGGAGCAAGAAGCATAGATATCTGGTAAAACTTCCCAACGATTATCAAGGGTTAATTTTATTTGTTATGCTACTTGTAATTTATTTTAAATAGTATATATGTGTTATGGGTGCTTAAAAAAGGCCCTTTATTAACTGTCTAAACAAGGAGGTTAAATGACACTAAATAAATTACCATCAATCTTTAATCAATTAAGACCTGTTTCGGTAGGTTTCGACAATATTTTCGATCATTTTGAAAGAATGTTCGACGATAATGATGAATTCTTTCGTACACCAACGTCTACATTTCCTTTTTACAACATTGTAAAAACTGGAGATACAACTTACAACATAGAAGTTGCGCTTGCTGGTTACACTAAGAAGGATATCAAAGTCGACTACGCGGACAACTTATTGACGATTAAATCTGTTAAAGAAGTAAAAGATAGCAATGAATCTAATGGAATAATCCATAAAGGCATTTCTAAAAGATATTTCTCTAAAGCTTTTACCATCGCTGATGACATAGAAATCAAAGGCGCTGAGTTGAAAGACGGATTACTGAAAGTTTCTTTAAACAAGATTCTTCCAGAAGGCAAACAACCTAAATCAATAGAAGTTAAATAATCCTTAACCTAATAATAAAAGCAGGGCGTTCTGCGTCCTGCTTGGAAATAATATGATGAAAATATTTAAATTTTTTGAAAAATGGGGTTATGTCCGCGCGATCAATCGATTGGAACGACAAGGGCTCCGAAAATACGCTGATATTCTTAGAAACTAAAATTCTGCGCGCCTCGCGTGTATATCCTACATTTTGAGGGATTAAATCCAGTCTTTTAACTCTTCACCCATAACCTGGGTGGCGATGTTAATTTTCTTGCGGAGAGCTTTAACGATTCTTTCGTCAACGGTATCTTCCGCGAGAATGTCTATATAGGTCATAGGAAATTTTTGACCGATACGATCGATTCGTGCTTCAGATTGAGTTCTTTTTTCTAAGTCATAACCATTAGAATAATAAATCATGGTGGATGCAGCCGTGAGGGTAATACCATATCCTCCTGTTTGTGGAGTTCCGACTAAAAAACGAGTTTCGTCTTTAGTTTGAAATCGTTCTATATTAGATTGACGTTCTTCATTAGGTGTTAAACCATAATAAGTAACAACAGACTTTTCGCCGTACTTTTCTTTAAGCGCTTTTGTGATTTGTTTCACATCAAACTGATAATGGGCCCAAATCACAGCTTTTCCTTCAAGTTCGTCTAAAACTTCCAATAACTGAGACAATCTATTATTTTTTATAGGTTGAATCGACTTGTCATCTGCTGTAAAATGCCCGCACGTTATTTGATGCAAACGCATTAATTGTACTAATGCGCTAGCCGTCGTTATAACTTTTCCATTCATTTCAGCTAATGCCATTTGTTTCATTTGCCCATAAACTTTTTGTTGTTCAGGGGTTAACGTAATCACTCTTTTCATGTATGTTTTAGGTGGAAGATCTAGGCACTCATCTTTGAGAACGCGATAGGAGAATGGCTTAAGTTTTTCCGACAGTTCTACAAGGTTTTTATAACCTACAACGAGCTGCACAGATCTTCCGTTAAAATTAGCAGTACGCATATTTGCGTATCGAGATCGAAACGAATAATAAGAAGAATGAGTCAAGAGATAAGGATCTAGGAACTCACATTGTTTATAAAGATCTAATGGGGATTTAGTCACTGGGGATCCGGTTAAAATTCTACGATACTTGGCATTGTTTGCCAAAGTGATAATATTTTTAGTTCTTTTGGCTTCGGGATTTTTAATTGTGGTACTTTCATCTACGACCATAAAAGTTTCATGACAGCTCAAAAATTTTTGAGCAAAAGCAGAACCTTTAGTTGTACTAAAAGCTTCTACATTCATAATTAAAACATGAAGATCTACACCTGTTTCGAACAGGGTGTCCAGTCTTTTCTTTTGTTTTTGATTAATAGTGGCTTGCCATAAAACCATCTTATAACGAACGTGAGAAGGCATATGCGTAGGAAATTCCTGGGCATACCACGTTTTATACACCCCTTTAGGGGCTATAATAAGGACTCCGTTAATTTTGCCCTTGTCGTAAAGCATGGCAATGTTGTCAATAGCTACCTTGGTTTTGCCGGTACCCATTTCCATAAACAAGGCATAAACTTTTTTCTGCCATGATTTTTCCAAGGCAGTTAACTGATGCCCATAAGGCTTCGTCTTAAATTTATAATTCATAATATTCTTTCTTGACAATACTAATATATTATCTTATACATGGTGTCAATAGAAAGCTATGGCTAATTTAGATCACACAGAACCTACAAAAGAACTCAATAAAATAGTCTATGTAATTCAAGAAATTCCAGGCACCAAAGAAGGGCGCCCTAAAATAAATATTATGGGAGCTCAAAAATTTGGAAATATAAAGGTCTTATTAAAAGAAGATTCCCAAATGATTTTTAGTCCAGGACCAATTATTTTTGAATTAAGAAGATTATTAAAAGAGTATCGTTCAACCGATTATCTTTTACTAACAGGAGACCCTGCTATTATCGGAGTTGCGTGTTCTGTCGTATCTGATATAACCCATGGTAAATACAATTTATTAAAATGGGACCGACAAGAAAGAATGTATTATCCCATTGCAATTAACTTATACGAGAAAGGACAAGTAGATGAATAAATTAAATGAAATGATGGAACAAGATCAATCGCTTGCCATCAACGAAATAGACAACATAAAGAATCTTTCTGATGAAGTATTAAAACTTCAACAGTTAGACAGAAATATAAAAGCAAAAGAACAAGATCTAAAAAGTTTAAAAGAAACCGCTGAAAAAATTTCAGGAGAAGTCATTCCGACAATTATGAATGAAATGTCTTTGTCTTCTTTAAAACTAGCAGATGGTTCTTCTATAGAAATTAAAAAAATTTATGGCGCTTCGATACCAATAGCAAAAAGAGAAGCGGCATTTAACTGGCTTCGAGAAAACGACCTAGGTGACATCATTAAAAATGAAGTTACTGTTTCCTTTGGTCGTGGCGAAGATAACAAGGCGGCAGAATATGCCTCCCTTGCACAAGGTCAAGGCTACGAACCTGCACAAAAACTAAAAGTAGAACCTATGACTTTAAAAGCATTACTCAGAGAGCGAACTGAAGCAGGTCAAGAAATGCCTTCTGAGTTGTTCAACACGTTTGTAGGAAACCAAACAAAAATAAGGAGTAAATAAACATGAGTCAAGAAACAAGCGACTTAACTGTTAAGAAACAAGCAGGAGTACCATCCACTTCATTATTTGAAGCGGATGCGAAGTTAGGCTTAGAGAATATGGACCAAGATGATTTGGCCCTACCATTCCTAAAACTACTTCAAAACAGTTCTGACGAAACGAAGAAAAAACATGCTTCGTATGTCGAAGGAGCTGAACCAGGAATGTTCTATAATACAGTGACTAAAAAACTGTACGATGGAGCTAAAGGCATAGAAGTAATTCCGTGCTTTTATAAACTCACTTTTCCTGAGTGGGCACCATTTGAAAGACGAGAAGGTCGTCCTGTATCACCCGATAGAGGAGCCGATGTTCTTTCTCAAACTAAAAAAGATGCATCTGGAAAAGATGTTCTTACAAATGGAAACATCATTATTAAAACAGCTAATCATTTCGTTATTATCCTTACGGATAGTATGGTTGATAAAGCGTTAGTAGCGATGAAGTCTACTCAACTAAAAGTAAGTCGAGGATGGAATTCAATGATGAAAAGCATCACTGAAAAAGGTCAAAATAGTACCTTTAATCCGCCATCTTTTAGTCACATCTATCAATTACGTTCAATAGAAGTAACAGGTAATTTTACCTGGTACGGTTACAACGTAAAACTTTTAAGAAAAGTAGATAATGTAGATCTATATCAACAAGCTAAAGCTTTTCACGCTTCAATAAAAAGTGCACAAGCTAAAGCTGCTGAGAAAGAAGATACAAACTTCTAATTTTCACCAAAGGTGAATACAGGGGCGGTGGAAGCGAGAGTGGAAGCCGCCCCGCTTAAAAGGGATGTATGATAGATGAATATATAAAACTGTTTTCTGGACTCAAAGAAAACTTTGGCAAAGCCGACATGTCCAAAGCTGAGTTTGATAAAGAAAGAAATAAGATCAAACCTCACTACGTGTGGGCTCAAACAGCAATCACTCCTTTTCATTACAAACAACATTTAGACGGAACAATATCAATAGGGATTCAACCCTGTACCAAAGAGGGTAAAGCCTCTTTTGGATGTATTGATATAGATCCTAAAAATTACAAAGAATTTAACATACCTATTTTACTCTCTTATATAGAGAAATATAAACTTCCCTTGGTCGCATGCCGATCAAAAAGTGGAGGATTACATATTTATTTATTTCTCAAAGAAGCCCTTGATGCTCAAATTATGCGAGATTCACTAGCTTCTATACTTTTACCTCTCGAATTAAAAAGAACCACTGAAATTTATCCTAAACAAGTTGAACTAGAACCGGATGAACATGGGAACTTGGCAGGAAATTTTATTAATCTTCCTTATCAAAAAGAAAAAGAAACAACTCGTTATGCTCTGGACAAAAATAATAAGCCTTTATCTCTAGAACAATTCATTAAAATAGCCAAAGAATCTCAATTAGATTCTGAAGAATTAGAAAAGCTAATCACACGATGTGAAGAAGAAGTTTTAAAAGGAGGAGATCCTGAATTTGAAGATGGTCCCCCATGTTTACAACGACTTTCAAAAGTAAAACTGAGAGATGGCAGAGATCGTTTTATGTATAACTATATGGTGTTTGCCAAGAAAAAATATGGAAAAGAATTATGGAAGGACAAAGTTAACGAAGCTAATAAATATTTTACAGAACCTTGGCCTCTTAAAAAAATTTTAGACAAAACTAACTCCTGGGATAAAGATACGGCCGGACATACCTGTAATGATGAAATTTTGGAACCTAAATGCATAAAACATGTTTGTGTGAAGAGAGCTTACGGGGTAGCTTCCGATCCCACTTCTGTCTTTCCTCTTATTTCTGGTTTACAAATTATTATGAGTACTATACCAAAACTTCGATTCACTGTAGAAAAACCGGATGGTAAACCAGCTCCATGTGAAGCTTCTAACCCAAAGATAGTAACTAAACAATCTGATTTATTGGATTTAATTTGGTTACAAGCAGGTTTTATGCCCGATCCTTTACCTCCTAAAAAATTTAGAGTCTTTCTTAATCAAGTAAGAAAAAGTGCTGTCACTATTTATCCCGCCTCCGGAACCGATATTAAAGATCAATTGTATCAACATCTTTACGAATATTGTGTTAACAGTGCTCGCGCTAAAAAACGTAGCGACATTCGAGGAGGACTGTGTTGGACTGAAAGTGGCTATCACCATTTTCTTTTTTCTTCTTTTTTTGAATCCCTTCCTCTTAAATGGAAATTAGATGCTCGCGACACTGGAATTATTATGAAACAAGAATTAGGAGCCGAGGATGATTGTTCTTACAATATAGATGACAAAACTCAAAAAGTTTGGCGTCTTAAACAAATGAAAGTAGATCAAATTGAATATAGAAAAGCAAAGGAAAAGGAGTCTAATTACTAATGAACTATAAAGTGATAGGTCCACCAGGTACTGGAAAAACACAAACACTATTAGATAAAGTAATGGAATATAAAGAATCAGGATCCTCTCTGGATCGTATTGGTTATTTTGCTTTCACACGTAAAGCTGCATATGAGGCAAGAGACAGGCTTCTAGAGACTTATTTATTTTTAGAAAAAAAAGATGTTAAACATTTTAGAACCCTTCATTCTTTTGCCTTTAGATATTTAGGACTAAAAGAAGAAAACGTCATGCAGGAAGAACACTACAAAGTAATCGGGGAAGAATGTGGATTACGAATTAAATATGCTTCATATGAAAAAAACGATTTCAATGGAATCTTCACTTCAAACAGTGAATATTTAAGCCTAATTAATTTAGCACGTGTTAGAAACATTAGTGTTTTAGATCAACTCGACCGTAATGAACACCTTGGAAAAATTGAAAGAGATAAACTTCAAGTAGTAGCAAAACATATTGATGATTATAAAAATGCTGATCACCTCACCGACTACAACGACATGTTAGACAACTTTATAACAAACGTTCAATTACCCAAAGCCAAAGTACCTCAATTTGATGTTATTTTTATAGACGAAGCTCAAGATCTGTCCATTTTACAATGGAAAATGATCAAGGTTCTGCAACAATATACTAAAGATGTTTACGTTGCAGGAGACGATGACCAGGCTATTTTTGGATGGGCTGGCGCTGATGTTGATTCTTTTATTAATTTTGATGCAACCGAAATTTCTTTAGAACAATCTGAAAGAGTCCCTAAAATAATTCAAGAGCGAGCTATGGATCGATTGGATAATATTAGAACAAGAATCTTTAAGACTTATTATCCTACGCCTGAAGAAGGAAATATCCAATCCTTTTTTTCTATTAGTCCTATTAATTTCTCAAAAGGGGACTGGTATATTTTAGCTAGAACTAATGATTTATTAAAACCTATTTGTAAAGAATTAAGGAGACGTGGCATTTACTTTGAAACCAAAGATGGAAGAAGTATGAATGAATCTTTATACAAAGATATTTTAAACTGGGAAGCCTGGAGAAAAGGAAACAGTCTCAACACCATAGAGATTCAAAGACTATTAGAACGTTTCAATAAAAAATTTAGAGAGACCGATGATAAACTTTTTACCTTAAATGATTTAAAAAAAGAATATAAATTAGATTCAAGTCTTCAGTGGTATGAGGCCTTTACGGCTGTAACCCCTACCACCAAAACTTATATTAGAAGTATGAGAAGAAACGGAGAGGACTTACGCATTAAACCCAGAGTTAAAGTTCTAACTCTACACAGTTCAAAAGGAGGAGAAGCAACGAATGTAGTGATTCTTCAAAATCAAACCGCCAACACAATCAAAGGAGCAACGAAAACAATTATGAAACAAGATGAAGAACAAAGAGTTTGGTATGTCGGTCTTACCCGATGTAGCAAAAATTTATTTTTAATTCGATGTAAAGATCGAAGCAAGGAGTTTAAAATATGATAGCTAAAATGGATTTATTATCAGTTACGTTGTTTACAGCATTATGGATATATTTAAACATATGAACCCCTACAAAAAACAAATCGGAGGATCTCACTATAAAGATATGAAGATTCAACCCAGTAAATTTATTAATGACAATAAATTGCTATTCGCAGAAGGAAATGCTATTAAATACATTTGTAGACATGCACATAAAGGAGAAATTCAAGACTTGGAAAAAGCAAAACATTATATTGATATGATTATTGAAAGAGATTATTCTTAATGCAGATTCCTTTATTCAAACCACAAACCGAATGGGTTAAGCCGGAAGAATTTCCTGATCTTAAAGACCGTCAACAAATTGCAATCGATTTAGAAACTTCGGATCCTGATTTAAAAACAAGAGGGTCTGGATCTATTATTGGAAATGGAAAAGTAGTCGGTATCTCTGTGGCCACCGAAGGCTATCAAAGTTATTTTCCTTTCGATCATGAAGGCGGAGGAAACCTTGAAAAAACCAAGGTAATTCAATGGTTTAGAGACCTTTGCAAATCTCCTTCTCTTAAAATTTTTCACAATGCAATGTACGATGTGTGTTGGATTCGTTCGATGGGAATAGAAATCAAAGGAGACATTGTTGACACCATGACCGCCGCTTCTTTAATTAATGAAAACAGAATGCGTTATGATCTTAATAGTTTAGGTCGAGAGTATGTTGGATACGGCAAAGATGAAACTGCTCTAGTTGCAGGTGCCAAGGAATGGGGAATCAATCCTAAATCAGACATGTGGAAGTTACCGGCGATGTATGTTGGAGCTTACGCAGAAAGAGATGCTGAAGTCACGTATCAGTTATGGAAAAAATTACGACAAGAATTAAGCAACCAGGATCTAGAGTCTATTTTTGAACTTGAGTCAGATTTATTTCCTTGCTTAGTAGATATGAAATTTAAAGGAGTTCGAGTAGACGTTGAAAAAGCTCATAAACTAAAAGAAAAATTATTAACAGAAGAAAAAAAATTGTTGCAAGAGATAAAAAAAGAAACACACATAGATGCCCAAATATGGGCTGCACGATCCATCGCAACAGTTTTTGATAAATTAAATTTACCTTACGAACGAACAGCAAAAACCCAGGCGCCTTCATTTACAAAAAACTTTCTCTCTTCGCATAAACATCCTCTTGTTAAGAAAATAGCAAAAACCAGAGAAATAAACAAGGCTCATACAACTTTTATAGACACTATTATTAAACACGAACATAAAGGCAGGATTCACGCAGATATTAATCAAATAAGATCTGATCAAGGTGGAACTGTCACCGGAAGATTTTCATATTCGAATCCTAATTTACAACAGATTCCCGCACGTAATAAAGACCTCGGCCCCATGATTAGATCCCTTTTCATTCCCGAGGACAATTGCGTGTGGGGGTGCTTTGATTATAATCAACAGGAACCAAGGTTGGTTGTACACTATGCATCACTTCAGCAGTTGCCTTCCGCTTTCACAGTTGTGGACGCTTATAAAGAAGGCAACGCTGATTTTCATGACATCGTTGCACAAATGGCACAGATTCCTAGATCACAAGCCAAAGTCATTAATTTAGGATTATTTTATGGAATGGGTAAAGCAAAACTTCAAGCTGAACTAGGTGTTAGTAAAGAAAAAGCGGAAGATCTTTTTTCAACTTATCATTCCAGGGTTCCTTTCGTAAAACAATTAATGAATGCAGTCTCTCAACGAGCACAACACCGAGGACAGATTCGTACCCTACTGGGTCGTCTTTGTCGCTTCCATTTATGGGAACCTAATTATTTTGGAATACATAAAGCACTTCCACATGAACAAGCTATACTCGAACATGGGCCCGGTATTAAAAGAGCTTTTACTTATAAATCTTTGAATAAATTAATCCAAGGATCCGCAGCAGACATGACTAAAAAATGCATGCTAGAACTGTATAAAGTGGGCATTATACCTCATATTCAGATCCATGACGAACTAGACATTTCTGTGAAAGATGATAAAGAGGCTAAATATATTATTGAAATAATGGAATCAGCAGTTGAATTAGAGATACCTAATAAGGTAGACTACGAAGCAGGAGACAATTGGGGAGAGATACATTAGGAGGAAACATGGAAACTATAAAACAAATATGGCGAGATCACAGAAAAGTGTGTATCGGTGCCGGCGTTATTGTTGTTATACTAATTATAGCAGCATTCTAAAACAACTAGAAGACATACTTTCTTCTACAATTATGGGGGACAAATGCTTAAAAATTGGTGGAAAAGATTTGTCGAATGGTTCTGGAAGGACTATTATAAGTAAATATGGACAAAAAAACTTGTAAAAAATGTGGACACCTATGTCATTGTATAGAGGCTGATCACGAGGGGTGCACCTGCACAAACTGCGAGTGTAAAGAATCCGAAGGACTAGTAGTCGATGATACTAATGAGTGTGAATCATGTCAGTAGATGATAAAACAATTTTTGATAAACATAGAGAATTAGTTAAAGAAGGAAAAATAGAAAAAGTTATTCAAGAAGATCAAGAGCGCGCTGAATCTGCCTCTTATGAAAATGAATCAGGTCTATCACGAACTGTGCAAATTCCCTTAAAAGAGTATGATGAATTAAAATCAGAACAACACTTCATCAAAGATAAGACTTTAATTGACATTATAGATAATATAGAAAGACTAGTGAGAGCCTTAAGAAAACATATAATAAGGAAACAATGAATAAAATAGCTATACTTTTTATCATCTTATTTGCCTTGAGCGCGTGCTCTGTAGGCAAAAAATGTACCTATACGCAAGAAGGAACTAAAATTTCATCTTATGTATGGTTTCATAGCGATGGCAAACCTGTAGATTTAGATAAAGCTAATTGCAACTAAAACTTAAGATTCCTCTTATTATTTTTATAGTATGTTATCTTCTGGCGAGCTGTTTTGCTGGAACTATGAACCATGTTCAAGAAAAGAAATTACATCGCACGCCTTCTACAATTCAAACTATTCCGTCAACGGATAAAAGTCAGTAAGAAAAAATACAATCGCAAAAAATTGAAACCTTTGAAACACTCAACGAATATGGTAGAGTAAAGCATGGTCAAACCAAGATATATTAATCATGGAGTTATCGTACCCAAACCAGGTCCTAAAATACTTAAAGACAACTCCTTTTTTATTGGACATGTGCCCTACGAAGGAGATACAACTGACGTTCAAGTAAAAATAGAAGAGGATATTGAACAACCTCACTTAGATAGAAGTGAAGTTGTAGACACAGAGTGGTCGAATTTATTTAAAGATGAATGAAAAATGGGGAAAAGAGACGTTTGGTGGTGGACTAAATCTTCACGCAGAAGTAGTCAATGGAGTTTGTCCTGCTTGTCAATCCAGTGTAGTTTTAGTATCGCTATATAAATATCTTTATCGCTGTGTTAAGTGTGGTTCAGACCTAGAACAGAAAGTCAACGGAGTCATTTCTTATATCCCTACTGGGAATCCTAATACAAAAATAGTATTAAGCGATAGTAATGTCCCGCAAAAAAGTTAAGCTTCAATTCGGCTATATCCACGTTAAAAAGACCCACAAAAAACGGCCTGGAAGGCACGCGAAATCATATTCTAAGCGCGTTCCGCCTAGAAAACGTACACGAGGACAGGGTTAATTCTTTAGGTTTCTTCGTCTTTTTTTGGAGGGACATTTTTACATATAAACTTAACGTACATTCTGTGTTTATTTACGTGCTTAGGTCCTGCTTCCTTAATCAATTCAAGGGAGTTTGAATATCCCGCACGCATACAACTGTCCCAATCATCAAAGTGGGTTTCTTTGACCCAAGTATCACAGATGCCCCCAACCGTGGCACAGATATATATTATTAACATTATTTTCATCTTGACAAAGTGTCCGTAAAATCCTATATTCTAGATTAAAAAAGGAAAGAAAACATGACAGATATTAGTAGATATAGAAACGTTTCGCTAACCCACGACA